>Ga0126338_10002574_pt1 | contig 12517 bp, 8 predicted proteins | sample OrbCmetagenome_2_FD_92529 | JGI IMG/M metagenome (GOLD analysis project Ga0126338, IMG submission 92529) | Coral microbial communities from Petempiche,Puerto Morelos, Mexico - Orbicella C C metagenome | ecosystem: Host-associated > Invertebrates > Cnidaria > Coral | place: Petempiche,Puerto... | reverse complement strand
AGTGATATTCAAGCTAACCGGAGTGCCATTTAGGTTATCCGTAGTAACATTTCGTCATTTTGCCATTTCGTGTTTTAAAAACTCCAGCAATAACAAATGCATTTTCTTTTTTACCTCGAGGTATTCTCCTGCGACTTCATCCTCACTATCTTCGGAGTCTTCAATATTTGAAGTTCCATTCACTCTCTCTTCATTGGATGACGCCACGTATCGTCGAGGTTTGGAATCACAGTTGCTTGAAGAATTCTCTCTCTCCGTCTTTCTTTTCTTAAAAAGTGTTGGTATTTTTCGATTGCTTTTTCTGATCTCAGGTGTTGACTGACCAAATTCCTGCAGGAAGCAACCCACAAAAATACATGTTGATTGTTGTTGCTTTAGGAAGGCTGTTCTCGATATTGTTTATATTGTTTACTATATTTCCAAGTTTTATAATGCCTGACAATTGAGGTACTATTACGAAATACGAAACACAACTTCAAATCCGCTCACCCCTGATGGTGATCCTGGAGCAGAAAGGTCTGCAAACTTTGAAGGTTGAGAATTACCAAGTTTGTCCAGAGCAGATCCGATCATGGTACACATTTTCTGAAATGTAACAACAACAGTAACGATGAAACCAAAAGCTCCAATTAGGAAACAAACACTATCTTGATAAATCACACTTTACACTTCTGCTTCATACCATGCAGGGTCACTGATTGAAGGCTTTGGTCTCTCCTTAGATTGTCAACTATTACAAACAAAGAGGCAACATTTTCCCTGAGTGGCTGGTGGGGAGAATAGCCAAGTAAAGAATATGAGCAGAACTACAAAGTATGTCATGAACTCAAGTGAACAGCTCGTTAAGGAGAATTTAACAAATATTTTGTTTGGTTCCCTAAAAAGGATGGAGCACTGACTCAATTGATTGAGCAGTCTGGGTTTTAGCACTGGCTGGCTTTTTTGACAGAGCACTTCTCTTGCAGTGCTGTTAAACACCCAGGACAATTTGCCAGTACTGTAGGGCTACCAGGGAACTGTTATAGCAACCTGGCAAAACACTGGGGATAGGTAGTGATGGGAATAGTGGTTCTCCCAAGTTGCTTGAGGCTACAGACCTAGACTGGTCAAGCTTTGGCAGTATGGGCCACACCCCTAGGGTAGGTCTAGATACCAACTAATCTACACCTGTTATTACCCTATACATGTACAAAGAAAACTTGCTCTATGATGAAATCAGATAGTTCCAAACTAGAAGATTAGAGATATTTGATGACTGGTCAGAAGAATTTGTATCTTGATAGTTCATTTAAGTACCTGCAGTTTTGTTTGACTGCACTTCAGGTCATCCACATGCCAACTGAGAACTGCGACAGTCTGCTCTTTTTGAATGATGCTAAAAGTTAAGTAAAAAGAAAGTTAGATTGTGATACATAAAGTTGAGTAAACATTTTATGTGTGATCTGGATTAAATTTATTTGTCGTTACTTCCCTCCTTGTAGAAGAGGGTTTTCTTGCAACCAAGTTGCCTGGTTTTCCTCAAGAACCAACATTTCCAAATTAGAATGTTACTCCTTGACAGTTGGGTCAGCAATTCTTTAAGAGGGCACAATGTGTGCAAAGGCTAGGTGACTTCAACCTTATGTGCACACTGCAGGTCTATCTACATTGTAATTGCTGACAAGGGTTATTTTGTATTTGATGTATAGGACCCAACATGAAAACCAACTGTAGACAATAGGGTTCTTCTCTTTCCTTTCAAAATATCTCCTATAGTCCTACTTTCGAATACAGCACAACAAACTGTCCGGACACAAGGAAGTTTAATTGTCATAACTAAGAATTACAAAGTTAGCACTTGAACTGATAAAATAATATGACATTGACTTACCACAGTGACAGTACATGTTGAACATATGAAGGGGTGTAACAGTGTTACGTATTTTCGAACTTAACTCAATTACATGAGATAGCTTCTTGCAGATGTTTGGTTGCTTTTTTATGCCAATCCTGTTTTTGCACAACACTGTTCAACTAACTGAACACATGTAACATGAAAGGTCTGCAAGTGCAAATTAGCAAGCAGCTTGAGATTATCGCAAAATAACCAACTTCGCACCTTAAGTGTTCATTGCTGCCCCCAGTCTTTTCAGCCTGGAGCTTGTTGGTTTCCTGTTCCAGTTCTGCTTTCTATAACATCAAGAGTAAAATCCAGTCAATTAAAAATGCACTGACCACAATAATAATTATTATTAATTCAAAAATTAACTTACTTTAGCCTCCAGTTGTTGTTCCACATTTTCAAGTTCATTACTGAGCAGTGCTCTCCTAAAGACAAATAAGACAAATAGTATAACTGTTGACCAACACCCTTTTTCTTTCTAAAGTTCCTTTTTGAAGAGTAAACATGGGCAACTTCCTTAGCCCAATGCATTTACTCTAGACATCTGACTACAAGGCCATTCAAGAATTCATAGTCAGAAAAAAAAGTCTGATATGCAAACATCTAACCCATTTCAGTTTTCCCCACATGTCAAATATTACAAGTAACAAACTACTAAATTCCGATATGATAAAATTCTGCAGTTATATCCCCCCCTGAAAATAAGCCAGCTCCACGTCACCACCAGCAAAAATGTCAAAATAAGCCCACTTAAAATGAGCTCTTAATTGTCCATAAGTTTAGTTACACATGTAACCTTTGAAGAAAGATCAAACTTTCATGTACTACTGTGTACACAGTACACAGACACAGTATCCAAAATGTACATGTATATCACTGCCCGTCCTTGCCACATACCCACGCCATCCCCACCCCCTAATAATAAACCATTGCAAAATTAAACCCAGCAAGCCCAGTCTTTTGAGCAACTATAAGTGCACTAATTAACACATTATCACATAAAAAAAATATATCATAATAATACAACATTCACCATGTACATGATTTGATCTTGAAGCCATCTTTTCTTTATGAAATATTTCAAAATCAGAAGAAGAGCAAAAACTAATCACACAAGGTACTTACTTGTGTTGAAGTTTTTCTAATGTCAAATCATTGACAAGCAGTTCATTAGCAATAACTCCTGAAGATGTCAGTTCAATGAGAGCTGAATCGAACACAAATGGGTAAGCTGGTGCCTGGTTTTGCCTGAAAACAAAATTTAAAAGTGAGAATTGGTTAAAATCTGTACATTTCATCAGTCACCTATTAAGTAAAATGTACTATGGTACCTTAAAGACATTTTTGCAACAGCTAAATTTTGCAAAATCCTATAATACAATGGCAAACATGTATGTTGCAATGGATAACTAGTCACGAACACAACTGTAGCATCAAACTGAAAGATTCACCAGTTGCCACAGGCAAATAATTACTCTAGTAATAATTTAACTGCCAACCTAAGTTTTCTACAAACTGTTTAAAATAAGTGAATAGCCAACAAGTGCAACCAAATTGAGTGTTTCTTATAGAAAACATGAGTGAGTTGTAAGAGTAATTTATCATTGTTTCTAGTGGACTAAAAAGGCTTAATATACACCATAACATACAGAGAGTGTTAAATGTGCTTAAAAGAAAAAAAAGGCAGAGTCACATTCTCTCTTTCAAGAGCGGCATGTGCATGACCATGTTCTACATGGATGTTAATAAGTGTTAATAAGTATTTCTTAATGTTAAAAAATAATAATGTCTTTATGTACTTGTGCCTGGTGATAAAGGAGGCATATTCTTTATCCTTTTTTACTTCATCAACACTAGCTTGTACTGCTTGGCTTGATGTCAAATACTCCTCACGGCAACAGTTTGTAAGATTTACTGCATCCTGGAGAAGATCCTTCCTACAACACAACACATTAAGACTACCTCATTTAAATATTATAAGAGAAAAGTTTTTTAATATAAGGAACACCATCTCTTTGAAAACATTCATTTATGTTTTTCAATCTGTTTTATGTTTCTTTAAATGAAATCTAGAAAACAATTGCTGAATATTTCCATCTAGAAACACATTCAAGTGAAAGTTTGGGAGAACCTGGAAAAGCTCTAGAACTTGCCTAGTATTGCACTAATGTTTCACAGCATTTCCAATTCTCACATACCTTCACTGGTGTTTCTGTAACTGGATAGAAGCACAGAAACTGTGTTTTACTTCTTTCATACAATGTGTACAATTATATATTTATCAAGGCGATCAGTCCACAGCGAGTTCATTCTGGATTCTTTTTGACAAGTATGACACAAGTTCGGCTAGAATCCAAAACACTTACCATTGGGAAATGTATTCCTCTTGTAAGTATTGCAAAGAATTCAACATTGTTGGAACAAGAATATCATTGTAAAATCCTTGATGACAGTTTCCTGATTTCAGAGCCAGTACATAATCATTATGATTCTGATGTAGTTTGAGAGTCGATCTCACATATCGATCTTTAGATCGTTCCCAGTCCTTATTGTTAAATTTGTCCTTCGAAAGAACTTCTTCATATTTTCTTTTCCCTGTCTCAGAGTCTTTGGCATTTTCTTGGTATGTTTTCCTTAGTCTGTCAATTTCATCACATTCTTGTTTGTAGCTGCTCTCCGTTCTAAATTTCTCATTCTTGTACTTTTTTAATAAGTTTCTTTTGTCCTCTATGAGCTGGTCAAGTCTTTTTACTGTAGTAGAATTCAAGAGGTTGCTGAATTCTGTAATCAGTTTTGCCTTGCTTTCACTTTCAAAGATATATGTACACCATGCCTGGAAGAAAAACGCATATACTGTTCAATAAAATGTGTTAGTTTCCTAATTAAAATTATTTTTAAAAAATCATTATGTGACTTGGATGACCCATGAAAAGGTGAATTTCAAAGTACATGTATCCCTTGTTTACATAACAATTATTGTAAGCTACATTTTATTACTTGTATTTACAATTTTGACAGCAAAAATTGATGGTCAGGAGAGTTTCATACTGACTTTCTTATTATCTTTTACCTGAAAGACTGTGACTTGCGGGTCTCTCCAATTCATTCCTATGAGTATGCAATTGGAAAAGCACTCTGCGCATTACCTCAGGATATTAGTGTTATAGATATACATCAGGCAAGCGACAATAATTGTCCCTTGGTAGTTTTATTAATTGTTAATAAAACTACCAAGATCATAAATAGATGCAACATGTGTCAAAAGCAAAATTTCAGCCTAAGTGAGACAGGTGTACATTAAAAAATGATTAAAATAAAAAAGATAGCATATAGAATTACACAGCATATACTCACAAGGTTTACAATGAAATACAGTCGACATATCAAGCCAAGGATGATTTGTATGTAGGCTATATCTTTTATATTCTATCGATACTAACAGATAGCTGGACGATTTCTCCATAGGGTAAAAAATAAAACTGACGATGCAACGTTGATTTTATACAAGCTCACAGCGTTTTCATTTGTTTATAAATATTGCATTTTCTGATGTCTTTCATTTTTCATCAGTAAGTGTCCACTAACAGTGGGGCTGGAAAAATGTCTACAAGTACAATATAGGAAGTAATATATTGCACTACAAATACAGGCTCAAAATACCATTCTCAAAAATTGATATTTTTAAATGTAATTTTTATTCACCGATCAAATTTCCTACATTCCATGTACTTCCCGGCTGAGGAAGAATTTATGACAAACAGTTGTCCATGGCTTATAGATATAGACATTTTAATACAAATTCCTCAAAGACAAAAAGACGTCCTCGATCGTAAGTGAGCTTACATGTACTTCGAAAAGGAAAGTTGAGTTTCTTGTTTAGCTTAAAAGTTCCTTATACCTTACACTGTTTACGCAGCATATTTTAGCATTTTGACTCGAGAAATGTGAGAATTTGTGTCGACACAAATAAACGTGATTAATCACAAAGCTAAGATTAACTGCCTTACAACGATCACAGAGACAAAATATCCAAGCACACAAATTTCTAACACAAAAGAAAGGGTCGCAAATTTTCACGTCCTCTTTCTGTTAAAAGCTTCCGACGAAGTCGCCAAGTCAATTCTCTCCATACCGAATTCCTCACATAAACTTAACAAGAACACAGACATAACCGAAATATAACTTAAATTCAAAATACTTACCTTTCTAATCGGGCTCTCTTTGTCATTGTCGTTGATAACCTTACAAGCAGCGGTGTTTATTCTTCCAAGCGCTGAAGCATAATCAAGTTCCACTTTCGCCCTTTTGACAAGATACTCTCTGGCATGTTCCAGATGTTTTAGCTCGCCTTCGATGTGAGCCACGATTGCTTCATGTCCAGCTTTGGAGAATAAATCTACTGAGAATCGTAGATGCTGACTTTCAAAATTCATGCTTTAAAACTGGCCAGCAACGCCCGAGAGAGCGGTAGTATTTGATAGAAAACACAATCACCACATCCTGCACGGTATGTTATTTCCGAAGCAATTTTCACGCGAGGCTTCCGCCTTTGCTGAATATTGCAAGGCATTGTGGGATGATTAGTAGCCGCGCCTTCACGGTCCAGCATTTTCTCGGAGTTTTCCCACTAACTGTGAGATTTCCTCTTTATAGGTTTACAAGGAGGGAGGTTTCCCTAGCAAGCGAGCTAACCCTAGCTGGAGGGCAAAAGATAGCCCGGGTTTACAAGAAAAATTTCACAGCTAGGGTAATCCTACAACCCGGGACAACTTTTAAATGAACGGTTACACTCAAAGGGTCTGGAAACAAGTAGAAATTTAACCCAGGTGGGCGAGTTAACCCTACCTGGAGTGTTTACAAGGGAAAAAGTGAACCCGCCTGCCAGGGTAGCCTTAGCACGCAGATAGGGTAACCCGCGTACCCGGGTAACCCTAGCTGCTTTGTAAACACGACGAAGAAAAAAAGAGGAAATGTGTGAGTGTTAGGGTAACACGCTTGCTACGGTAACCTGCTTGCTAGGACCGGCCGCGCCTGAACCATCTCTCTTTGTAAACAGAGAGACTAAATTTTATACCGCAGGTCTGACGTCAGCTAATGGAAGCTTCTATTTTCGATCATCACAAAACGTTGCGTGATTATTTAATAAATGGAGGCTGTGAATGCCACCAGGAAAGTCACGCGATTTGACTCTTCTGATCTACGTGGTATACGGTTGATGGAAAAGGTGTATCATATCCTGAGGGCCAACGATATCTTAACGCTACCTCCCTGGCAAAATTTCTTTGAGTTTGCCGCATTATCCTTCTGCTTCTTCATCGCGTAACGAGTCCAAGGAAGGTCTGGGTACTGTAGGAGGCTAATTTTCTATGGATGGTTTGAAGGTTCTCCAAGGAGGATGGTTATCTTTCAAGAATTTCCGGGGCAAGAATTTCCGTGTTGATGGCAAAGCCCCTGGACTCAGTTTATAGTTATCATAAAAAAAAAATGTTTTAAAATATCCTATTAGACATATAATGGGAGGAGTCAGTGCTGAAGCATAAGAACGTCCTCAAACCAGCATGAAAGAACCTGGTGATGTCCACGTTTTGCCCGACGCCATTTCTGCTCGTAAAGTCAGCCGTGTGTAATAGGAATCCAATCATGAATGTTCAAACACCTATTAGTCCAATAAATATACGTCAAAAAAAAAAGGAAATTGCGTGGGCTAAACGATAATTGCCTTTACAGTCGTCACAATTTATTTTTCAAATTTCCGTCAGATGACAGTCACTGATGTGTTGAGCCCTGTCAAATCAAGGATTTTCAAAGCATTAAAGCAACAGGGTGCACTAAAGGTGTTTTCTAAATAATTTTGGAAACAACTTCCGCGTAGGAGAAATCTAAAATTAAAACGCATCAGTTGGCACGCAATGAATGTGGAAATAATCACTTAATTAATCTTAAACGTTTTTGTCTTAACTTAACAACAACTTCAATTACATACAGTAACTTTCTTTGTTTAAGCCGGTATGTATCACCGGAAAATAAACAGTTTATGAATACAACTATTTGGATCTAGATATTTATAGATTATTTACATTCGAATTGTTCTATACTTGTAAAGAACTTTACAAATATCACTTCCTCTCGTTGAAATGACGGTCACTTTGCCAAAAACAACGCAGTCAAGCGACTCAGTGGGTGGGTGTTTTTTTAGGAGTCACGATTTAATTTTTCTAACCATGAAAGAGCTCGTCGAAAAAACGTCGACAACTGGCTAGTCATGGAAATATTACTCAAATTTCCGCTTAGAACTTATCAACAAGGTATTGCAATTTTCGTCGGCCATCTCACATAAGTGTGTCGACAAAACCGTTTAATAATATAATACCGACGATTCGTGACTAAACTAACATGTTTGTGCTCACATAAGTGCGACTTGTCTATGCCTGTGTTTTAACATAATATAATTATGCCAAAACGGTCCTTTTTTATTGTATCTCTGATCAAGTCGATCAAGTGAGACATACCTGAATTGAAAAGTGATTAAAATACTCTCTGCACAATCCCTGTTCCATTTCCAAACACTTCCATGACAAAAATCCCGAACAAAACTGTTTATGCGCGATTAACAATGGTGCATGCCTTACACGCAACTGGCAAATATTGATCGTGGTCAACACAACGGCCAATTATATTCAGATATTACTATACAGAACAAAAGAGCTACTTTAGTTCAGTAATGTTGCTTCATTAGTTTATTGTTTGTTTGATCGTCTCGTGACTGTAACGCGGTCACTCAAGTTGATACATTTATATGCGCCCTATGAGTTCAAGTATGGCGTGTTCCTTAGCCCTTCGCCATGCTCACAAGAATTACAAGAACAGAGTCTACCGTGAACATCTGCATCGTCTTTGTCAGTTCGTAAATATCGACAACTTCGGAGTTCTTCGTAAGTACTCGGTCTGTTTTTCGGATCCGATAGCGAGCGGTCTTTTCGTAAAAATTCCATTGGGTCTTTTGCTGCAAGACTTGATGATCTGGTACGCTGAGGGCCGATATTCCACGACTGTAATACTTCGTTAATGGTCACTTTAGGCAGCGCCATCTCTTGAACCCTATCCCCTACACTAGACCCTTTTGGCGATTTGTCGTTTTTCTTGCGCGCAGAAGACACATTCGGGGAGACCGCTTTGCCAGGACTTCTCGTTCTGTCCACTGGAGTTGAAAGTTTGGTTCCTAACCCTTTAGGCTTGGTGCCACTACGACTCATCCCTCTCTTTGTATCCTTCGTAGAGGGTCGACTAGGAGATTCCTCATTTATCTGTTCCAACAAAGAGCGAGGCGAAAGTCGCCAAGTGCGGGCTTCACGATTACTGTTCTCCCCTATATGTAAAAGAGGTTGATTTAGATTCTGTTCGACGTTAGGCAAGGAATCAGGTCTTGATTTCTTCTCCTCTGGTTTAACAACTGTAGCTTTGCTTACTTCTTTACTGAAGACAGAATGTCTTGGCAATGGTTCTTTCGGTGTCAACTTCGTAAAGCGCAAATCGTGAACTGTGATGTTCACCTTGTCAGATCGTAAAGTCACGCCCGATTTCTTGTCGCGTGTGGTTCTCGCGCTTGAAAAGGACTGTTTTTCACTTTGGCTCTTTCCTTGTAAAGACCCAATTTCTCTTCCCTTCTTTATTTGCGTTCTGCTCCCAGACATGTTCCCTGAAACCGTCGAAACGTGTTCCAAAACATGCGCCGTGTTATGTCGTGCGGGAAGCTTGCCTGTAGTGACGTTGCGATCGTAATAATAATCCCGATTTTCTTTGTTTGACACGAAGTGATCCATGTAAAAGTGACCCGGGTCAATTTGCCGGTGATTTGGTTTCACGCGAGTTAAGACTGCTGTTTTGACGCGGCGTTTTGAGTCTGTGACTTCAGCGTTACTGGTCTTTGTATCGCCTTGTAAAAGTTCTTCAAGTGAACCCGCTGATCCCTTGTCGGCTACTTCTCCCATCGAGGGAAAAAATAGTGTTTTTACATTGGTTTCCTGCGGCGATGTTAGAGAAATAAGCGGCTTCATTAATGAATTCTCATAGGTGACGCTCATCTTATACAACAGATGAATTCAAGCGGTACTGTATGTGCTGAAACAATAACAAAGACGGTATGAGCTAGCGAAGGTAATCTCGTAAAATTGAAAAGAACACTGAGTCAGTTCGGTGATCCTGGATGGAAGGCGTGTTTCGTTGTTCTGGTGGCTTTTGCAATATGACTGTTTATGTCGTATCATAGTTTGTTTTATTTTTAGAAGAAATGATCTCAAGATATAAGAATTCGTAATCCACGCACATTCTCGAATGTTTCCGATGTTTCCGCAACCTTTTTCAGTCACACAGCACGTGACAGAATGAGCAACATTCTGTCAACACTATGGTAAGTTTTTTGCACGTCAGCGGGCGTCGCCCAAATTGAAAGAAAAATCCAAATATTGATACAATACTTGTAGTCAACAAACGATTCTTGCCAGAAGATAGAGTAATAAATAATAAACTTGAGATAATAATAACGCAGCAACCAATTCAAAAGAAGTTAATTTCGCCAGAGAAATTCCAGAACCCATACAAGAAATCGTAAATTTCCCACTGTCAGCTGAACAAAAACTTTGCAAACTTCTGAAAATTCCTATCACGTTTGCCTGCTTTATTTATACAGACCGTGACATTCATTTACCCTCGTTTGGTTTTCCCTGAAGCTGATTATTTAAATTATGACATTGCAATTTTGTTGAATTTTCGGCACACTCGTGTTCAATTCAAAAAATTTAAAGTTCAGTACTCGTCTACCCTTCATTACGTTTTATAGTGAACGAAAAAAGAAACCTTTTCAAGTAGTCTTTGAATGGATTTCTTAGCGAAGAAGAGGGAAATTAAAAGAAAATCGGAGAGGCGAATGCAATGAAAAGAAAATAACGCTATTTACATTTTGCGCCAAAGAAACGACAGGGAAACTGAGAAAAGAATTATCAAAACTGTTAAGTTGTAAAACTTACCTAGTCGTGTTCTCTTGCAGGAGTTCAGCTGCAATTATTCTTGTTTTATCTCCTTAAATCTGCAACAAAGGTTTCACTTGGTGAACTCGACACACGCTCGCAACGTTTTAAATGAACAAGTTTTTCAAAGCGACTGATCAATCCGGCTTCATTCGTTGATGAGTGGAACCACAGGATGGGTGCAGCATTAATTAGAAGGGAAATTAAAATATCGTATTGTTGGCATCTAAAAACACATAAGCGGCATTTGTTTGTTCCAGCGACTTGTGGGTAAACAAAAGGAAGCCGCTTGAAGGGTGATCAATTTCATTTCTTTTTGAGCTGAATAGATCTGAATAGAAAGTAGGTAATGCGCTTCAGTAGAAAAGTAAATACCGCAGTTGCGACGTGACCATAAAAGACATCGTGAAGAGAGTGAACAGAAAGATCGCATCGACGCCGCAGACCGTGACGCATGACGAAGACTGCAACATGTCTAACGTTAACTTCAAAAGTGGTTAAGGCTAGTCATGGCTAGCTATATTGAACTGGAATGTTGCAGATGAAGTTTACATACTTGCAGTACCCAGACCATGGCCTATGCATTCAAAGCGAGAGGAGAAATAGGCGTAATAATTACTCAATGTTGCAAATTTGCATTAATTGCAAAGTGACAAACAATAAAACTAAGATACAAAAAGGCTAAAAAGCGCGCTCCGCGAGCGCATTTCCAGTTCAAACTCGTTATGCTATAAGTCCTTGCCTTAAATAATAAGAAAACATATTTTTGTGTTAGAAAGAAGTCGAAACATAACATTAGCATGAATTTAGATTCTATTTTTGTATGTTTTCCGAAAATTTTTCTTTTTATATTTTTTGTCCTTCAGTTTTGACTTTGGCTTATGCCTGACTCTACAACTATTAGCAGTGAAAAACACTCCCTACAAGAAAATTAAAACCTCACATGACGTTTTATCCTGGTTGAACATGGGCCCACATTCAACCATACCCCACCCTCCCCCCAAGATATTGCTTTGTCGTCCTCTTCTCCCCAAGCCTTCGCAGTTCTCTGAATCCAAGATGGCAGCACTCGCTCGATCCATGCCGTAAGCAATCATTCTCCTCATTTTTTTGTTGTTGTTGTTGTTTTGTTTTGTTTTTGTTTTGTTTTTGTGACTAAAATCTTAAAGGTTGAACAACGTGCTTTCCACTGTAACTTAAAATCATGATCATTGATAAGTGCTGACCAGTTTTAGAACGGATTTGAAGTTAGCGTTAGAAGTGTCTAAACGGCCACAAGGGTTTTTGTGGTTTTGTTTCTCTATAACATGTAAGAAAAAGTATTCTAATGAAAACATTTAGATTCCGAAGCTTTTTCGCCATAAAATCGAGCTTTAAAGTTTTCGCTTCGGACGCGCCCAAAGAAGTTGACCGCGTAATGAAAGATTGGTGACCAATAACGTCACTTTAGCAGCGTCTCTAAGCTTCGTGCTTTTAACGGACCTTATTGTATGGCTAGCTCCGTGAGCGGGCAAGATGAATCAAATCCTGCGCTGTGATTGGCTACCCGAGCGGGCAAGATGGAGCTATCTTGCCCGCTCGGGACTACCCGCCATGACCCGCAAGAAAAATT
>Ga0126338_10002573_pt1 | contig 12521 bp, 7 predicted proteins | sample OrbCmetagenome_2_FD_92529 | JGI IMG/M metagenome (GOLD analysis project Ga0126338, IMG submission 92529) | Coral microbial communities from Petempiche,Puerto Morelos, Mexico - Orbicella C C metagenome | ecosystem: Host-associated > Invertebrates > Cnidaria > Coral | place: Petempiche,Puerto... | reverse complement strand
TTTATATTTTTATTATCTTTTTCAGTTGCACCTGAGATCTCTAAGAATCCTGAAGGCCTCACCAGAGTGGAAGGACGAGATGCTGTTTTCAGCTGTGTAGTTGAAGGAAACCCGTCACCTAACGTTTTATGGACAAAGAATGGACAAGGATTGAACATCACAGCAAATTCACGACTGGCTGTGCCTCGCACGAACAATAGTCATAATTTGACAATTACAGATGTTCATCGATCAGACGCAGGTCAATACAGATGTGTGGCCAACAACAGTGTCGACACTTCCACTTCATCTGCCGCCAAACTGGAAGTTTACTGTAAGTATGGAAATATGAAAATCATTCAAAGCCCCTTTAACATCGAAAACAGCGCCTGCAAGTTTGGTTGTTTGAAGTAACATTACTGTTTTGATTTTTGGCATAACATACACATAATTGTTGCTATTTCTGACGTCATGCGTGATCTCGAATTCTCTGTGTGCGGATATTTGCTTTTGTTACCCTGACAATAATGGCAGTTATTTTACGATTGTTTTCTGCTTGAGCACCACCTTTACATTTCCTAATCGATTCTTTCGTGTTTACAATTTTGGGATTAACGGAGGTCACGAAAATCGACATGGATTTTTCGCGAGGAAAATATGGCGCCATCAGTCGTCTATGGTAATATAACGCGACTGCGTTTATTTTGGGGTCGTGATCTCATTGTGCGGAAGTATTTACCCGTGGCTGTCGAGTTACGCTCCAGGGGTAGGGTAGGGTTAACTACTTTCGACTTCTCTTTCAACCAAGCTATGCTTCCAAGATATGGACGAACTTATTGTCAAACCTATTGCCTCCAGACAACGTCCTCTCCGCTGGCTTTCATTCTTTTTGTTTTTGGTATCCTATTCGTCCGCTCAAGGTAACAAATATTTCGTATTTTAAAACAAGCGCTTCACGCGTTGATTTTCAAGCGGAAATCAAGCAAGTTGGATCTTTCTGTGTCACGGCACGTTTATACTGCATCGTATTTACGTACATCAAGCTGGTTATATCGTTACTCTGAAGTAGTTAGGCTTATTTTTTGTCTAAACACATTTTCTGAAAGAAAGTTACCTTGCTAAACATACATGTAGAACGATAGATTGCTTCAGCCGGTTGCTCAAGATCGATATTTCGATATTACATATTTCTGTTTTCACGTAAATGGCTTCGAATCATAACCGCTACAAAATAGAAACTGATAAATTTTTCTTAACTCAGAATAAACTTGTTGCTTAAGTACTGTCCCTCTGCATCCTTTTGCATGCTTCTATTAACGGTAGCTTTCGGAGTGGCAGGTGCATGTTAAATTCTTGTTAATGTGAATCGAAAGTATTCCGAATATTATTAAACTATTTAGCGTTTGTTCTTCAGTTTTTCGTTTCGCTCAGTATGTGACTTGAAAAGTGAAACAGCTGTCATTACGTCATTAGTGTTTTAAAACCGATAGATCCAGTCGATATTTTGCTGCTGTTTATATGTCTGTGCATGCAACTAATCAAAATGAAGCATTTCAACTGATGGAACTCGTAGCACTTCCTTTTAGCATAAGTTCGGGTTATTTTATTCGTTAGTTATTGCAATGGTTTCTTAAGGACAGTTTCTTGTTATGGTGCCCGCAGTTTCAAAGTGTTTGTAGCTAATACATGTACAGTATTAAAGAAGCACTGCTATTCACTGAGCTTTTCTAGAAACGAAGAAAAACTTTGAAATTTTAATTGTCAGGTGTCTGTCAACCAATTCAGTTCGCTAAAAGAAACAAACAGTCAGCTAACAGATGTCCTATCTTTCAGTTCGTTAATTGCTGTTCCATTTCCATGTAACAGTTAAAATAAGGTTTTATCATTTGATTACTAACGAGATGTCATGCCAACCAGTTAAATTGGCACAGGCTCTCTGTGACAGAAGGGGCCTCATTTAACAGTGCAAGGCTCTTCTCTGTCAGTTTTAAATCTTACCATGGGGGGTTTTGGAACGTTGCTGATGAATTTTGTCAATTCATTTCTAGTGACTGAAGTTACTCTGTCCCTTTAGTTGCACTGTGTTAATACTACAACAAAACGATGAGAAACTATAATACTGTTTGTACTTATTGACTGACTGGGAAAGCCAGGCAGTAAAATATTTGGCTTAAGCCAAGAGCCAAAAATTTTCCTGTCTGGTCCAACTTCAGTGACAGTCAATGATCATTTTATCATATGACCACTTTGTTTTCTAATTTCATTTTTCAAACTTCATTTGTGAGGAGTGTTGACTTTCATTCCCTGCTTTCAGAGTAAGTTGGGAACTGAATTTGTCAGTCTGCGTCAGATTGTTTGCCAGGATAGTAAAATTCACTACCAGAATGTTCACTATCAACACTTATGTTGAATAAAACAAGATTTTGCAGCAACAAAATTAACTGTTTCTGTCATTAAGTTTGATCAATTTTAAGGGAACAAACGTACATGTATAGGTGTATTTCTAGTAGCTAGGGCTGTACCATTTTCATCTCAAACTGTAGTAAAACCAAAAGCAAACCATTACTTTTGGCACTCAATTGAAAACCATTCTATAAAGTGTGGTAAATCAGTATAGCTGTTGGAAAAGTGGTGGGAACTGTTGCTGGTCACCTTTAGCTTAAACAAAATCAATGTGAAGAATATTCTGTTTCTTCCTAATTAACTCAAAATGGTATCCAAAATGTTCATGTGATTAAGTGACATTAGAGTTGCATTTAATTGCCAATAAGAAATTATTTTAGAACCAGTGTAATTACATTGTATATGACAATATTTATTTGAAAGTGTGATATAGATCAGAGCTTTGCACATGCCAACATTTTGATCATGTCACATATGATATAACAAAGAACATTTTACATCTCAGTCGTCTGGATGCTTTTTTTCTAGTTCCACCTGAATTCATCAGCAATCCAAAGAATTCAACAGTAATAGAGGGGCAAAATATTGCTTTGCAATGCAAAGTTTATGGAAATCCTGTACCAGATGTGAGATGGACAAAAGATGGAGAAGCAGTAAATATAGCAGATCAGAGGATAAATGTGTCTTTTACAGGAAATACCTCAAGTTTGACAATTGGCAGTGTTGTCCAGGCGGATCAAGGACCGTACAGATGTGTGGCAAATAACAGTTTAAATACTGTTACTTCCTATCCAGGAACACTGACAGTACATTGTGAGTGCTTGATTGTGTTGTTTTCACCTGATGCATAATTGATTGCTTAATCTACTGGTATAGTCTGTACACATCATGTTTTCATCAACCAGGATGACAGCTTGGTTAAATTTGTATCACTTCTTTGCATATTTTGATGAGAATGTAAAAAAGCTAACAACAACACAAGAACTAGCCTGTGAGTAGGCTCATATTGGACCACAAGCGCTTGTGGTGTAGTCGCGAGTGCGATATCGAGGCCGCAAGACGAGAAAGTGAGCCTGCACTGATCTCTGCAAATTTTTTTATTTCCACCCCAGAAACCGCAGAAAATAATAATTCAATTAATTTTCACCAGAAGTATGAACTTTGGCAGCTCAGATTTCTCGGCAAAGTTGTAAATCTTTTTCATAACAACGTGTAGGCCTCGGGGCTATATAGGTATGTGCTGATGTGAAGGGTATGGTTTTCAAGCAGTTTACTCTAGGATAGGTTATATAAATCAGAACATTTGGGTGTAGAATAGGGTATCATTTTTCACAAAACTGACTAGTTGGTTGAAGATTTTATCTAGACTAAGGAAACCAGGAATTGCCAATCAAAAATATAAAAAAATTAAATCGGCAAGTTTAAATTTACACAAATCAGCCTCAACAATGTCGATGGATGGGGGGATTTGGGGAGTTTACTCTAGTATAGTGTAGCAAAATTTAGCTGAACTAGCTCTGGTATAGGCTAAGGGTTCCAGGGTCCCAGCAACACATCCCCACCCAGAAATTTCCAAAGTACCCCCCTGGATGTAGGCGCAATATCCATTGTTGATAAAGTTTTGCCGAAGAAAAACTGTCAAAGTTTATGTCTAGTAAGGACACGTACATGTACTTGCATGATTCCAAGTAATCTTGCTTTGGCAATCTGGTCTTTGACGATGCTGGTAAACAGGCAGACGCCTTTGTGTTGTTTTGTTGCCTGCTTGTGATCACATATGTTTGTAATGTTTAACTCTTCCCATATGCAGTCGGCAACACGACAAGTACGTGTTGATTCATGAACATACTTTCAACTGCTATTTCCTGCTCCCTCTTTAGTTTGAAATTTAACCAGAAATAGACTGGAACTTTGATAAAACATTGGTAATACGTGCACTCAACTCTTCCTCTGACTCCAAATGTGGACGACTTGTTTTTTATTGTGCGGTAAATTACCTACTCCATGGGGATTTAATCGCTCCTCATCAAACATAATAGATTGGCAGTTTTCTTGCCTTTCCCGCTTTTTGACCAATGGTATCTCACTTCGCTCAAACGAAGCAGAAATGAAAAAATTACAGAGGTCAGGGCAGGCTCACTTTTCTTGGGGTCTCTTCACCAGACTCCTTCCTGCCGGATTGCTTTGTTCTTTGCCGCTCCCGCGTGTGATGCAAAGGTGAGCCTGCTCGCAGGCTACACAAGAACAAAACCAACAACATCATTGATAATGGTTTTTTCTGCCACTGAGAATGAATTAAGAGTAGTCTGTGGAGAGTTTATGTAAGTTGTAATCTTAATATATTTGCCTAGTTCCTGTCTGGCTTTTGCCAAGGCCTTCACTGTCATTTGATTTCGGTTACGTACCCGTAACCACCGTGGACCACGTGACCCAAAACAATTGACTGCAGCGACATATTGAGGCCAGTAGGAACTAGGCAAATCTTATATGAGGGTTTGATGTGTCAGAAATGGTCTGGATTGAGTGAGATTTCAATGTACATGTGTAGCTTAAGTGGGCTGAGATTTCACTTTTCAGGAAAAAACCTTGGGGCCAGCTGGCCCCTAAGTTTTCAGATTTAGTTGCCAGCAAAAAAATTTCAGTGAAAAGTGTGAAAAGTTATTCACCAGTGGAAAAAAAAAAAACAGTCACATTGGCGACACCAGCAGTCGCAACATCGAGTACTGCTTTTAGAATGGGTCTGAATCTTTTGAATAACCGAAGGAGACTGTTTGAAGAAAACATTCCAAAGTAGGTATTGTTACCCAATCAGGGTTCATGCGGTATTAATAATCTCTGCAAATGTATTTATCTGTCCCAGTTGCCCAGCTGCCCCAGCTAAGATAGGCCTTGAGATACAGAGATTACCTCATTTCCATTCATTTAAAATTTTACCTCATTTCACTTTGTTTTATTTTTGATTAACTGAAGCAATTTTGCAAATAACTGAAACAGTTACACAATTGAAATTGCAGTTGTGCCAGAAGTGAGGATTACTGGTGTTAAAGAACAGTTTGTTATTAAAGGAAGACAGATACTGCTGACATGTCAGTATAATGCTTTGCCACTAGTGTCTGAAGTGCAGTGGAAAAAAAATGGAACAGTAATAGCAAGAAATACTACTGTGGAGATTAATAACTCACGAGTGGATATTCCATTTTTCAATGAAAGCCATATACAGCTGTCAATTAATGAAAATACACCACAAGATGCTGGAAACTATACCTGTCTCGTTATTAATGATGTTGGTAATTCATCAAATACAACATCACTTGTTATTCAAGGTCTGTTTTCCTGGTGTATTGTATTGACTTGGGTATATACAATATAACTTTCAGTAACTATCAACAAAGAAAATGCAAGTCATGCTTAAAATGAGATGGTAGTGAAATTACTGAAATGAGATTTTTGTATTCAGTTTATTTTTGCACCCCTTGCTTTTATGGTTCTTTAAGAACCCTCATAATTTTTTCAATTTGCCATCTGCCTTTCCTTATTTTTTGGTTTACACCATTAATTTACATTCAGCAGCCTTACAGGTCTTAACCCCTGAAAAGGAATTCCCAGGAAAGAGAAGAATCGTGATCTAACTTTATTAGTCTCCTAACTGGTAATGAACCTGTGAAAGAGCACTTAAGAGTACCCTTAGTAAAACTGAAAAAAAAAAAGAGGATAATCTGTTCTAGGGGATTAGGCTCTTTCTGATTCATAGTGCTTCAATAATTTGACCAAGCACTTTTTTTTTTCACTGGTACCCTGTATTCTTTGTCAGTCTATAGTTACTTTTTGAGTTATGGGGGAGAACTTTGATTGTACATGAATTATTGTTGAAGAGTGTATTATTATATAAATTAACTCTACAGTGGAACCAGACCCACCATTGAATGTGTCAGTTGACTCCAAGAGCTCACGAGTAGTGACTATTTCCTGGATTGCTGGTTTTAATGGGAACAGTGCAATTCAGAACTACACAGTGAAGAGAAGTGAACCGGATAATGCAGACTTTGTAGATGCTGTCTGTCAAGGATCCATGTCAGATGGTTCCTGTGTGGTGTCCAGTACAAGTGCTTCTGTTGGAAACCTCTCACCTTGGACATTATATTACTTTAAGGTGTTTGCAAGAAACATGGTTGGCACTAGTGATGGAAGCCCTGTAGTGAATGCTACCACAGATCAAGAAGGTGCTCTACACTTATATAAACAATATAATTGGTTCAACATTAATTTTACATACATGTAATCTGTAACATACATGTAATCTGTAATGTTGTTGCTTTCACCCTACACAATGTACATTACTCAGGCACAGATTACTAGATATTTTAATAACAAGGTGAATCAATTTGATGGTTTACATGATTAAAATGTGATGCAGCTGATGGAAAATAATGTACACAAGAAAAGCTAATAAATGTGTTGGCTGTTTGTTTATTTTCTTTATCCTTTCACCACTATTGTTTCCTGCAAAGTCGAGTGCATACATGTACAGCTGTTTGTAAAAAGGGTCACTGGCTTAGGAAAGTAAGAACAAAAGGTCAACTTTATTAGTACTTTTGGGAATTTTTTGCTTTTCAAACTTTTCAGTTCTTTCTTTGCTTGTTTCCTTGTTTACTTGGATTTGCTTCCTTGCTTCATTCTCTACTCTTTTGTCGCCACATTTTTGTAAGTTATGTTTATGCTAAGTTACTGTTCACCTTTGAAACTCAAATTAACTTTCTATACCAGAGCCTGGTGCTGCACCTGAAAATGTGACAGGACAGAACAGCAGCTCAACCAGCATCTTAGTCATGTGGGATAAAGTTCCGGCTGATCAACAGAATGGTATCATCATGGGTTACACTATTACTTACAAGTCACACACAGAGAATGATAATGGAAGTGTTCAAGTAAATGCCTCAGTTCGTCAGACAGAATTGACAAATCTAAAGGAGTATGTCAACTACAATATCACAGTGTTTGCATCTACTGTGAAAGGAGATGGACCAGCCAGTGATCCGATTGTTGTAAGAACAGACCAGGATAGTAAGTTACCTTGCTTATCAAATTTTTTCCATGGGATGCCTGTGGCAGGCCATGGTAAGGTTTGCCCAGGGTTTCTTTTTCTTTGTCGATGCAAAATGACAAATTTGATTGACAGTTTAATCCATGTCACAGCTGGAACTAATTTCGAAAGATTCTGCGATTCTGGCAAGGAGTACATGTAGCTTGTGTAGGTAGTGTAGTGCTCAAAGCAATGTGTACGTATTCAGGAAATAAACGAAAGGTAAGACAATTTAGAAAGTGTTTCGACTTTGTGTATTGAATTGAACTGTGAAAATTGCATAGAGTTCACAGATCATACGTTCCGTGTTGCACATCGAACCAACGAGTTCACTGTTCACTCGGCCTTCGAAACTAAACAACAAGTTCAGCAACCGAACCTGCATGTTCATCCGACCTATGTGCCCAATGCTTAGTCTAAACAAGCAACACATTGACTCACAATATTCATACAATATTCATACTATATTCACACGATATTCACACACAATTTTCATTGAATCGGCATATTCAAAAATCAAGGAGTCCATCACGGTAAACATCGACACCAACCATTTCAAAAATTCACTCAAATATTTGTTGGTTTGCAATTGAAGATATTTAAGCCTCGAGAGTTTTACTCTATCGAAACTGTCACAGTTCAATCCATGAGTTGACAGTCATGCCACGAGCATGTTTAAGGTTTTGTGTATTCTTGCTGACATTGAGCTTACCGGTACCTGTTTACCAGAATGCACATGTAAATAGTGTTTGCGAGAAGGTTTATTCCGGTCGATGTTTATTTTATTTTCAGTGTTGCACTGTTGACATTTATAAATACAAAGGGAAATATTTGTTAAAAAGAATTCCTCATGCTTCTCATGGAAGCTTCAATCCTTTCATTATCTCGAATAAACAAGCACACATAATCAATGGGAATATACCAGTTGCGTTACTTTGTGTTACGTTTTCTCTCATACAAGTGAGCCTCTAAGGACAATCAATACTTTTTTTAATGTGCTTCAGTTCTTCTCTCACACAAAAGAGCTTCTAATTATACAACAGGCAATGAGTACTTTAGCCTGTTAATGTTTTAGTAGATTCGTTACGTTCATTGACAGCAATACAGCCCTTCACAGTATTTTAGACTTCAAGTAATTAAAACGTTGCGTTACCATTCATGTCTCAAGATTTTCTGGTAGTTCTCAACGTAAGTAATGTGGCCTCATTAGAAAAAAAAAATCCATTTTCCACGTTGCAATATTATTTCAGTTAAACACCATGCACACTCTCATTCCATCTTGTAGATCACCCGGAAAGAAGAAATAGGAACGGGGGAGGCTCTTCCCACACAGTAATTTTCCACCTACTCTATTTTCCACTACAAACACAGTGACCGTTTCTTCAAGACTTTCTTCAGTGATTTCTGTGGCTGATCTAACGGATTAATCTTGGCACTTTACTGTAACTTCACAATTCATTCCAATGCTACGCTCCCTAGCCAAAGCATCCCACGGAATCGCCTTTAGGCATGTTGTTTCTGGATGTTTTGGTAATTTCTTAGTGCTTTGTATAGACTGTTTGAAAAACTTAAATCAGTAGAAGTGTGTCCTTTGAAAGCAACTATTTTTATAGTTGAAGGGAAAGAACTCATGATGTTGAAGTAATTGATCTCACAATCCTGAACACTTAAGTGGCCATTAGAGGTTTTAGAAGGCATTTTGTGACATACGTGCTAGAGAAACATGTAATGCGATTTCATTTTCTAGTGACGTCCTTCTTACGTGTACAGACCCCTGGTCTAACATTGCAAATATCATGGTAATTAGTCTGTTATTTTTCTTAAGTGATAAATTGGTCAGTTATTTATTTATTTAGTTAGAAGGTTGGTTAGGTATTTTGTTCTATTTCATTTAGTTAGTTATTTGCTGTTAGGCACAGTGATCGAGTTGAGAAATGCACCCTATAAAAATGTAGCTATAATTATTATTATTAGTGTTAATTATTATTATTATTATTATTATTAATTTCATAAAGTATAAATTTCGCACAGTGTGACATGTTACCTTGTACCTTGTTGGTATACAGATTAAGTAATTAAAAGAGACTAGATAGGAACATACAAAATGATTATGATAACCACTAGAGAAGAATATTGTTAATAACTGCCCTCACAACAATTACACATATATCTACGAAAGCTCAACCAACCAGTCATGCTAAGCGGCTAACTTGTTTTGAACTTTTACGTCAGAACCTGATGGTGCTCCACAAAATGTAAAAGGACAGGTTGGAAGCTCAACCAGCATCTTAGTCATGTGGGGTGAAGTTCCAGCTGAACAACAAAATGGTATCATCACGGGTTACACCATTACTTACCACTCACAAACAGAGAATGACAATAACAGTGTTTTAGTTGGTGCTGAAGTGCGTGAAAAGGGATTATCGGTCTAAAGGAGTTCGTCAACTACAGTATCACAGTGTTTGCATCTACTGTGAAAGGAGATGGACCAGTTAGTGATCCTGTTATTGTTGTGAGAACAGACCAGGATAGTAAGTAACTACTTTTTTGTTTTCAATTAACATTCGTTCCATTCAATCAATATACTCTGTCAGGAACTCTCATCTATGAAAAGAAGCTTTTCATGCTCACATAAGTGATAAATAGCTTGTCATCTCGAAGTTACTAGCTAAGAGACTAGAGAGCATGTTCAGTGCTGCTGAGAGACGGGATGGCCTAATGGTCAGCAGAGTGACAGCTCAGATCAATCAGTCTTGTTTTGAGCACTGGCCAAGCCATTGTGTTGTGTTTCCAGACAGAGCACTCTTCTCCTATGGTGCTTGTCTTCATCCCTGAATTCTTTACAACTGATGAACTGTGAGGACAGTCTAAAAATCTACTGTGACCAAATCAAGTTTATTGAACCTGTACTTAAACCAGGAACACCAGAATAGCAGCATATCGATAACCACTAACTGTTAACGTCTTCCAGCTGAAAAACTAGCTGTTATCTGTCAAAAATTAAACTGAAATCTAAAATTAATGTAAACATGTACCTGCAGATGGCGTAGTGCACGTGCAAAACAAGTGATATTTAATTGAATAATATTTAGGTTCTCCTTTTCATTTGTACAGCTCTAACTTAGTATTTCATGGTCCTATATTTTTTTCGCTCATCTTTGCCTTTGTTAGTTGTTAGAATAGCGTATTAGTAGCAGTAGTAGTATTGTAGCTGTTAGTTGTATTATTATTATTATTATTATTATTATTATTATTATAATTTTTTTTTGTCCCTGTTAGTAATATCATTGTTATTTTGGATTAACTCCTGTTAAAAAGGTTGTTATATTGTTAGTGTTGTAACCAATGTTGACTGGTACTGTAATTTGCAATTTGTAAGTAATGATAGTGGTGATGTAAGTAACTTAAGTTTTGCAATAAGTTATAAAGTGTAGTATTGAAGAAAACAAAAGAAAAAAAAAGTGAGAGATATGCAAATGTTTTACTTACTGGGGAGGTGACAGGCAAAAATGTAACGGGCACCGTAGAAGTTTCCAAAAAGATCAATAACTTTGAAAAAACACGTGGTTACCCCTACATTTTATGTTATGAATTGGAAGTGGCAAGCCTATTCAACACGTTATTACTGTAGTTTCTGGATGTGAGCAAAAGGTATTTAGACTGTATTTTAGCTGAACCAGAGGAAGGCTGTCAGAGAGGCTAAAAGCGCTTTTGCAACTATTTTGTTATTAAAAACATACCAAAAATGGTTTTTATGTCACCATTTACCATGTAGTCTTGAGATCTTTATAAATGTGTTTGCTTTTCTGTATGCAAAGGCGAATTCTAAGGAAATCTGTGAAGAAATATCCTTTCCTTCTTTTTTTCAGAAAAATGCTGATGTCAGCATTTTTGTTGAGATCCAAGGCCAATTATCTCGAAAAAATGCCCGGCTACCCCAATTTTCTTTGTGGACTCCAATAGCCCTTGTAAAGATCTACTTTTTCTGCATGGTCCTAATCTGTCGCAAAAACCTTTGTATTTAGTAGGCAATGTTGTTCATTTTGGCCTGAGTGCACACCTCCCCCTTCTAAGCCTGCAAGAGATGTTTGGTGTAAATTTCAGAAATTGTCACTTACATGTAGCAAGAAAATGACACAAGGCAGCTGCTTTCTCAAGCTTAAAGCATTTTAAATGTCAATCTATTTGCAAAAGGAAATTTCAGTAGTGCTAGTCTCTTTGACATGCACCTTACCCACCATTAATGTTACCTTTACCCTTCAGTTTTCTTATTGATAGCCTTGATGATATTTTAGTGCCAGATTATCTATTTTCTTCCGTTAGATAGGTAGACATTGTCTTGCATGATCCATGATTCATATTGTACTTTTCTCCAGTAAATGAACGCAATTTGCAAAGAAAGTGACTACAGTGTAGGCTTAAGTATCTCTGTAAAGTAAATAACGATGGTTATCAAGGGTCATTAAGCCTTTAGTAAACTTGGTTTTACATTTTTTTTCGTCAGAACCCGCTGGTGCTCCACAAAATGTGAGAGGACAGAACAGCAGCTCAACAAGCATCTTAATCATGTGGGATGAAGTTCCAGCTGATCAACAGAATGGTATCATCACGGGTTACACCATTACTTACAAGTCACAAACAGAGAATAACAATGGAAGTGTTCAAGTAAATGGCTCTGTTCGTCAGACAGAATTGAAAAATCTAAAGGAATATGTCAACTACAATATCACAGTGTTTGCATCTACTGTGAAAGGAGATGGACCAGCCAGTGATCCAATTGTTGTTAGAACGGACCAAGATAGTAAGTAATATTTCTTATCACGATTTTTTGGTGTATGTTTTGGTAATTCCGTAGTTAATAGAGTTTCCTATCAAGTTCTCCTTTTGGTCGTTATGGTAATTTTCGATTCATGCCATTTCACTAAGAGACTTCGGGACTCTGGTCGGACGAAGTGACATGTTAAAGTTTTTTATAGGTTTAAGTAACTGATTACATTGTAGAACGCTAGAGATGTTTGGTATTCAGTTTTAATGGAAAGTTGTGCAAGTCTTGAGAACA
>Ga0126338_10002571_pt1 | contig 12526 bp, 5 predicted proteins | sample OrbCmetagenome_2_FD_92529 | JGI IMG/M metagenome (GOLD analysis project Ga0126338, IMG submission 92529) | Coral microbial communities from Petempiche,Puerto Morelos, Mexico - Orbicella C C metagenome | ecosystem: Host-associated > Invertebrates > Cnidaria > Coral | place: Petempiche,Puerto... | reverse complement strand
GGGGGGGGGGGGGGGGGGGGGGGGGGGGGGGGGGGGGGGGGGGGGGGGGGGGGGGGGGGGGGTTGGGGGCACTTTTTTCCACTTAACACCTACTCCCTCGGCAAATATTTCCTCGCCCCAATTCTCCACAGTTACCAAATCCAAGATGGCGGCCTAATACGAAAATACGAAAATGTGCACTTGCGTGCCCAAAATACGCCTGCGCTGCAGGCTACTTCTTCCTTCAAACCTTTGCCTAATGGCTTAAATTGTCTACATTACAAGAAATGTTCCCAAACGTGTCCCAGACACAAACTTTTGGTGGTGGAACAAACTGGAGGGAAATTCGCTCAAACTGCCAGAAACACAGAGAAACAGCAAGCGAGCTCAAGATGAGCAGTGTTGTCAGTTGACTTCGGTATGTATTGCTACTTTTGGTTACTTAAATGGTTGAAAAGACTTTTACATGCTTTGAGACATTTATTTAGCCAAATAAATCAACATTCAATGGCAACATTAATTTTTACAATAACTGTCTAATTTCTCGCGCGCTGATTGGCTCATTTTTATCATCAATGAGAGTACAGACGGATAAAATTTTAATTTATGCAAGCTTTCAAGTTCAACGTTCAACTGTCAAACTGTAAACTTTTTAACCAATGAGATTTTATGGACTTTTTTAAGTAGCCAATCAAAAAGAGAGAAAAGCTAATGACAATGTTCGCATCATTTGAATAAAATTCACTTATCTTTGTTTACAGCAAGTTTACGGCATGTTTTCCCCTCATTTATTCCCGGCTTTTGACCATTTTGAGGGCTTGTTATTGTAAAAAACAAATTGATGTCAGTAAAATTATAGACTTCTACTCAGAAGCTGACCGCTTTTCACTTAGGTCTAAGTACTTTTTAACTTTGAATAAGAAATATGCCAGATTTATGTCTTGAAGTATAGTTTTTTCCATGGAATAACTGATATGTGGAATCAACTACTGTTAGATATTTGTTGCTTTGATAATGTAAATATTTTTAAGTCTAGAGTTTAGAAATTTCTTAGCGATATTTAAGTACTTATTTTTTTTTCTTTTTTTTTTTTCCATATCTCAATGTATTCTTCGAATTTATTATTTTTTGCATATTTATATTAGTTCATAGGTGATCTGTTTTTATATGTTTTTATAAATATATTCCTGAATTAAAATCTCGGCAAAATTAAATCTTAGCCCATATTGTGGTTTCAGGCAAGGTTTATGTAGTTCAGGAGGGGGGAGGGGGACTCCCAAAATAAGCTATATGGGTATGTGCCACTGTGAAGCGTATGGTTTTCAGGCAGTTTGCTGTAAAATCAAGCTGATCATGGTCTAGTATGGGGTAAGGGTTTTGTTGTCCAGGCAGCACACACTTACCCAAAGATTTACACTGCACTCCCCCAATGTAGCTCACCGCTTTATTACAGTTCACTTGAGATGGTTTCAGTTCATAATTTATGATGTCACAGTCAACTTAATTTGATGATGAACAGCTTTTGGACTTCTTATAACTAGTGTCTCACGAACAATCATACAAAGCAAAATTCATGGCACATTTAGTACAATACCTGGAGTGGTCAATCAATAAAAATCGGTAAATCAGACTTGATTGATTAATGATATTGATTGTATCAATCAATTGGTAGAAATTGATGTCACACTTGTTTTGTTTATCGATTCATTTTTATTGTTGCCGATTTCGTTGATTTATATCACAAGATTTTTTTGTACCAGTGACATCAGCTAAGCATTGGAATTTTTGCTGTAATTAAATGACAACCAACATCATGTAAATAGTACTTTTATTGGCATAGGCTTATTCCAGAAAAAATCCACACCTCCCTAGTGGATTGGTTTCTGGAAATTCTCTCAGGAGGGAGGGAGGGGGGAGAGGGGAGGGGGGGTCAAAGGTCCTGGAAATCCAGGCAGAAAGGGGTTTGAACCTGAAAATGTCTTCTTCCTGGATCATTTCCAACCAAGTGTAACCTCAAACTTATAGATGTGTGACACGTGACAATTGAGCGCTCTCTCTTGTAAATCTGAAAAAAGTTGAAATCTTTCAGTTACATGTATATCTTTCTTTCATGATACACTTCAAGTTATCTACATAGATTCTTCCATAATTACAGTAAACACACAGAAAACATATGAAAAAAAGAAGAACATGACAAACACTGTCGCGACAAAGCTCGCTATGAGTGTGCAATGCTTGACACTATTTGTAATTAAAAGGTAGTGAAAAACATTCTCTGGTTAAAAAGAATAAAACAAGAGCTTTTGGCTATCAGTCTGTAGCCTTAAACGAATGAAAATGTTGGCACAAGTATGAAAATTTATATGAAAAGTGGTCCAAAAAGTTTATAAAACTAGAAGACAAAAGACGTGGGAAAAGAGCTACATGTAAGAGATAAAAATGTAAATGATGTGTGATTACAATAAAATGGAGTATTGCCTAGGCTACTTTTTTATACTGTTTCTATACAGATGTTCTTCACTGCTTTTGTTTTGTGTAGTTTGAGATTACCGCAAAGTTACAAAACTCAAATCAAATTTCTCACTTATCCTAGGTTACCTTAATCGAGCTTTGAACAACCTGGCCCAGGAACTCCACTTTTAGGCTTTGCTAAATCTACATGTATATATTAGGGTGATTTTCAGAAATAGCTGTTTTCGGCTGTTTTGTGAGTGGAGAGAGACTTTGTTGTTGTGACTTGGCCCATATTTCTGGTGACAAAATCAAAATAAGACCAGGGCAACTGTTGTTTTCAATTTAATTTATTGTGTGACTGATGTTTTGAACAATTTTAAGAGAAACATCCCGGCTGCTCAGAATGAACGGTAGCTTTGTACGATCGATGATGATGACCGGTGATGGTTGAAAGGCTTTTTAATGGGAATTTTTAAGCTGGTGGAATAAAGTTACAGTCGGGAATTGCTTGTAATTCCCAGATACAAGGAATAAAGTCATGTGACAGATTAGATGGAAATGAACACTCCATGTTTAGGCACCCACTCTCTCCCGCACTCCTAACTTAGGTGCCTCATGAGACCGGGAAATCGTTAGGCAGCAGCCTTGATTAATTTATTTGTAAAGGTGGATCAGGAGCGTGTAATGCAGAATATTGAATGTTCCCTTTTAGATTTTGGAAATTATTAATTTAAATAACTATTTTCAGTTCTTTTCGGTTATAGCAGTAAAATGTTAAAAGTGCTCTATGAGCAAAACTGTGAATTTCCCATTAAATCATGATTGACATAGTGTAATCTTTGCTTTATATGAAGTTTCTCTTTTCATAAAACACCCCACTAATCTCTTAAAGAGGAAAACTTACGATAAGCAATAACCAAAGTTTCTTTAACCCATTGACACCTGTGCCGCCCATAACTGCTTGTGATGGGTGTTGGCCTTTGTTCCACTTCTAATGTCATCACCTTTGACCAAACTTGGCTTCACTTATACTCAAGTTCTGCAGGAGGAAGAGATCTTTCCAATGATACTTAGGTTAGAGTGATTGGGTCAATTGAGCTTGATATATGCATGAAAATGCTTAGAAATTTGAGTAGAAAACTTGGAGGAAAATTTCCCTCAACAACACCTATTGCTATTGAAAAGACACTAAAATGGCGTGAAACACATGACTTTCATGTACATCTATAACCAGTTTGTCACTTTTTTCTAAAATTACAAGGAAAATGGCCAAATGAAATTCTTTGTTACTTTATTTTCAGACTACATGCGTGTTTAAGGAGAAGTATAGTTTGGTGGTCAACATTTATTCCACTCAATCAATGAGTACATGTATGAAAATTAAAAAAAAAAAAATGGAATCAAGATATCTCACAAGCCAGCCTGGCAACCTGCAAGTGTGAAAAGTTAGTTGCCAGTGAAAAAAATCTGCTTGCATTGGCCATTCTAGTGGTCACAACGTCAAGCTTCTGGCCTGAGCAAAAATGTCATAAAATGCAATGCTAGTGGAGAGAAAGATATGCTTTTGTATTGCAAATGAATTTGGGAGCAGATTGGAGCTAATTTAGTCTGTGTCCATGCTGGAAATGTCAAAAATGTCTAAAAACTGCAGTTTTGCCAAAAATCTCCAGGTGCTAATGGGCTAACTGAAAATAATGTTTCTGACAGTAAACTTTCACAATTATAAAGATCTTTTCTCAAGACTTTTTATCCACAACAGAAGGGCTATTTGAAAATCTTTTTTACCAATGCAGTAACTCAAAATATTAATTGCCAGACAGATATATGCCAACCATTCCGTGGCTTGAATTAAACCTTTCACAGCTTCTGTCACCTTTGCCTTACATACACCTGAACAACTGAGATTATCACTTACCCCGACCAGGAGTAAGCTGGAAATTTTTTCCAGGCCTGTCCGACATTTTTCCTCCTGAACTGTTTTGGTTGTCTTTCCTGTGAAGTTTTCCCGCCACCTCCTTCCCCTCCGAACAGTAATCTTAGTAATGGATTAACTCTGATTTTAATGTACACTTTCATTGGTTTGTATTAACATGATTGATTTATGGTTGTTTGAATATTGTGGGCATATTGTTAAATGTACGTATTAAAAAAAAAATAGACAGCACGTCACTTATTAAAGTGTCTGTATTGCTTATCAGGTAAAACATGAAGCACCTGAACATAAAGTGATGGGCCTGGAGAACTGAAAGGCCAGTGGTGGATGTGAGATAAAGCTACGTGAAGTAGAAAGGTAATTTTTTGTGTATACAATGTATATGGGAGTTAACAACTCCACATGGCAGCTACAGTAATACAGGTAGTATTTGTGTTAAACTACTGAATTTAAGTCTATGCTGTAGGCAAGTCAATGATGCCATGGATCGGCAAGGGCTTGGCAGAAAATTGGCTTGATTCATTACTGTAGTTTGAGGCCTCATTCAAAAGAACGCTGGACTTTTTTGTTTGTTTGTTGAGAAGGTTGAACGATGAGCTAATTTATCTGGAGAATGCGACACCTCATGGGTTGCTGGAAAAATGTAAATAAAGCTGCTGTTCAATTGATCACTTTTATTAATACAGCATTTTTAATGCAATTTTCAATGTTGCATGTAATAACTTCTACTCAACAGTAAACAGCAACTGTCAGATCTTTCACTGATTAGAAATATTTTCATTCATTTAGCAGGGTGACAAGAAGCAACAACAACGTGGGGCAACTAAGATCAATGGAGGAGTCAGATACAGCTAGATCAGGTCAGTTAATGTTTCTGGTACATCTGCGATGTTGTTCACAAGACAGTGTACCTACATCAGTCAAATGTATGACGCTAAAGCATACCAACAGTAAGAAATTGTAAGAAATTGTAACTAACTCAACAATATGTTTGTATCTCTTATCAGGACAAACAAGAAAGACATAAAACACCAGAAGATTAGTGGAGGAAGTGAAATACATTAAACATGGCAGGTCAGTCAAAGTTTTTCTTTACTTGTAGTCAGTGGACTAGTGTATCACTGCAATTTTAATCTCAACTTCCGTATTGTGTAGTTTCAGAAAATATCCATGACCCACGGAAGAGATTTTTTCCAAGACCCCTCTCCCCCACCCCTTTGGATATTCCAATTACCGGTAAGCTTGATACATTTCTTTAAATGTTTTGATCTTAGAGAACCCACCACCCCCCAGGAATTTCCAATCCCTTCTGTGGGCAGAGTACAGTACATGTGTATGGATATTTTCTGGAACTGCACATTGCCAACTGACAGATGATTCTAAGTTGTAAGTGAAAAATTATGTTGTGATCTCCCTGTCCTACTGACAACTGACAGATGGTTCCAAATTATTTTTTGACACTGATCTGTAATGGTATTGACCACTGATAGATGAATTGAATATTAAAGCGGCCAATCATATTTCATTTGCTAAATCCTTACTGGGACCTGACAGATGGCCTGAGAGTAACTGACGGGCAAGTCCTCCTTTGATCTCAGCATCATTGTTGAAATTTTAACAGACAAATCTTGTCTCAATAACAACATCCTTACTCACAACTGACTGATTGGTTCAAATTTTAAGATGATTCCTCAGAAGTGCATTGCACATCCTTACTGTACAAGATTTTCACACAATATGGCATGCTCTCAAAAGCGTGTACATACACACAATCAAGAGATTTCCAAGCTAAGCTCTGCAGTGAAATAAATGCTTGTTTTCTCTCAAATGACCATGTTGACCTATGTTTTTTATTGCATAATTTTGGTGTACAAATCATCCTCTTTAAGTTACAAATTTTAAAAAAAATTCTTGCATGGAAAAAATATCTGGCTAAAAGCGTGCTCAAAACCGTTGCTTGAGGATGTACAGTGTAGATATTATTATAACCTTGAAAACAAAGACTGGAGGAATGTTTTGAGTCTTTTGGTTCCAAATTGTGTGATTGCACTAGAAACTATTTATTACATTGTACCATGTGCTTTAGACTTTCTACCTATCAAGTTTTTCCTCAGAACACTTTGCTTCCAGCTACTGTAAAATGTAACATGAACTGACAAAATAATGTATGTGATTAGGCATAAATGGGGTAAAATTGGCCTATTGTATCGCTTTTGCAAGCATAATGATTTTTTTTAAATTCTATTTTTTTTTTTTAAACAATGCTTGGTAGGAAAGGTTGAAGGAAAGTTTTTTGAGAAATCACCTTAAGATATATGGTTCATGTTTTTATCTCAACATGTTTCTGACAACTCATAGTTGTCTGCAAATAATTGTAATTGAGAAATGATGTTTTAATGTGAGAATTCATATTGACAATTATCAATTGACTCCAAATCTTACCAACCAATCATGCTATCATTCTGCCTTGGCATCCTTGATGACCTCAAATTTTAACTGAAAAAACATATACCAATGTTATCACTTTTCTTTCAATAACGACTGGTGGCTCGCTGAAATCAGGGAAAACACAGCGTTTTCTTTACGTATTCTCAAATGAGGAAATTCACTTTTTTGCTGAAAAGTTTTTTCCTGTGGGAACTCCTATATAAAAAAGACGGGAGTACTCGTGGTACCTTTTAGGTGTTAAAAAGGCAGTTTTGGAACCTCTTAGGGTCAGTCTCACAGCGGGAGCTTTTCTGTACCTTAAAGGTTCGAGGATGAAGGATAAAGGACCCAGGACAGAGGACCCAGGACAGAGGACCCAGGACTCAGAACAGAGGATCAAGGATAGGACTGAGGGCTGACAACTGGGGATCAAGGACAGTGGATGAAAGCAAGCCTTGAATGATGAATTTTCATAAGTTGAATTATATATATATTAAGGTACATGAGATATTACTAGCAGCAGAGATGGCACGGTGCACCTTGCCCTGAGGGTTTTTCTCCGGGTACTCCGGTCTCCCTCACTCCTGAAAAACCAATATTTCCAAATTTCAATGTAACAAAATTGCGAACACATTGCTGTGGGCCAATTGAGATGAAAATTTCTTTGAGTACTCAAGGTAAACATTAGGTGCACCTTGCCCTGAGGGTTTTTCTCCGGGTACTCCGGTTTCCCTCACTCCTAAAATTCAATATTTCCAAATTCCAATTTAACAGAATTGGCGACACATTGCTGTGGGCCAATTGAGATGAAAAATTCTCTCTGTTTATTTCCTAGTTACATGTGCACATGTGGTTTCACAGTCTCCTTTGCAGCTGTTATTTAAGTCAATGAGCAAATTGGGAAGTCACTTTCTTTATCTTCTGTCTTTTTCAAAGATATCTATTTTAATCATAGGTAAAGGGAAATTCCCAAGTCAATCAATCAATCAATCATTCAAACTCATTCAATCAATCAAACAATCACTCAATAACTCAATAGTTAAGATAAAAAGCCCAGTATATGCAGCTAACTAAAATTTATAGCAATTACTGACCTTTAAATTTATCTAGTTGCAATTTGAAGATCTTTAACAGACATAAATTCCAATACCACTTTGATGCACATGTAACTAGTACCCATATAAACAGAGTATTGAACTGACCAGTGTGTTGTGTGGGTGTTGTTCATCTGCAAATAAGTGGCTTGCTTGCAGATTCTCTCTAGGGGTATTCTAAGACTTTATTGTCACATGTTCCATGAATTATATAATTATTTTGAAACCAAAATATATTCCCTTTCATTATACTAGAGCCGGAAAATTTTGCCAATAGCAATCATTATTACTACAAATTAATTGAAACTCGAATACTGGAAAATCTGTTTCTGATGATTTATTTCTGTTCCTAAAAGAAATTGATTTCACACTTTTTTGGCATAATTATGTACAGGCATTTTGGTGTACCACTAAGGCAGTCAGACACGGCAGGATATAATCATTACAGTAAATTTGATTTTACAGAAGCCACTTATTTGCTCTTGAAAACCTAGTTCCTTCTCCTCACAAGATTCCTATTGAGCAGCTTTATGGTGAAATCTGTACCTTTTTTGTATTGTTCACTTCCATTGGTTTTCCTCAGACTTGAAAAGCAACATCTTTTGCCAACATTAACATAAGAAACCTTTTAAGGGGTGATGGGGGATTGGAATGTTCTCTTCATTTTGATGTCTGATTTTTAAAATATATCATATTTAAAATACTATTGCCACAGTGCGAAGCTAATTACCTTTCCTAACAAGAATTTTTCCTGTTTTTAGTGTTAAAAAAAAACATTCTTGAAATCCAAATTGTTTTGTTTTGGGAAAGAAGCTGCTCATTAGGAAACTTGTGTTCAAGACAATATTTTACTTGTTTTTTTTGTAGTTTCAATGTTCATCATGCATTAAAATCATCGGCCAAGTCAGTTTACACTGATCACAATTATTTTCTTTGGACAGGCAACATTTTAATTTTTTTATTGAATTATTTTGTTTTATTTAGATCAATAGCATGATGGTGCTTGGAACTATAGTATTGCTTATTATCACCTTTGAACAAAGGAAGCTTCCAAAAACTATCCTTTTGTGGTAATGCAAGTAAATTCAATTGGCTGATCAAGAAATTAATAATTAAAATTGAATGCAATACCAATTGGCAGCTTTTCACAAATTTATTCAGTTTATTTAGTTTTATACAAAATCATTATTCTTCACTTGATCAGTCAAAAAAATTAGACTGAGCTAAGTTTTTCCAAAATAATTTATTTATCGTAGATTCAATTATTGAATTAAGAAATCATAAATCAATGCTTAGGATTTTGCAACTTTATGTTATGTTTTCCTTGTCATACAAAATTAATATTTTTTACACGATCAGTTTTAAATGACATGTTTTGACTTAAGTTCTGCTGAAATAATTTATTCAAATTAATTCAATTGTCTGATTGAGAAATAATTGACTGCAATACCAATCGGTAGGAGTTCACAATTTTATTCAATTTATTCAACGTCATCAAAAGCTATGTTTTACTCGATCAGTTTTAAACGACAAATTCTGAGCTTAGTTTTTCTAAAATAATTTCTCTGCCTCCTTTGTTTAAAGGTGCCACAGCAAGCTCATTAGCACAGAAGTAAACAAGTACTCAGCTAAGAAAACACCACAAATTTTGGTGTCATAAAGTCTTCACATTAGCATTGACACTAACGTGTTAAAGATGGCCAAACGTGGGGATAGTTAGAAGAACAGGGGTGTAGAACAGACCCTTCAGATCTAGTGGGCGTTCCTAGTCAGCCATAATAATTGGTATCATAGTACATGTATAATAGAGAGAAAGTTAACCCTTATGGTTATTTTCGTTAGGGTTTCGATGCCATAGTTTTCAGTAGTTTAAAATCATTCAGGGAATCAGGCTTTTCAATCCTACTTTTCTCCAAAAGTGTTAACTAAGGCAGATTGAGTATGTCTAAGTATTATTACTACTTAAGTATCAATTCAATATCAGAACTTGTTAGTTAGGGTATAAGTTTTTTTAATTCAAGTGAATAGTTTTTTTTACTGTGCTAATGAGCTTGTTAGTTTTTTTCTTTGCGGATTTGATATTTTCCTCTTAATTAGTATATTTTAGATTATTTTCAGGAACTGAGATGGCCCATACACCCGCACACAACACAAATGGTCAGATATAAATCTAGCCGATCGATGTCCCTGCAGGGTTGTGAAAACTCTTGCTCTGAGGACGGTGTTTCTGACGTTCCTCTGCAATATTCCAACTGAAAAATCCTGGTGAGTTTATCTGTTCCGCTCATTTTTGATGGAGGCACTTGGAAACTTTGATGGTGTGGTCGTTTGCTCTCAAGTGGAGAAGGCATCATGGGGGAAGGTGAGAGTTTGCTTTTCATGTCTTTTCGGCTTTACTTGACTATGTCAGAAAACCACACCTTTATTCCAATTGGCTTGAAAGATGTTTGTTTTCAATCAGTGTTTCTAGTAGTTTTCTGTTGTCGAGGACGTAAAACAGTTGTGCTTTAGTGCAGGTCATGGGTAGTACATTTCCAGGATGCTGGGGTTAGTTTTGAACAATGAAGGTCACTGATCTGGCTTGACTGGGATTTCACAAGCGACGCTAGATTGAGCTGATAGTCATCTGGGATTCTCCTGAAAGAGCTGATTCTCGTTTAGGGCTTTTCTTAATTAAAAATAATAATTTTCTTTTCGTTTTAATTCTAAAAATAAAAACAAATTAGGTATCGAATAAAAATAAATTAGTCACAATTATCTTAAGAACAGAATTTATTAACACTATCAGTCCACAGCTCCAAGAAAAATTAAGATTATTGATCGCTTAAATGTAAATTACAATTATCTGGAATTACAATTTTGGTTTTTTTTTCTGATTAACTCTAGGAATTAGTTAACCTAAAAGAACCCAAAAGCAGTCTCCTGCGATGGCGTTACTTGAGTTGTCACGCAACACTTCTTCCCGGAGTGTTGCGCGACGATACAAATGACGCCTATGAAGGAAGCTTCTTTTTGGGAAATTTTAATCTTAGCTACTAAACATATAGGTACATATTCCGTGATCAAAGTTCAAAGCGTGGGCCAATTGTTCATTTTGACTTCCAAAACGTTTAACTAACCTCGTAAACATTTTTTGTAACCAAGCATAGTTTGATAGAAATTTTGTACGCCTATTGTTTATCTTGTCTTCTTTAAATTACTTAATCTTAGGCCAATTGCTCATTTTGATTTCAAAAACCTGAGATTTACGGTGGAAACTTTATTATTTTACGAAGTACATAACTGTAAGCTAATTATCATTAGTATCATCCAACTAGTGGACTAATGCAAATCCTGCATTTTAATTGGCTACGCTACTAGAGGACTATTAGTAATAGTCCTCGAGTAGCGAAATTGGCGCAATCGAGCGTGACGCTTTTTTTCGTTTTATTCCCAAATAAATATTTCTTCAACTTGCATGTGCTAACTTTATTATTGCCTTTTCTGTCCGACTAGTTGGGTGATACTAAAACAATTAGACCCTTCGCCCTCAAGGGCCACGGGTCAATAGTCCATGAGGCGAAGCCTCATGGGCTATTGACCCGTAGCCCTTGCGGACTACGGGTCTAATTGTTAAATATTGCATTCCAAAACTGTAAATTCAACTTCTAAAACCAAGCATATATTTCGGTTTTTTTTTTTTTAATTTCGTAGGTCAATTGTTTATCTTTACGCCTTAAACAAACTAAACCTAGGAAACGTTTCTCATCGTTTTTTTTCTAATACTTGCTCAACTTCGTTGTTATCCTCGGGGATGCAGCGGCAGTTAATTGTGACGAGACGGAGTAAACCGAGCGGTAAAACCTTTCGTCGGGTCGGTTTTGCCGCTCGGTTTACGTCGACTCTTCCGACTAACTGCCCGAAGTTTCCGAAGATCCTTCGTTGTTTAATGTTATTCAAAGCCAAGATTAGCAATAACAAAAGCACAAATAGATTTCAAAATTCCACCGTGTCTGCTTTTTTTTTTAGACGATTTAGCTGTGAATATTTAATAAGGTTACTATGAATATTTAAACTACGATTCTTTCGGAAAATATTTGGATTTTTTGTACAAATTAGACTCGATCGATTTTAAATAACTGAAATTAAATATCAAAACAAAGTTAACGCAATTCTAGGTGATGTGAACGGACGAAAATCGCCCGTTTGCTTTCGTATTAGTGTTTACTTACTTTAGCATTAGTGTTTATTTACTTTAGCAAAATACGCTTAACCCTGAAAACAAATTACTAGTCTTTCATCGCTTTAACTTTGATCTTATTTGAACATAAGCGAAGATCCCTAAACTTGTATCAGCTTGGACGATAGAGTTTCCAGTGACTTGTGTTCTTTTGGTGAAGTTTGTGGGAGAATAGACGGTAGGAGGTTTGGTCGGAGAGTCAGATCAGTGATTTTTTGCGTTGGATTCTTTTTCTTGGCATCCATGGGAATTACTAAACATGACTTGTACATTAGCACTTCCGTTTTTCTTGTCCTCCCAAAGGAAATTTCTAGATACAGTGCTTGGAACACGCATCTTAAATTTTACTATTTTGGCATTAACCTTTTCGCGCATTACTTACGGCTCTCAAAGCTAATAAAAATTCCAATTCAAATGGTG
>Ga0126338_10002570_pt1 | contig 12527 bp, 6 predicted proteins | sample OrbCmetagenome_2_FD_92529 | JGI IMG/M metagenome (GOLD analysis project Ga0126338, IMG submission 92529) | Coral microbial communities from Petempiche,Puerto Morelos, Mexico - Orbicella C C metagenome | ecosystem: Host-associated > Invertebrates > Cnidaria > Coral | place: Petempiche,Puerto... | reverse complement strand
TTGCATTAGTATACTAGTAGAATTCTACTAATACATTTTAGTAGAATTCTACTAGTATACTAATGCAAATGCTGCAATCTGATTGGCTGAGCTGCTCGTATACTATCAGCCATTAGAGTGCAGTGGCTGTCGACCGTCCACAAAATGCGAAGTTTTTATCGTTTTTCCGAAGGTTTTGGAAGAAAGTTTAGATGTAAATGGATAATTAAATTCCTGAGAAGACTAAAAGAGGGGCATTAGTGGTTTCTTGACTTTAAAAACTTGAAATAGCGCACGCGCGTAAACAACAACAAATTTACCGAGGACAATTCAAAGCGTGCGATTTTGCTAACGCGTAAAGTTCAATAATGCGTAGAAAGATAATTAGAAACCGTTATTTGCGTTTATTTCAATTAGAATTCTACTAAAACAATTAGATTATTCGCTCTTGATTTCAATGAGGTGACATCACCTCATAGAAATCTGTCAAATCTCGAGCTCATAATCTAATTGTTAATGAGACCAACAACAGCTGTTTTCTAGTCTCCTTTGAAAGAGAGGCGTGGTTACATTGTTACTTCTCGTCCCAATTTTTTATCGGTTAGACGGCCGCCTGTCTGTTTTCGCAGAAAGTCTGAGCTCCCAAAGTCGAGAAAAAGTTTTGGAAATGGCTTCCAGTGAAGAATGTTCAAATGGGACTATAATGATTGACGGCAGCATAATGGAAGGGGTAATGTAAAGAGAAGTTAAGGTTGAAGAAGTTGACTGCTCTTTCAACTCAGAACACGTTCTTCGAGCCAAACCAAATACTCCGGGAAAAAAACTGTGCTGTAAAGTTAAAGCGCGGTCTACAGGATAACGCGACCCTTCGAAACACTTTTCGAAAGAAGCAATAGAATTTATCGGCTTAATATCAGCAATGCCCGAAAGTAGAGACCTTAAATGTAACTTGACTTGTTATGAAGAGCGACGCAAGTGGGACCGTCATCATTTACCAAAGGGAATGCATACATTTGTATTGTAATGCAAGCTTAAGTCGCAATGTAGAAAATGTATGATCCTCTTCGGAAAAAAAACTTTATTTTAATGAGATTGGTTGGTTGACAAATGGTAGATATTTTATTTTTGTGTTTGGAACTGAAACTACATTTTATACCAAATCACAGGTCAGACCAAATGAGCTAGCTATTAATCAAAGTAAACTACTTGTAGTACTTAGCTCTTCCTTTGCATTTGTCTTTTCTAGGGTGGTCAAATCCTCAGGAATGCAGTGAGCTTTGCTTGCCTGTTGAATTCTTCGGTTTGTGTCCAAAATATCAGAGCAGGCAGATCTACACCAGGGCTGAGACCTCAACATATGACTGGTACTGAATAACATAAATTGTTATATAGCTAGTGTTTTTCCTGCTACAGTGCGCCCATTCATTGGCTAGTTCATGTTCACATGACATCTAACAATGAAACTGTTTTGCACCAAATGCCATTAGTAGGCAACATTGTGAAAACTATGACTTCAAACAGGAAACAGTTCACTGTTTCCCACGAAATATTACGCATCATTTATCAATAAAGTGATAATTTGTTTTCCACCAGTTTGACCCATTTATTTTGCTATATAGCAAATCACTTAATGACTAGTCCCTTGGGGAACAGTGAATTTTGTTTCCCGAGAATCTCAATGTTTCCCAAGATGAAGTCAAGGGAAACATTGAGATTCGAGAGAAACAAAATTCTCTGTTCCCCTCGGGACCAGTCATTAAGTGTTAAGTGTGATACTGTCAGTTAAAGTGAAGAACAGTTTCCAAGAGATATTGTTGGTCATCTGTTGGCTGCTTGTCAGCTGACTAACTGCCAACTGTTGGGCAACAGTTAGCCATCTGTTGGTTGACTGTCGGCGGTTTCTCAGCCGAATATTGTTGTTACCATGCCCTTAGAGTCTTCAAATATGAGGATTTAACAAAGCAGATAGTTATCAGTCTGGGCAGATATCTCTAGTTTCAGCTCATTATAGGGTTCTCAGATCCCGCTTTCCTGCCCATTTTTTTCCTGTTCATCCTGCCATCCCGCCCTTTTTTGCCTGGAAATCCTGATCCCGCTTACTTTTCAAAGATGTTTCTATCTTAATTTTTAATTTGTTGAATTGATAATCAACACAAACTTTTTAAAAATAAATATCACATAAAAGATCATAAAAGGCTTACCTGTATATATGCAATGGGTAGCAGATAATTAAACACAAATGATTGTAGTTCATATGGTGTGATTGTCTGGGTGAGGGCATTTTTGAAAAGAACTGTTGTTGGTGACTGACATTCAACAACCTGGGTAGAAGTCATTTTCAGAGTCAAGTGAATAGTGTTTGTCAGTCAATGATGTTATAAGTCTGGTCCATTGAAAATAATTGGTCAGTTTAGCCGTGATGATATTGCGGGAAATTAAGGCTCATGTAAAGCCTTTCAGCCAATACTATACAAACTACTGATATACCTGGTTTAAAACCATCTACTATGTTACAAATGATTGTAACATTTCGTTCTGTAAACATTTTACTGTTTTGTTTTCTTTTTTTCACGTACCAGTGAAAGAAAAAGATTGTTCACTCCCTGAAATGTACGTAAGGTTTATAAAGTAAACACACCTTACAGTTTCTTTCAAAGTTTAAGGTGTCTTCACTTTCCTTCTCAAACTGATTAAATTTAACTCATCAAGATAAAACAAAGAAAATCACAACCATGGTGGTTTGGATACCCGGTCTTAATTAGCATAGTTTTGACAAGTTTACTTCTCCATTTACTCCTTAGTTTTTGTTTCAGTTGAGAAGATAATTATCAAACACTCGAGACAGTGTTTCATCTGCTATCCAAACACCTCAAATTTCATCAAAAATACTTCGCTGCGTGTCATATTTTTATTAAGTACATAGTTATATTTGTTTCAGGGCTGCAGCTTGTTCGACACATTACTTCTGGAAAACTTAATGGTGACAAAATTGGTTCCACATCAGTGACCCTCCTTCCTTCAAGTATTGGATCTGGGACATTTTCTGCAGATACTCAAACAGCTGGGTAAGTAGGTGACCTACATGTCAGTTGTATTGGTTTACACACAGGGTTTCAAGACTCACAACAGCTTAATTGCTGGGATTCATTTTGTACATCTGGTTATCCTGTGATTCTAAGCAACTGTCACTTAATTGAGAGTATTTGCAGAAAGCTGGTTAAACATTGTTGTACATAGCTAGTAAGAATTATTACTATTGATCCCAGACATCTGTTGAAATAGCTTTTTTTTTTTCAGGCGGTTGCGAGCACCGTTGGTTTCATTCATTTCATTCACATGTTTAAAGAAAAATGATCACCTGATGACGAATTCATGATCGAGTGATGAGTGAGTCCCTGCTATCGGGGGAGTTTTTTTGCAAGTTTTTTGAGTTTCGCACTTTCTAGTAAAATGCAATCCGAGATATGTTACAGAGGAGAGTTCAACAGATGTAAAATCCATTGCATGGTGGAGATTTGCCTTGAATTTGGAACTTTTGAGGAATTTGCAACTGCATTCCTGCCAAGAGATGTTTGTCATCACATGATCACTTTTTTGGAATCACATGAATGAAACCAACAGTGCTTGAAAGGGCCTGAAAAAAAGCCATTTCAACAGATGTCTGGACTCAATAGTAGAGACACTTTCCGAGTTATGTACAAATATACAAGAAAAGCATTAAACAGTATTTTTTGTTTTTCTTGAATATGCAGGAGTGTTTGTCTGCTAATGCAGTTGGCTCTACCTTGTTTGTTATATGCACCTGAAGTATCTAAATTGATTCTGAAGGGAGGGACAAATGCAGAAATGGCACCACCAATTGAGTATATGACTGACGTAAGTTGTTGTAAGTTTCAATTTTTGACCAAAATATTTTAGGCAAATATACTGCAATCAACCTTTCCAAAGGTCCAAGTGGTAATGGGTTTGAGTAAAGCTGATACTTTGTGAGGTAGAGGTTCTAGAGGATGGTTCTCAACTCTTACTAGTTTCCATAGCATACAGCAGCTAAGCTGAGAGTCTCAGATCTAATTACAAGGGAAATGGCCAATTATCCTCTTGATTTACTACCTAATTTTGTTCAGCAATTATTATATCTGTTTGCAAACTATGATATTTTCCCATATATCAGCCACCTTACTTTGTTAGTCTTGTTCAAAGTACTGTACCTAATAAATGTTAAGTATATTTATGACTATTAATTGAATAATAATGTATGTTTGTTAGTAGATCTTTTAATTACCCTCTACAGGTTTTTAGACCCATTGTAAAAAGGTTGGGCGTAGAGTTTGATTGTGACATTGTAAGAAGGTTAGTTAATCTGACACATTACGATCATCATCATCATATGGGTTTACAACTTAACTGTGATAGCTAATCAAAACAACATTATTTTTACATAATAGGCCTCCTTTCATCTAAGGATGTAATGAATGCCAGTTAAGGTGGCCTACTATTAACAGTTTTTCTGAGACTTGGTAGCATGTGCTACAATTTCCTGTCAGATGTCATTTTTAGTCATGCTTGCAAAAATAACAAAAGTAACCCTCAGAAGAAACAAGAACAACTTAAGCGCTTGAATTGCATCAAACCACTTTGGTGTATGTAGTGACAGTTTCAAACTGCTTAATTGAAACGTGTGTTAAAGCCTACGACCAATAAAATATGACATAAAAGGTCGATAAACAGCTGGTAAAAGAGTTCTAATTTTCTCGAGACTTGCTTTTGCGCACAAGATTCATGGTGTCACATGAGTGTGCACTTAAATAAAAGGCATGCGCAGTTCAATTCTCGTTGAAGGTTGTAAAAGCTAGTCTTTGATCCAAGATTGCTCGAAAACCTACTGCACAACCCATGATGAAATTTTGACAGTTGATTTGTAGGGATGAGTTGCATTTAGAACCAAATTTTAAAAAAATATTGACAATAAGACAGATGCTGATCTAGTTTTGAGTCAGGCAAAATTTCACAATTTCTTAGTTTGCGAAAAATCTGTAAAACAGATTTTTATTTTACTTTTCATGAATATTTAATCACAGCCAATTTCTAATTCCTGAAATTTTGAGGTGGGTTCATACAGGTAAAATTTGAGAAAAACATTGTTAAACCTACTCCTGCCCAGTCTCTTCTTAGGCACTCGGTCATTCATCTTGGCCATTTATTTAGGTTTAAATTGTCAAATTTCATATATAATGGTAAATAACTTAATCAAACAGTAAACAGAGAAAGGAATAACAACGTGGAACATTTGTCAAGAGAATTAAAAGTTGTGCATTTAGACTTCATCAAAAATGTAGTAAGCCACCTTAACTGACATTTAGAGCTACATGACAAATTTTCCAGGGAAGTGGGGATAGGGGACAAATTGTAATGGACTTACATTCTTTAACTGTTTAACAGTTGTTTTACTTGACACTTTGAAGTTACTGATTATATTTACAGACTTACTAGCATCACATCTAAAAGGAGTCAAGATTAAATGTAGTTGCTTGATGCTATGCTATCTGAACAACAATTCTTTTTCAGCAGCAGTTCATTGAAGAAATATTTTGATTTGCACCAATTTCTTGCATAATGTCCTTTGACACTTTTTCTTGTAGAGGAATTTTTCACATTCAGTTATTTTCTAGCACCCCTTCCCACCCTCAAAAAATATTGGCCCGTTTCTAGTACTCTGGTGTTGTGTAGGCTATTCATGAACTTACATTTATGGAAGATGGATTTCCAGAAAAGTATTAACAGAGTTGGGTTCATTTATAAGTACTCTTTCTTGGGAATGCTAGTCTACAGAGCTCATTACACAATCTAATTCTCATAAGCAAAATCTGAACTTGTAAATTACTTGCAAGGAGCAAATTGAGAAAACAAATAATCAAAATTTTATTTTAGTTGATTTATTGTAATTTGTTTAATTTATTGTTGCAACCTTTTTGCACAAGAGGTTATTATCCCAAAGGAGGAGGAGAGATTCATGTGAAAGTGAAGCCAGTTAAGCAGCTGAAGCCATTACAGTTGCTGGAGAGAGGATCCTTAGTTAGGATAACTGGTTGTGCTTTTGTCGCTGGTGTACTTCCTTTCAAGGTTTGTAGACATGCTATCCACTATAAAACAAAAACAGTGCACCAGACTGAATACTAAAATTACTACCATCTATATAATGGTATTAAATCTGAGCCTTGTCAGTACATTCCTTGCCCAAACTTTCCCCACATTTGATGAACCTGTTCTCACTTTATTGGACACCTGATACATGAACTACCGGTAGTATGTTATCCACTGTAAAACAAAGACAGTACAGCAGACTGAATACTAAATTTACTAGCCACAGCTATATAATGGTTTTAAATCCTAGCCTTGTCAGTACATTCCTTGCCCAAACTTTCCCCACATATACTGAGCCTGTTCTCATTTTCCTGGACACCTGATACATGCATACCCAACTAGTTGTGCAGCAAAGTTGCATTGCAAGTTGAAAAGTGTTGTTGTATTACCACCATGTTGCAAGTTGCAAGTTGCTATTAATTAACTTGCAAGTTGCTACCAGTTACTTCAAATTCCTCGTTGTTTCGAACTCAAAACTATTTTCCTTGGATTTGCCTTTCAATCATTTACTATGAATCGCTATTTTGAACTCCCACTATTTTGAACTATTTTACTGCACACCTGATACATGATATCGATTATCAATGATAGATAGCTCAAACAATGGCCAGAGAAGCTCACAGGATGTTGAAGAAAAAGTATCCAGATGTTCAAATAAATGTAGAGCCAGTCCAAGAATCTGCTGACAAAGCACATGGAAATGGAACTGGAATAATGTTAGTTATTAACTTAGGTTGTTATTAAAAATTTATTATGTTGCTTATTATTTATCATATGTTTATTCATTTACAAAATAATTCAGTCATTTCAAGATGTAAACCTGTATCTAGGCCAGGTAATGCAAGAAACATTTTCCTGCCGACTAGTAGCGCAGCAATGTTGCATTGCAAGTTGAAAAGCATCGTTGTATGTACATGTATTACCACCATGTTGCAAGTTGCTATTAATTAAGTTGCAAGTGCTACTTGTTATTTCAAATTTCTCATTTTCCTTGGATTTGCCTTTCAATCATTATTTATTATGATCGCTATTTTGGACTCCCACTCTTTTGAACTATGTTTTGCTTCCCCTGAGAGTTTAAAATAGCAGGTTCAACTTTGTTCTGTTCAGTCATGACCTAAATATTTTCAGGGTGATGGCTGAATCTACAACTGGATGTAGAATGGCTGGCTCAGCAATTGGAAGGAAAGGTGATTTAAAATCAAGAGAATTTTATCAGTAAAGATCTTTTGTTGTCAATATTAACTTGCAAAATGGCATAGCCATTTCGGAGTGAGTTTTAGGTATTAAGGGCTGACTTCTCTCTCCTTTGCACCTGTTAGACTCTTTGTAGTAAGATTTTTCCAGTAGTTTCCACTCTGAATTTGTATTGGAAAGTTCTCAGTGAGCAAAGTCCAACAGGTACCCAGGCTGGACATTGATACCAACAGCCAAACTAAGGCACTTCCCTTGGTAAAAATTTTAAATCTATTTATTTAATTCGTCCCTGTAAGAAAAAATACAAGAGGTATTTTTATGATACTGCCTCTAAACAGTTTAGACTGACTGTGGCTGTGGGTACCAAAGTTGAAAAAAATAATTCATTGGTGAAGAAAATAGAAAAAGGAAGCTGTGAATCTCAAAGTCAAGGAAAGCCTGTAAATTCTCATATGCCTGACAAACATCATAGATCTGAACACTTGACCAAGTTTGTTTGTTTTGCCATCTGAAGGTGTACCAGCAGAGGAAGTAGCCCGGAATGCTGTGGATGAATTGACAAATAATCTTCAATATGACAGCTGTGTTGATGAACATCTTCAAGATCAGGTGAATGTTGCAAAAAAAGTCATCCTCACTAGCCCCAAGAAATTTCTAACAAGCAGTAGTCAAAAAGCTTTAATTGCATGTTGGACAAGCAAAAGATGGATTATCCACAAGCCTGACTGTAAAATCTATTAGCCCCGAGCTATTGGCCAAATTTACTTTCTTTCCATCATCATCATCATCCTCCTCATGAACTGTAAGATTTTAGCTTTGAAAGCTAATTGGAGCATTCTGCTCTGCCCCGCTCTACAAATGGGTACCAGTGAATTCGATACAGAGGTTACTCCTTATTGGACCAGTGTAGTGGACTAGCACTCCATCCTTACTAGGAGATTAGAAATATTCTTACATATCTTGTGCTTCTGAATCTGAGGATAACTTCCAGCTCAAGGAGCCAGCAGTTAGACTTGACCTTTTTACGCTGCAACTTATTAATTATTACCAACCTTATGTTTTCAATTATTTTTCATTTATCTTCAGTTAATCATATTTATGGCACTGGCTGCAGGTCACTCATCGATCAGATGTGGACCACTCACAATGCATACACAAACAGCAATTCACGTGGCTGAGAAAATTATGAAAGTAGGTATATACACTGTAGTAAGGTTCTTAATCTTAGGAAGTGTTTCCATCTTACCTCATTTTGTAGCAAGGTGCAAAAAATTCATCTCAGGGCAAATGCAGTCATTTGATAGTTTTAATCTAAGTTTACTGCAACTGGAACAAGATACTAGGAAGTACTTGTGTGCATCTAATAATTGGCAAATATTAGCCTAGCAGGTCACTGATGGTGCCTGGGTGGCACAGTGGCTTAAGTTGATCATTGGCTAGTGCTCTGGACTCTGAATCAAACAATCTGGGTTTGAAGGTTTGGCTAGAGTCATTATGTTGTGTTTGTAAACAAGACAGATTCAGGTTTATAGCCAGGTTCAGTGTTTTTGCTGATTTAGTGGATTTCATCCATTGCTTACATGTGCATGTAGCTGTAAGTCTTCCTGATTTTTAATTAGTTGGTACATGAAAAAAGAACATTAAATTATTAAATAACCTTTAATATTCCTTATATTACTCACTTTGGACATGAAAAAAGCAAATAAAAAAGGCAGCAGGTCAGTGAAATGGCTCCTTTTCTCCTAAAGGGTGGCCTGGACAAGTTAATAATTTTCCTTTGCACAATGTAGTTGTTAATTTACAAATTTTGATTTTTATTCTTTTCTTTTAGGCAAAGTTCAAGGTTCAAGAGAATTCTGACACGAAAGAATGTATTATTGAATGTCAAGGAATAGGTTTACAAAACTCAAGTCTATAATAATCAGTACATTATTCTCCTGTAAATAACCATTGAATTATAGTAAGAATAAATTTCACATTGTCAGGAGACACTGTTGTTCTGTTTCTTTGAGAGTAGAAGTAGTACTGGGTAATGTATGTCTTCATCATACATTGGGTCCTGCTTCTTTGCCATGAGATGTCTGGCCCACATAGTTGAGTCGTAATTTTCAATTTCAGCCACACTAAACTGGGAAACTGCCTTACTGCAGAATGATTTAAGTGTATATTTTCTTTGTGGTGCAATAATAATGGCAGAACCATTGTCTTTAAGAAGAGTCTCTATAACATAAAGCAAGCCAGAGTGACTCTCAGTGAAAAATAAACAATCTGCACTGATTATTAAGTCAAACTGTGATTCCAGATCAGAGAGATCACTATTTTCAACCCACAGTAACCTTTGAGATGACACATCAGTTGAACCGAACAATGGCTTATTTTGGTAAATAATAGCTTCCATATTTTCCACGCAGTCAGAATTACCATCCGTTAGTAGTACTTTCGAAGGATTTCCAATTGAAGCTAAGAAAATCCCAGCCAAGCCTGTCATCCCAGCGCCAAGCTCACAAACTGCCTTCCCATCAAACTGATATTTCTGATTTAGCACATAAGAAGCTAGTACTTCTTCTGATGGCCACAAACACACGTTTCCAGTGTTGTCAAAACCAGTTAAATCTTCTAGGATGACTTTTCTACATCGTTGCTTTATGAACAATGATTGATCAGCGATGCTGTCATGCCGATAGTCCAGCCATTCATAATCAGCCTCACATTCGTTGTCAAAGTGAACAACATGTTTAGAAAACAAGTTAAATCCTTCAAATCTACGTACAGATATTTCATTATCCTCTTTGTCTAGACTTTGCTTCTTTATAACTGACGCTAAAATCTTCCATCTTTGCCGAGCTCTTTGCACAGCGTCCACCATGATTGCTCGCCTTTCCATGAATCATGGGACATTCTGACGTCATCATGGCATAAGTAACGCTGCTCCGAGCAGTAATGGAGTCGTTATGCGATCGATTTCCCCTCCATAAGGCGGTTTTTGAGGGAAATCTGCGGAAGGTTTCGGGCCGTTTACGTAGCTGCGATATAGAAGAAAGAGATGTTCATGGTAAGGAACTCTTTTTGTCGTGATTTTATTTAAAGCGTGTCAAACAGCGTGTTTTCTTTGCCGCCCATCGACCGCCGGCCGGCCGGCAGGTTACGAAAAGTACAACCGCGGCCACGCTTAGTTTTATGCCAAGCAATGTTTGATGAGAATTGTTAATTTTATTCGCAAGCAGATACGCGTGTCGAACACTTTTTAAGAAGCTAACTCCTGACAAAAAAAATTTGCGTTTTACTAGTTTTTATGGCCGGAAGAGCAGTGAAGGGTTGTGCAAGAGAACAACATTATAAATTGCGTCCAGACGATATTTAATTTGCCCCAACTTGCAGGCTTTCTATGTTTCATCAGTGAAATATGGTTCTCAGACGGTATCTCTTGGCCAATTGCAAATTGACTTTGTGATCTCGCTAACGGCTTCTTCCCCAGGAATGTAAGTTTAACTTGGTTGGTAACATTCAGTAAAATCGTACTAGCAGCTGAAGCATTGTTTATATAAGCTTTATATTGAGCTTATAAATTTTGGCACTCACTTGACGGTAGTGATTGTTTACCTTATAAAGTTGAAAATACTCATCAATAATGAATTGTGATTTCTAGTGATCAACGGGTGACGATGGCATCGACACAATGATTATTTGCCTTTTTCTGCTGGTGATATGATATAAGCATGTACAATTATACGCGTATACTAGTGTTTCTCAGGGGACAAAATGTCAAAGGAAACTACTGCAGGTTTTGTTTTTGTTGTACAATTTACTGGATTGGAGGGGACCAATAAAAATAAAAAGTATTGTAGTACGTACTACATTGGTGTATAATCAAGATGAAAAGCAATGAAATACTGTTGTCAGATGCAAAAGTTAAAAGAGAAGGTTTGCATGGATTTTGTGGCCTAGTAAACTCTGCAGAATTTCCTGAGCTTGGGTAGATAATCGTGTTGTGGGAAAATCTTAGTCATCTGTTTTATTTCTATACACTATAGCTAACTACCTATTGTAATCTGCTAGCAAACAAGAAGCTTGAAGAAGCTTAAAACTGATTGGTTAAAGATTAATTTCTTTTTGTCTAACAAAAATAATGTTAAGCTACTTTTTCGCACTTAACAATTTCAAAGATTCCATGTTGCCGTGCGTCTGACTCTGTTCCGTAATAGATTACAGATGACATCAAAATGTGGTAAGAACAAAAAAGTGGCACACAAGCTGTTAGCTGAGTGTGCCACTGATGTTCTTACCACATTTTGACATCTTCTGTGATCTGTAACTGAACAGACGCATGGCAACATGGAATCTATGTGAAATATGTACCGGTAATAAAGAAACAAAAAAAACTGTTTATGACATTATCTATGTGCCCGTCCTCCAACATATCATTATAAGTAAGAACCAATTAAAATGTGGCATAACTTGACGTATTATATAAAAGAAAGTAGGTAACTATTGTTCTAAAATATAGGCGGTTCATTGAAATTTGAAGAAATAATCAATTATTTTTTTCTGTTGTGTATAGTTTTTTATTCACCCTTTCCTACTGTCCAGACCTGTGCATTTGTTTTCCAATCTCTGTGGTGATCTCTCCAGGACTTCACATTTTATGGCATGAAAATTTCCAACCTTGTAAGCCTCTCTTCACCTGAATCCCTTCATCTATCAACCCTTGACATCTCACAAATAGGTTGAGTGAGAGCACAGCAAAACAGCCAAAAGACAAGCAAATTACAAACCAGGCTCACCTTAGGTGCTGGGTAAATTAAACAAGTTCAATTGATAATTTAGAGAAAAGTTCAAAGTTATTATAAGACCCTGTACTTTAATAGCATGTACATGGCTTCTAATTTATTGTGATGTTTTTTTTTTCGTTTAGGTAATACACCTCTTCATTTGGCAGTTCTTTTGGGACATAGAGGTAAGTAACAGAGTGTAAATTTCGCTGCCGAAGAGAGGGGATGGTTTTCCATAGGCCTGGCATTTGTGCCAGAAGGCCTTTAATATAAGTTGTCAGAAGTTGTGCATGACAAACAAGAATTCTCTAGATAGATTGAATCATCTTGGTTCTTAAACATGTCTTGTCAAAGCACTAAGATGCCTAAAAGTTTAATGTTCAATCTAAGTTCATAATTTATTGTCATGCAAGATTCTTATGCCAAGGTAATGCTGTACTC
>Ga0126338_10002569_pt1 | contig 12528 bp, 6 predicted proteins | sample OrbCmetagenome_2_FD_92529 | JGI IMG/M metagenome (GOLD analysis project Ga0126338, IMG submission 92529) | Coral microbial communities from Petempiche,Puerto Morelos, Mexico - Orbicella C C metagenome | ecosystem: Host-associated > Invertebrates > Cnidaria > Coral | place: Petempiche,Puerto... | reverse complement strand
GGAATCTTTTAAATCGGGAATCTTTAAAATGGGGAATCTTTAAATTGGGAATCTTTAAATTGGGGAATCTTTAAAATGGGGAATCTTTAAAAGCGGGGAATCTTTTTTAAGCGGGAATCTTTAAAAGCGGGTGATTTCTTGTCAACCACTGTTTCGACTTTCCATCGTTGTTCCTGGTTTTTACGATGAAAACAGCTCCAAACGACCCTTCCCCTATCACATCTTCTTCGCCGAGATCATTCCACTTAAACTGTGGAAGACCTTCAAAGCGACCGATTCTTTCTTCTTTGAAGTGAATGCAATGGGCACTTTGATATTGTCTTCGCATGACTGCATGGCGTAGAACGAGGTATCATGAAGCACACAATGACGGATTATACGCGAGATTCGCCGCCACATCGTTCGGGCATCGAGCATCGAATTACTTTATTGCTGGTTTTCAGTGTCACGCCGTTCAAAATAAATCAAAATAAAAATCAAAACAGTTCAAATGATAAAGTCCAGCATCTTGAAGAGAACGAAGGTAAATATGGAAAGACTTTCGCCAAGATTCATGTCACAGCAATGTTTCTTACGCAAGATATGCGGAGAAATTTTTTACCCACATTTATAGGGATTTTGATGGAGACGCCATGCTGGCGCCCATCGGAATGGCGGCCGGAAACCAGCAGAAACATCTGTCACTGAGTTTTGCTACAAAAGCGTGAATTTATCTCTCCAGGAACTCAAAAACATTTTAAAAATAATACTTTTTCTAATACATGAACTGTTCAGATAGCCAAATTCCCCGAAATAAGTCACTTTTTTAACCAACATGACAGCTTTCTTGCCCGTCGTGTAAATGCCGCGTCACGCAAAAGCTTAGAAATTCAAACGTAGTCTATTACAAAACCAAGAACCCACTTGGAGCGAAAATTTGTTTGAATATTAGTTTTCAGCTGCTCTTATACATCATGAAAGTAAAATCTGAGGAGGATCAATAGTTTTGTAGTCTGAATTTTAACGACGTCATGTGAAAATCAGATTTAGGGGACTGTTGATTTATCGATTAAATAACCAAAAACGTGTATTCCTTGCCATATACTTGTCGTTAAGTCGTAAGTCCTTCCATTAGCACATGATAGGACTAGGACAAATATTCATCGCTGCGAAACTCAATTTAAAAACGTCACAGTCCGGAATTAAGATAAATCCAAGCGGTTCGATTCTTTGGTCGGTCTAGCGGATCTCAAAGAGTGAGGATCGAAATTTGAACCGCCTCACTATCCCGCTAAACCGATGTGCTTTAATAGCGTGCAATATAATTACAATGAATAAACTCCACAACTGTCTCTGTACCTGTTGAGTTGATACATGTGACCGAATAAATAGTTTCCGATGGGAAACGGAGAGATTCTCGCTCACTTTTCAGTAAAGATTAACGCTATCAAATATTTCCCATTTTAAAGATTCCCGCTTTTAAAGATTCGCCACTTTAAAGATTCCCGCTTTTACAGATTCCCCATTTTAAAGATTCCCGCTTTTAAAGATTCCCCGTTTTAAAGATTCCCGCTTTTAAAGATTCCCCATTTTAAAGATTCCCCGTTTTAAAGATTCCCGCTTTTAAAGATTCGCCATTTTAAAGATTCCCGCTTTTAAAGATTCGCCATTTTAAAGATTCCCGTTTTTAAAGATTCGCCATTTTAAAGATTCCCGCTTTTAAAGATTCGCCATTTTAAAGATTCCCGCTTTTAAAGATTACCCGTTTTAAAGATTCCCGATTTGAAAGATTCGCCATTTTAAAGATTCCCGCTTTCAAAGATTCGCCATTTTAAAGATTCCCGCTTTTAAAGATTCCCACTTTTAAAGATTCGCCATTTTAAAGATTCCCGCTTTTAAAGATTCCCCGTTCCCCGTTCCTCGTTCCCCATTCCCATTCTCCGATTCTCCGACTCTCCGATTCCCCGATTCTCCGATTCCTCGATTCCCCGTTCCCCGATTCCTCGATTCCCCGTTCCTCGATTCCCCGTTCCTCGATTTCCCGTTCCCCGTTTTAAAGATAGCCTATCTTCGATACATACAATTTTAGATAGACAAGCGGGTCGCACACACGATATGACAAGTATATGGTTAAAACAACAAATTAATTTCCGGTGAATTAGCTTTGCCAAATATCTTTAAAGATAATAAAGTGTTGATTTCAGAAAGAGGAACTTTTCCTTTGCTGCTTGTAGGATCAGCAGAGTGCTTTTTATTTCAGCTTTTAAACTAAGATTTGGGGGTGTATAATACACTGCTACAGAAATTCCTTTATTATGTATTGGAAAATTTAGTTATTAATCTTTGTTTTGGATTGCTACATTTCGCTGACTCCTAGCACATGGACTAACACGATGGACCTGGTACATGAACTACTTGAATGAACTACCAATGGACTACCCTAAATGTAAACCCCTGAAATATTTAGCACAAAAGTTCTGCAGTTTAGTTTAAGAATCATTTTGTCTGCTTATGTTCCCATCTTCTAGGAACAATTTTCAAAAGTGATCGCTTCTGCATGCATTGCGTGCCGTTTATTAAAATTCTGGTTAACTAGCTCTACTACTTTGGTATTTGAGAAATGTTTCATCTAACCGTAACCCTAACCCTAAACCCTCACTGAGCTCAACCATGACAGTTGTGTGCCAAATGTTTTTAGGTGACCAGGTTTCTTTTCACCAGGTGGTGTCCTGTACAAGCTAGGCAGTCTTAGGAATATTCCAACCTGATCCATTCTTAGTACGTGGCCCAGCCATCGGATCCGTCTGCAACATGCACGTGCGTTCAATAGAGAACTCTTTAAAGCTGTCTTGCTATATCGTCAACAATATTATCTTGCATAAAGTGTTGTATCTTTCGCGTTGTTTTTTCGATTAGGGTCTGATTGAGCCCACTTGTGGTATAGTGTACAGGTACCTTCCTGGGGACTCCTGCTTTCTTGTAATTATGATTTAAATGACTAACTGGCGTTCCCACACTTGTTCGTGCAGCGTGTGGTTCTAATGCTGACAATCTGGCAAAAGGCCAATGCATGTGTAATTGTGGGAAGCTTTATAAAAGGCATTCAATGCCACCCGTGCACTTATCGTGTTGCTAGACTGTGGACCGAAACTCATACTCGCTTGAGCAGGTAAGGGAGTACTCAGTTGTCAGATATATTAATTTAGTTAAGCTGCATTGTGATCTCTTATACCAACAGAAGCTTTTAATGACGAATACAAGGAAGAGTATATCTCTGCTTTAACTGAACTTTTTCTCACGAGGACTTTAATAAGTGAGACTAGATCAAATTGAAATCCAGTTAAGACTGAGTGAGGGTTGTCCAACACTCACCTCTTGTTTCAAGTTGTCAAGTGGTTCAAGATCTTCAAGTAGTACCATTCGCGCGAGTCGTAAGGATTTATGATTAAGATTACTCGGATCATGGTGCATCAAAGGAACCGATAAATTCACTCTCATCCTAATCCGGATTTTCTCAAAAGAATCACCCTATATACATTATTTATGCAAATTTTAAAGGAGCCTCCATCTATTCATTTACAACATCATCCGTAACCGGCCAACAACGCGAATATTTGTTCTCCTCTTTGTTTTAGCCTTAAAAAATTAAGCATTTTGAGAGAAATCGGAGTTGGAACTTCTTTGATATCAAGGGTAAATTTTCCATTTCGAATTTTTTGTTTTATATTTTGTTTTATATTAAAAATATAAAAAAATGCAACAGTTTAGTGGAAACGTGCTTCAAGAGTGAGAAGGTGATTCTAATGAAATAGGAAATTATATTGAACTGTCACGTCCTGATGACGTAAAATCAAATAAATATTCGGGTTAAATGAAGAAAGCTTTTAATAATGATTTGAATTCTGTGAGTAATTATCGGTGCGATATTTTGCGCTAGAAGAAAGTAGCCTTCTTTGTGTGTCAGCGAGCCATTCCAGGATATTTTGACTTGGAAACGTCATGCAAAAGGGGTATAAAACGTCAACTTGAAGGGAGAAATTTTTCTGAACCCAATGTAAGTAAATAAAATGACACTCACCAAATTTAAATTCATATTGTCTTCCGCACGCCAAATATATATTTTTACCCGCTTTGTTTTGTATTTGCAGAGTTATTGGATAGAACCCTTGGTAAAGCCGACTTAACCCAACACAACATGAAATTCGTCAGCAATAAACTGATCTCCAAATTTCTTGGATGTATGGTTTTATGGCAAATTCAGGTTTTTAACGAAGTCGTAGGTAGGTGCTAATCTAATCTTCAAATATATTACACTGCATTAATTTTTAGGATTCAAACTATGCTGTAGCACCCGGCTTTCGAAGTGTCCTTATACATAACACGAGGTGTTCGTATTAAGTTTGTTAATTTGAGCGAAAAGGCGTCACAAGTTCGTAGCCGAAAGAATAGGTTGTAGTAAGTGATGTAACTGAGGCGGGAGACAATTAAAGCCGTCACCGATAAACAATGTGATGCAAATTTTCGCGAAAACTTTTAGTTTTAACCCCGAGCGTTAAGACCATTTTTTCAGGTCAGGTCTCACTTACAAACGGAGCAGTCTCAATTAAATCTGTCCGTGGTATTTAAATTGGAAAATCAAGCAGTTTTATAACTGACACAAATATTATGTTTCATTACTGACAGGAATAAGGCAGCTGACATGATGTTGGTGCTCACATTACGAATGTGATTAGCAGTGACAATTACAGGAAGATGTTTCAGCAAAATTTCCTTTCTTTTCGGTTATTCCAAGAACCAATATCAAGTACCTTCAAATTTCATTAGTACTTTCAAAAGAGGAAGTTTTCACTGCAATAATAAGTGGTATATCTGATGCCACTGTCCCTATGATAGCCAAACGGAAAGTAATATTTTGTTATCAAATAGTCGGTTCTCTCTTCCATTAGCTCTCTTCGCACGCACTCTCCATCTGATTTTCGGCATGGTTTTCCGCTCTAAGATCTTCACCTTTATTTAAAGCACTCATTACTCCCATCCAGTTGTTCTCGTTACCTCTACTGCGTAAAAGTCACCAAGCGCATTTGTGACAACCTACACGGATTATTATTGTCAGACTTGTTACTCGGAGTATTGTTAATGTCATACTAAATTAGAGAGTAAGAGATCATTCAAAACCATTCCATTTTTTACCAAAACTTCAACAACTGCAAAAAATGAGTGACAATGATTACTATATCTTAAGGAGTTAGAATTTCAAGGAGAAATAATTAGCTTTTGGTACGTACCACTTTGACCGACTTATAGCCGTTGGATTTTTAGAAACGCCATTCACCATGTTTCAAGATGGTGCATTTGAGAACACGAGGAAAATGTAGAAAATACTCGCCTGCGGCTCATGTTTTCGTCTCGGTGAATATTCACCAATGTTCACCTCGCCTTCGGCGATAAATTGTTAAAAATAATGTTCACGACTCTGAAACTACATTGAACACTGATGCGAGACAAATTTTAAAAGCGCGTGCATGATCGGAGATCTAACGTTTTCTGTTACAGTTCTGTTTTAATCATAGTTGCCCAACAATTGCCATATAATAAGTAGCTACCAATATCTCTCTCTACCAATATCTTGTGATTGGTCAATTTAGCGCAGGGTGCTAAAGTTTTGAAGTTGTTTTTGCCACCAAAATGTGTCACGTTCTATCGCCAAGTTTTCCTAGCATCATTGGCAAATGAATCATATAAACTTATTCGTTTCATTAAAATTTTGATGACGTCACGCAATAAGACGTGCAACGATTTCGATTTGACTCGTTTTGCTTTTGAAGTTCGTCATTCATTAAGATCATTCCTCAGAATTGCATTCGGCATGCCTATTGCGCACGATTTTCGCGTCATTAGCGTGCGCTCACGAGCGTGCACACGTACAAAACATAAACAAGTGGTGGCTTTTTCTAAACGGCTTGGCTTGCGAGAGACAAATCATCGTTTTTTCCTCGGAAACGAGTACCGGGACCTAACGATTATTTTTAATTAATTTGAATGCAGAGATCACCTTCTTTGTATACAGTGAATATAGGCCAATTTCTATTGCAGAGTAAAAAATTTTCACGGAAAATGAGAGCGTGGCTAGCACTCGTGAAAGATTATATGTGGCCCCAGAACACTCCGTGCTTGGAACATATTGTATCCCTGTCGACTAAATACGAGTGCCTTTATAATGAAACGTACATCAAATTGCTCCTTAACATTGATGCCGTACATCCATTGTTGTATTTCTCGCTTAACGTTTTCCCTATTTTTCTGCTCTCTTAAAGCGTAAGGTAAATGGTTCAAATATAAACGTTTCTCAAAGCAGATAATTTCAGGAATTGTGGGGTTTATTAAAGGTCCTCCTGCTCCTAAACGAAATACGGGACCCCCCTTTATTATTTCAAATTTTAAGTTCTCTTGATATAAGCAGCCAATAGGTAAAGTTTGAAAGAAAATTTATTGTGAGTTCTATTTCGATGGATGTACCTTAAAAGCCTTTCCGTGTGTTTTGAAATGGTTTCACCAACCTGACAGACACACTACACATCTTACTAACTCTTCTTCTCGGTCCGTAATGTAAGTTATATTACGGATCTTCTTGTATTCCGTTTATTCCAAGAGATTATCAAGGTACTTGCCTTGATAATCTCTTGTTTTTTTCTGAACTGACTGAAAGGGCGTCTTAAATTGTTGATTAACATTCTTCTGTATGCTAATGATTATTGAGTGCAGACTGTCAAATTTAAAATTGTGCTCGCAGATGGGACCGATTTTCAATTAATTTTCCTGTCCCCTCACTAAAAGGACTTGATCTTGTCTAGATATCTATCTTCAATAGCTTCCACGTAGTGCACTTTTTTAAATTTGTTATTCTCATCAATAATGCTGGTATCATGTAATTTGGGCTTTGTCGATTTTGTCGGACACAAATCTCCCGGCACAAGCTGGGCTGATTAATATAAAAAAACGCTATTGACTATCAAAACGACATACAGCGCTGCAAGTATGTCTTCTGAGTATTAAAGAAGAAATTAGGTGAGAACATAACTTAAGGGGACAGAGGTTATTACGATTGATGAGGAGTAATACCGTAAACTGCCGCTTGTAAGCCTCGAGCTTATAGGCCCCCCGGTTATAGGCCCGTCTACCTGTAAACAAAATATTTCTTCCGATTATAAGCCCCCCCGGATATAAGCCCTACTAGTTTACAAAATGACATCGACTTATTACGATGTTTTAAAGGTAAATTAAAAATCAGTATATGAAAAACGTATTTCAATAGACCCTGCTGTAGCTCTTTTATTCCGCTCTTACGCTCCACCGGATATAAGCCCATTTAAAAGCCCTTACGAAGTTGTATAAGCCCCGGGCTTACAAGCCGCAGTTTACGGTGGCAGTATTTATTTCTAGAGACAGAAGGAGAAGCCTTATCTGTTAGTAACTGTTGCACAGTTGCTTTTAACTTTTTTCTTTCATTTCGGAGATATTAGCAGTAATGCTACCCTGAAAACTGTATGAGTTGAAATTGAGGCCATGTATTTATAGTTGCGAACGTCTTCTTCTAAGAAAGAAAGATCAACGCAGTTCTGCAGCTTTAGCTAGATGTAAATGTGCACTTGGCGATTAATCAAACAAGCGTTGGTAATATTTTGAATTTTAGGTAATCCTGGCATTCAGCAACTTAAAATGGATGGAGATCTTATTCTGGGCGGTCTATTTCCAGTTCACAGGAAAAGTAAATATACCGAGAATGCATGTGGTGAAATAGACCCACAGCCGGGATTTCAATATTTGGCCGCCATGTTGTTTGCTCTTCAAAAAATCAATAACAGCACCAGCTTACTTCAGAACATCACTCTCGGAGCGGAGATCTACGACACCTGCCAAAGCCAGACGATAGGAGCCGACCGCGCTAAAGACATAATTAAATACACGCTGCTGGATAACGAGAAATCGCTTGTCGGAGTCGTTGGTCCTTTTACGAGCGATGTGTCCATTGCAGTGGCGACACTTTTGCGAGTTTTCCAAATTCCTCAAATAAGCTACGGCTCGTCAAGTGCCGATCTGTCTAACAAGGAGCTTTATGAGAACTTTTTCAGAACTGTGCCACCGGATTCATTTCAAGCTCAGGCTCTTGTAGATGTCATTCGGCATTATGGCTGGACATATGTTTTCACGATAAACTCATTTGGCAATTATGGCAAAAAAGGCATAAAGTTATTTCACAGCATGGCTCGAGACGCTGGTATATGCATCGCAAAATCGGCTAGTCTTCCTAGTCTGCCAACCTACAACAACTACAGGTCTGCTCTCAAAACAGTAACGGGTCATAGTTTAGGCGGCAACGCCCATGTTATTGTGCTATTTACAAGCCAGACTGACTCGGCTGGTTTGCTCCGCGCAGCTAAGGGATCTAATGTGAAGGTTCTTACATGGCTTGGAAGCAGTGGCTGGAGCAATCGCGTTGACGTCACTGAAGGTAAAGAAGAAATCGCTAACGGCTCTCTGACCGTGGGTCACCATGAAGGAATCGTACATGGCTTCTTGGATTTTTTAATAAATCTTGATAGAACTCTGGAAGGTACTACCTTAAGAAATTCCAGAAATTCCTGGTTTGACGAGGTTTTGCAGTCTGTGTTAAAGTGTACAACACCAAGATCAGCACGTTTTTCAAATCAAGGTTGCAAGAACAAGACATCGCTACCACGTGACATAGAACTTGCGCCTGTTCGCGTTGTTGTCAACGCGGTTTATGCCATGGCGCACGCCCTTAACGACATGCAAAGGGATCTTTGCCCGGCAGCGCAGACTGGAATTTGCGAGGAAATGAAAAAGGGACTCAAGGCAGCAAGTCTCATAGATTACTTGAAGAATGTCACCTTTCCTGATGCAGCTTTTAACTCTAGTCTAACGTTCAACGAAAACCAAGAAATAGATGGTTCTTATAGCATCATGAACTTTCAACAAGGAACAAATGGTGAATGGACATATGTTAATATCGGTTCCTGGAGGTCTCTTCAAAATTCAAGCGAAGGACAATGGGGTGAATTAATTATTAACGACTCTTTGGTTTCGTGGGGAAACGCGAAAATACGTCCGCCGCAGTCATACTGCAGTGTACCATGTGGCTTAAGACAAATAAGAAAACCGCGCATAGTTAATCCACAATGCTGTTGGGTTTGTGACCGCTGTAAGTCTACGGAAGTGATTGTGAACAACACTTGCCAGACGTGTGCTGTTGGTTACATTCCCAACGCAAGGTTTCAGAAATGTTTAAAGCTTGATCTTACTTATCCCAAATGGAATGAGCCAATATCATATTCATTGGCGGCAGTTGCTGCAGTCGGGATGGCCGTTGCCATAGGAACATTTGTTTTCTACGTCATTAATCGCAATCACAGTGTCATCAAAGCAGCTGGTAGAGAGCTTTCTCTTATCATATTCATTGGGATCCTCCTCTGTTTTGTGGCGTCTTTCATCTGTTTGGCTAAGCCAACTGATTTAGTATGCACTTTCCGTCGTTACATGGGAGCTTTATGCTTTACAATGTGTTACGCTCCGTTACTGATGAAAACAAATCGTATCTATCGTATCTTTACCCACGCTAAACACTCGGCCGCAAGACCACCTCTAATAAAACCCATGTCTCAGGTCCTTATTTCCACGGGGCTTATTGCAGTGCAGCTTCTTATAACCACCGTGTGGACACTCTCAGACACACCCAAGGCCATCGCAGAGTACCCGTCCCCAGAAACAGCTTCTCTGGTTTGTACCGTTAGTGCACATAGCTTTGCTGTTAACATGTGCTACAATCTACTGCTTATGTTCCTCTGTACTGTTTTTGCCTTCAAAACGCGTAGTTTTCCCAGGAATTTTAACGAAGCAAAACATATTGGTATCACCATGTACATAACCTGTTCTTTGTGGCTCATATTTTTACCAACTTACTTTAACAGTAAAACCTCCAGTTGGAAGGAGTATATGTATTGTTCTATTTTTATCCTCGTCGGCATTGTTAGTCTTGTAGGCTTGTTGCTCCCTAAGGTCGCCATTATTGTTTTAACTAACATTTCTAGAGAAACAGTCCACTGTTATGATGAACCCTCACACGGAGAAACACGAGACGAACCAATCCTGGATTCTCCAAGAGTATCGAATCGAGCTCCGCTAAGCCTAGATTTTTCTCTTTGCCAATCTGCTGCACAAACACAGTCTACGTGAAGTCAATAATGTGTTTCACGCGAATGATTTATTTAAGCCCTGGCAGTTGTATCACTGGGCTCACTACGTATCTCAGTTTTCTAAGCAGGCGCCGAGTGTAGATTAGCGCAGGACAAGAAACAATGGCTCTCACTCAAATCGTAGGATACGCATATGAATCCTTGAAAACAAACATTTTTACCTACTGCAGATATATAAGACTTGCTTGAACACGAACGCAGATAATGTATAGTTTTTAAAATTTGTCAGGACTGGAGGGATAGTTGATGTTGAATTTTCTAAATATTAAATGTTGCGTAAAAAATTGCAAATGCCACGGGAACAAAAAAATGCCAAATGCTTCATCCTCATCCAGAAAACAACATCGCTCAAGATTCAGTACATCATAATTAAAATGGTCATTCGCATTAGTTAACACGCCATATTGTGTAAAAAGTTTCCCAGACACCACTTGGTGATAGCTGGTTCTGGTTTAGTATTTTGAACAATACCACTGCTCAGTCATTTGCTATTCTATTTTAATATGCTCATTTTATCTGCGTACATTTAATATTAAAGCTTGTCAAGTTTACTAAGAATTAATTACTTTCAATCAAGTTGTTGAAGAATCTCAAATGTAAATTTAAAAAAAAGTGGAAACAATTTTATGAAACAGATCATGTCGAGTCATGGCTTTACAATCCATATATTAGCGGACTAGTGACCCATATCGAGCAACATAGCAGAGCAACAATGTGCTTGGACTCTCTTCCAAGTTAAGTGCGAGACCAGAACCACAAGGGTGCCGAGTGCCACGGGGGTTTCTCCATGGGAAGAGCAAATGCTCAGCCCCTGGGTAGGCCCCTGGGTAGTAACAAAATTTCAAATGTCCCAACTCTAGGTTACCCAGGGGGAAGGGCACTCCTGGAAAAAAAGCGAGGACTGGTGAGTAAAGGACTGCGCAATAATTACCTGGAGGTGGGGGTGGGGGGGGGAGGGCGCTGGGAAATGGATGAAATATGTCCCAAAACTAGGTCATACCTCCCCTCTCATGAAGCAAAAAATAATTTCACCCCCCCCCCTCACATAATGATAATATTAAGGCTACTCCCCCTTGAAAAAAGTCTCCTCCCATTGATTCCCGTTGTTGGAGTTCTTCCTCCGTTACAAACATCACTTCAAATTGCTCTTCGCCGTATGTCAAAGAGTCATGTGAAGAGTCACCAGAATTACTGGACTGAGCTTGTGTCGTCTTCGCATGAATTGGGAGATTCCTCATCTTCTGCAGCATCTCTGGCACTAAGGTTCTCGCGTGCGTGGGTGAGAACTCGATCAATCAACTCAGCCTTGCTTCCACTTATCTTAAGACCTTTTTGATTTGGATACATTTTCAGCTGCTTGTTGGTAAGCGCTTTTACATCTTTTTCGATTGTCCAAGAAATAAGCGGAAGAGTGTTCCATTCTCTTACTTTTTTCTGGCTTTTGCATCAAGGAACTCAAGCTGCTGTACATAACTTTTACATGCAGTCTCGTCCACGTTGTACTGGGAACATACCTCTTGCAAAGACCGTTCTTTAGATAGGAAAACAATAGTTCATCAGAACGCCTTAGAGTTGATAAATTTGTCAGTTTTATTCCAACGTTAGTTTTTATATTTGAACTCTAGTAACTCTTCCACTACTTTTCTGGTTTGCAAAAAGGAATGAAAAAGAAATGCATCCCCTCTGTATGTATTAAGTTTTACATCCAACCCCCCTCTCTCTTGTTGTCATTTTCTCCTATGCCTCCCTCTAATTTTCCAACCCCCCCCTCTTCCAGGTAATTATTGCACAGTCCCCAATTTGCTAAAATTCTTCGATGTGACTTCAAAGGCGAAAATCGTACCAATCTACCACCATGAGGAAGAGGAAGAAGGAGGGCAGATACCTCCCAAAGCACTGAGTATTTCTTGGTTATTTCCACTGAACCTGATCTCAAGCTCTGACAGCACCTTGTGGAGGGACGCATAATAAGTGTTATGCGGTGGTGTGATTCCGGTGTCAGCTGCATTTGTCTTTGCGTATGTTCACCTACAAGGGCTTGAATGCAGTGCGATGTCTTCTGTCTGGGTGCCCTGGCTTCTCGTATTTCAAACTGAGAGTGGGTCAGCCACTTCTTAATTTTCAGACCCACTGCTGATGCTATCTGCCGTACGGCGCTACTGAAATGTTCTTCACTCCGACACCGGCGTAGGGTCTGAATGGTCATTCTGGAGTTTCCACGGGCGGAAATGACGTCAGCCGTATTCCCCTGGAGATATCGGCACAGACTATTAGTGTT
>Ga0126338_10002568_pt1 | contig 12529 bp, 5 predicted proteins | sample OrbCmetagenome_2_FD_92529 | JGI IMG/M metagenome (GOLD analysis project Ga0126338, IMG submission 92529) | Coral microbial communities from Petempiche,Puerto Morelos, Mexico - Orbicella C C metagenome | ecosystem: Host-associated > Invertebrates > Cnidaria > Coral | place: Petempiche,Puerto... | reverse complement strand
TTCAAATGGAGCCAATGTGAAAAAGAAAAACACAATTTGTCGCCCCTCCTTGTAAAAAGGACCCCCCCCACTCGCCGAATAATTCCCCCCCCCCCCCTGCTCCTCCCTTCCAACCAGGGTAAAGAAATCTGTCAAGAAAGGATTCCCTCTTAGGATAATGAATGACGTATTTACGGTATATCAAATGGGATGAAAATTCTGTTTAGCTGGTGCCTAGCCAGGGAAAACAGGCATAAAGCATGCACAGGGAAACCCTGTTACATAATTATACAGCTATTTATATTCACATTTTATTCAAAACCCCCATTCACGTCTTGCAAATCATGGTTGTTTCATCATTTGTAGAGATGACTATTTATGCTAATTAATGGCCATATGATTTTATTTGCCTCAACTATGCAGATGACATAATACATATGCATCGTATACCTTATACCTTATACTTTATACTTTATATTATAGTGTGCATACTTAGGTTTTTTTTACAGTAATTGAATAATGCATTTGCTGTGATGAGTTTATCTCTTTAGAATCACAAAAATAAATTTTGAACAATACATTTGGCAGTTGTCATGCCACTGAAAATGTCCTGTTATTAACTAATAAATTTCAAATGTCCTTTGATGGCAGAAAGAAACATGACAAATGAGGTGAATAGATGTTTGAGGTCACGTAATCCTTATTGCTACAGTTGTGTGACAACACAAAGCCCTTACAAGGGATACTTTTTTGACTTCACTGGTTTGGTACATAGAATGGAACCCTGCCTTACGGCCACCCCATTAATATGGCCACCTCGTTATTACGGCCACTTTATTCTGGCCTGAACAAAAGTTTAGTCAGTCATTAACTTAAATTTAAAGAACACCTTTAATACAGCCACCCAGTCAATACAGCCAGATTTCTGTGGCCCATTGGTGACTGTATTAAGGGGGTTCCACTGCAGTAGACCAAAAATTTCCTTGCCTATCTTCATGCATTTCTTATAATACAGTTAAGAAAATTTCTTATTTATTAGGATTAAAGCCAGTGATGATGAGATCCTAAATTCCCCTAACCAGCATGTACACCCCTAGTTTAGAAATTCTAAGGAGAAGTTGGGTTTTAATCACTACTGCCTCCAACTAGGTGAGGGTTGGAATACAGTATAGTGATACCTCCTACAAGCAGATCAAGACCTACTATGAGGTGAAAAAGGATGGGGGCACTTGTCATACCTTTTAGGGGTTAAAAAAGTGGTTTTGGTGGCTCTTAGGGAGTTCAACTTCAAAAGGTTCACAGCGGGAGCTTCTGCTTTGTCTCTTAGAGGATTAAGCCGAAAATAATATGACAGGATATAATATGTTGTTTTAGAATTGGCACCTCCTAGGGGTGAAAAAAATTCCAAGCAACGTCCACAAAACAGGATCTTGGCACCTCTTTGGGATTCTTTTCAAAATTCCTGACTAGCAACCCTGTCCTTTTCATATGGAAAGTCCACTCCTTGGGAATGAACATTTGTGGCCTCTTGATCTTCAGGCCTTAAATTTTCATTCAAGGGTCACCAAAACACTTTTGGCCCTTCTGATCAAGTTATGCCCACATAGGGGAGGGGAAGGTGCATGCTGCAGGACCTCTGTTGATCCACCACTGGAGAAAACTTTAGATCCTTGAATGATAGTATAGAGTGTAAGATAATCAGTTAAAAAGTGGTCAAAATAATTTGTCGCTTCACTATAGCACTGTTCTTCTCTGTGTTAATTGAAATTTCATTTGTTAGTTCCCAAACAATTTCTCTTCATAAAAAATAATCTATATTGTAAAAAAATGGCAAAGTTATGGAAACAAGAGTTGCATTTCAATGTTCTAGAGAATATGTCCATGAATTTTTGTTCATTCAAGCTCACAGCACAAAAGTTCTGTAATATGTACTAAATGCTTACAGCTGTTCAAGTAATATATCAAACACGAGAGACAGTGTTTCAATGGCATATCCAAACACCAAGAAGAATGTTCAAACTACAACCTGCAGCAGAGTATTTTTGACAAAATTTGAGGTGTTTGGATAGCCGATGAAACACTGTCTCGTGTCTTGTTTGATATATCTTCTCCATCAAAACAAAAACTAGGGAGTAAACAAAGAAGTAAAATCATCAAAATCTATGCAAATTAAGACCAAGTATCCAAACCTCCGTCATGGTTGTGATTTTCTTTGTTTTAACTTGATGAATTATTAATGAGTTTGAAAAGTTCAATGCCAGCATTCATTTACAAGCACCCATTGATACACAATGTTTCAACTTTCAGCAAACTAATGAAAGTAATAATGGGTATCATTCAAGGAAATAAAGTAAGTACTAGCAGGTAGACCTGCAAATATGTTACCCTTTGTTAAAATAGATCATTTAAATGACATATATCAAGGTTATTCTTAGTAATGGTCTTGTATGGCAAAATGCCAGGTAACAAGAAAACTGTTTCTGAAATTTAAAATGATATAACAGCATGAAAAAATTAACTTATACAGAGATGACAACCTAAAAGAAATTGAAATATGTGAGACTGCCAATTTTACTTTCTTGACACTAAACTAACAACTTAGTTTGTTATCATCAGTTTGGCATCATCAATTCAGTCAAGCATCAAATGTTCCAAAAATGTACCCCAGAAATGCCAAAAATAGGACACATTAGGTGTGAAAAGGTACTTCAAGCACTTTCCAGTTCATATCAGGGAGATCTGGTGACCTGTATTGGAGAGCAGGAGATTTGGTCTGTATCCGGGAGAATTCCAGGAGAGTTCACACAGATACTTATCGTCCCATAAATTTTTTTAAATTTTGTTTTGTCAACCACTCAACCATCTTTACATTTGCAGAAACAGTTTTCTAGAAGCAAATAACAAATTCATCATGCAAGTTATGAATAGTAAGCTGTATACTGAAGATCAATTAGTATTTTCAGGATGCATCCAGTGGCTCCACGTCAATTCTTATGAAGATTGTATTATCTCTGATATAGTTTCTAGTTCTGAGTGTATCCAAGGAAACAAACTTAGGGCAACCAAATCCAAGACTCTTCGCCTTGTTTGGCCTCTTAAAGTAATCACTGTCTCTATCACAAGTGAGCCTCCAAACTTTATTCTGTCGTACGGCCATGTCATCATCTTGATCAATCAGAACAAAGTCCACTCGCTGTTGAAATGGCCATGGAAGTATGGCATCATATTCTCCTTTCATAATGACAACGTAAAGGGACAGGTGTGTTCCTTTCCCTTGTCCAAGGCCATTAAGGAAAGCCTCCGCTCGTAGCTTGTAGCCATACTGTCCCGTGTAAAATGGAGGACTGCAAAGTTTTTCTTTCTCTTTCTTTGTGGCAGATTGCTGAAATAATTGTGAGTAGTTTGAGATCTTCCACAGGAATTTTCCATTTGTGCATACAAACTCCTGTCTCTGTTCAAGTTCTCTTATTCTTAAGTGGGCCAGATCCAAGTGAACTTGCATATTGTCTTGAGCATGTTTTTCCATCTCATTACGCCGTCCCTGTACAAAAGAACATCAGTGAATAATGAGTATAAATAAACCAAATCACTATATATGTCAAACAATTTTCAAGTTCCTATACTGCAAGAAAATTCTCTGTGTCCATCAAAAGAAAAAAAACTTTTTTTGCCACACAACTTGCATGATGAATGGTACCCTGATGGTTAATATGCCGTGATTTGAGCTCTGGATGTTATCAATGAATTGTGCTCTTGGACAAGGTAGTTTTCTGTCACATGTGCCTCCCTCTTCAGTCAAGAGTATTCAAGTACAGACAGACTGTTAAGGAAACCAGGCCAGGATCCATCCCCTCAGGCCAGGATCTTTGGTCAGTACCATGCATCAAAACTGCCAGGCTAGTTCCGATTTTCTTGAGCAAGTGCAGAGTGCTCAATCTCAGTGGTAAGCCAATCAGATTAAGCAGAGTGACAAGAAGACCATAAATTAGAAGCTTTTGAATTAGAATCGACCAAAAGGTGTGATCTCTGGTACTGACCAAAAGAATTGCAACTCTGGCACTGAGAACAGATCCTGACAAATTAAAACAATATTAATGTTGGAAAAAAATTGTATCCTCTCTCTCATTTTGAGCTGATTAATCTGCATTGTCTTTTCATTTAAGGATTCACTTTCAAGTTGTTTATGCTGGAATATGCTACGGTAGTTAAAATAACTGCTCAACTGTATGTAACATCTGTAACATGTCGCTCTCACCTTAAATTTACAGCCAATGTCGGTGTACTGACATGGGACAATAGCCAGAGGACAATCCCCGTCTACGTCCACATGTGTTGACATCTGTCACAAAGAATTATCACCAAGTCATTTCTTTGGAAAATTAACTGGGCTGTTGAAGGCATGTTATGCTCAACAAAGATTTTTGGAATGGGGAGAAGCCATTTGGTTATTATGCAGGTATAACCGTCTTCTTCCAAGCAGAATTTTCTCTGTTTTTCTACCCCTATCAGGGCTCAACACTAACAGTAGCCAACTAGCCACAGACTAATAGAAATTTAGTTTTGGCTAGTAGGTTTTAAATTTCTACTAGCCACTTTGGCTAGTAAACAAAATGAAATAGGCCAAACTAGTTTCTGTCTTCTTCAAGGAAGACAAACACAAAATTAATACCAAATTAAAACCAAGGTCAGAATTTCATTGTGGACGTATCATGTTATCGGGCATGTGTTGTTCAACACGTATGCAAACTGAAGTTTGCCTACTTTTTGCTGTGTGGTTCGTAAACAGGGAACTGAACATGTTTATTACGTTGAAAGAAATATTTGACAAACACGACAGCCTTTTCTGAAAGCACACATCAGTGCTCTTGCTTGTTATGAAACTAGTAGAACAAAACATGAGCTTCCTGATAAAATCATGTCCAAAATCATGCAGAACTGTAAAGGAATAACATTTCATTTAGCATAACAATACATACAGTAGGTGATTTGTCATCATATGCATACTGATAAAACTTACCACTACAGACATAATTAGATGAGAAAGATTCATTTCCTCCGACATTTAAATCAGCCGTCTTTAGCAGTCAAATTCCACCAACGAGGGTTTGCAGTATTGTTTAGATAGTTGTTTTGCTTTTGAAACATTTCTACGGCGTCTTTCTCTGAAGAAGTCTCGACAGTTTTTGTAATGACATCTCGGGGTATCAATGTTTTTCCAAGGAAGTCTCAACGAAAAACAGAGTCCTGAAAATCTTTTCGGGAACTGGAACTTTTAGGAAACTGATTTAAGTACCATATAATTACCAACATTATCAAGACAAGTCTTGCTAGTAATTCTGTTATTGACCCTACCTGAAATTTTCGTGACACGTTAATTTTGCAAATTTCACGATTTACAAAAAATCGCGAAATTAAAGTGACACAAACAATAAGTGTTGCGAACCTAACACATTATGTTACTGTTGACATATAGTCACGTCATTGCGGTTTTGTTACTTTTGACGTTATTGTACCTTTGATAAAGTCAGTTTACTAAATTCAAGGACATGTTTAAGTAACATTGCCAAGGAAATAAATTAAATATGTTACTCATAAAACGAAAAATTTTTGCAAAATCACCGAATTTAAGAGTCGCTGAATATGCGCACCTCCAAATTGTGAAATAAATCTGCTGCAAACAGTTCATGTGATAAGGTGGCCAACCACAATGCTTGGCTAGCAAAAACATTCTTTGGCTAGTAACAGGTTATCACTAGCCACTAGGCTAGTAAGTTGTGAAGTTAATGTCAAGCCCTGGCCTACGGTGTCCATCTCCAGCTAAGATGGAACAGTTTTAGAATTAGTCTAGGAAAAACCTGTACAAGATTTACTGTGAAGTTTGCAGATTCGAACAATTTCTAATTCACACATTAGGCTTTACTTTTTTTGCAACAATTGTCTTTACCTGGTCTCTTGGTATGTCTGTTCTTCCACAGTTGTTAATGCACTTTATGGGAACTCGTTTACAATTTTCCAGGTGAGTCTGAAAGAAATGAAACATCTCTTTAATTAGGTGAGAAGTGGGTACAGGCTTTTCATCAGGATTTGAAAAGTGAGCATCCAAACTGAGCTATGTGGTCTGCTCAAACAAACAAATTATTTATAAAGCAAACATTGGAAAGTAATAAAAATGATTTTCCTTAAGAAGTGGGCTTCCACAGGATGCCTGGATGTCCATTCTAGTGGAAAGCTTGAATGGATATTGTTTTGGGTGTTAAATCATATCTTTACTAAAACCTCACCACTTCTCTTTTTTTTCCTTAGGTACTCCACAACTTGCTTTCCTTGGTCTAAGCATGATTTCAAATCTGGACTTGTTTCACCAGATTTGCCCCACAAAGTGTATAAACTAGAAAGTGTACTGATGAAGAACCTTTGTTTACTTACAGGAAGGTTTATAAGTTCTCCTGTCCAGTCACACTCGTTACCACTGTTGTGACATTTCACTGTTAATGACAGCACTGTTCTTTTACACGCTCTATCAGGGTACACCTGAAATGGAAAACAAGTTTATTGCTTGTATGTAATTGCTTCAGATTCACATCTGAATGAAGTAAAGTCTGTGTCAGGTCAATAGACCACTTTTGATATATTAAAATTCAGCTTGGCAGTGAGGCTTAGAGGACACAAACAAAGGAAATTGAATGACCATGTTTATATTCATTTCTTTTGTTTTTGTCCTCTAGGCCTCACAATCAAGCTGAATTTTAATATGTCGAAAGTGGTCTATTAATGGCCCAGGCCAGCGGCCCAGCCCAGTGCCCTATACAGCCAGCACTTATCCTGGTTTCTGTAGCATGAAGTGTCTAGAAGTATTTCTACTCCCCCTGGAAGGGATGCTAGTCCATTGCAGTGTTACCCCAGGATTAAATTTGCCAGTTCCCATGATTTACACACCTGGGTGTTGAGAGACACTGAGAGTTAAGTATCTTGCTCAAGAACACAATGCAAGGACCCCAGTGAGGGCTTGAACCCAAACCACTTGCTACATAGCCCACCATGTTACATCACAGTGCCACCATATCTGAATAAGTAAACCAACTTAATTTTGTACTCAAAATTATGTAAGGTTTGGATCAATCCACTAGATTGGAAGAACCAAGTGGTTCAACAAGATTAGCACTTATTTCTGGTTTCTGTAAGTAAACTTGAAGCAATTAGGAGTGGCGCTATACGTACTCCCCTTCAACAAGCTGTTAGCCCATCATAGGAAACCCATGCATAAGACCTAGCATGAACCATTGATGTGTGCGGGGTTTGCATGACCAAACAAGTATGTTTAAAGCACACCATGAATGCACATTGTACTGTGTGTAATATAATAATGCAGACTGTTAATCCTCTTTTAAGGCCTCAATGGTGAAAGGTTAATGACAATCTTAAGAAGATCATTAAAACAGATGCACAGGAGCAACAAATATAATAATGTAGGTATATAATTATTATAACTTAGTAGCAGCATAGCTTATTCTGTATTGTCACTGCACTGCAATTTTTTCAATTGACAGTGTGTGCTAGGGGTCACAAATGGAGAATAAGCCCACTAACTGAAATTTAAAATTTTGCAAGCTTCAAATTGAAAGAGTATGCAGTGTGAACCTCAGCTGAGGAAGGGCATTCCTTTACTGCCAATAATAATTATTGGCAGTAAAGGAATTATTACTGTTATGTCACCCAGGATGCATGATTTTTGAATTCCTAAAACCTAAAAGATAAGAGAATGCAGTGATGTCGCATATTTAAGGAGGATGGCTAAGCTTTGGTCATAATATTAGCCCAAGTATAAACTACCTACATGCATGTAACACTAAACACAACCAAAATACAGTTTAGTGCAAAAATGTTGAAAGAATAATATTTAACTAATAGTGCTCCTAATAATTTGTGCCCTATCACACTAGTGCATTTTGCAGTGACAATCACTCGACCAATCTATTTAGCTTCGTGCGAATCTGTTTTCTTGAAGTAAAATCACTGGTCTATATAGCTAGTATTTCATATTAAATCATAAGTTGGCAGAATTTGTGCAATTTAGTTTGAAATTAACTCTAGATAAAAATTATTTTGCAGTTCAAATCAATTTAAAAACAAAATTCAGATATGTTGGATACAGCAGACCATACTTACAGATAAATGTTAACCAAAGTCCACAATTACTCAATTCCCTTGATCAACGTACAGTACTCCTTTTTGGCACTTGTGAAATAATCTCTCTCAATGAATGGTTGTTTAATAACAGATTTTGTGGGTTTTTTCATAGACAAAACAAACAATGGAAAGTCTGCTGATTGCTGCCTTCTATGTCAATGATAAAGACCAGACATTTGCATTTTCTATTAAAATTGTGCCTTAGAAAGTCAACAACGAAAGACACAATCAAAACAGAACACATGCTGTTACCTTTAGGAAGAAATATTCTGAAGCTAAAGCTCCTACAATTTCTCAGACAACCATGCTGTGATCAGAATTGCTTTCCAGCATTTGAAATGAGAACTGCCCTTATTAAAAACACAGCTAAGTTGTTGCATTATCCCGCCAGCTTTCTGTTATTACAATTTACTGGAGAGTGAAATACAAACTTGGATATTGGCTTACCAGATTTTTTATCAGATTTAAGATAAAAAACACTGACCTTGGAATTCAAAACTGACCCAAGGAAATTAAGTAAAAATATATGATTCTTCTGGACCTTGGCCTTGAAACAAAAAAAAAGCTGTTTGGAAACAATAAGGACAAAACTGTGACTAAGTAGACGACAGAAAACGAAGTCATAGACTTTGCAGTCACCACATTTAACCAACAACAGATGTTTATATGAGTATAGATTGCACAAGAGACCAGACTGGATAAGGGCAATCTAATCCCACTGGCTTGTAGAGTTGAAAGCTGCCATCAAACTAAACAACATTGAAATGAAATTTTTTGGATCAGACTTAAAGTCTGACCCAGTTTCCCAGAAAGTGCATACAGGTTATGAATGCCTAGTTAACTTGCCACATGACCTGTTGACAACAAAACTAGGTAACATTAAAATCCTCGAAATAGTTGGTGTAGTACAAGGGGCTGTATATGCAGTCCTAATCATCTGCATCAGATATGCCAGATAGTGTCTAACAACTTAGACAATTAAGAGAGATTTATTTTTCCCAACACAAACAGCATGCACCAAATAATAAAAATCATTTTTATACAACCAAAAACAACATCAACAGGTTGCTGGTCAGTCCTTCAAGATGTAGAATTAGAATTTGGCACCAAATAATGTGAGGATTTTAGTACACCACGCTGGGGAGCTTTAATAATTGTCACTCAGGGAAAGCAAACATCTTGATATAATTGCACAGGTCTCAACAAATGTCATCTACTCAATATAAACAGTTCACTAATTAGTCTAGAGGAAGTCTCTCTATATACGAAGCCCTACTGGTGTTTTTTGGGATCCAGGGTATTTATAGGTAAAAAAATAACTGAATACAGGATATTTGGGGAGAAATTTATGGGATATGAAACCTTTAGAACAGATATCCCAAGATATTGAGTACAAAAATTAATAATGTTTGGAATTGGAATTAACGTGATATAGGAGATTTAGGCCAAACATTAATGGGATATGGAATACTCAAATGCCACCCCCTAATGGAACCTCAGTTATGACAATTCTGTTGTCTACGTTGCTATAAAAAATAATTGCAACACAAACTAAGGGCTCAATCAACTCCCAGGTAGGATGGTACAAAATCAGCAGCTGTTACTGCTGGCTGATGTGACTGAAGGCCAAACTTTTTGTAAACAGATGCAGGCACAAGGGGGTTGTTGATTTGCATACTTAAGAGAAATCCCCTCTAAGTAGACATAACAAGTGCACTTCAGGAGATCCAGCTAGTTTAGAAGTAGGGGGTATAAGTGCATCTGTGTCAACTCTCCCAGATTATCCAGGAGTCTCCCGGATACAGACTGAATCTCCCGGTCTCCTGTCACCAAATCTCCAGGACAATATGAGGGAAAGCCCATAAAACAGAAACAGAGAAAATGTTTTCTATTCCATTTAGAAAATTCTGTGACCAAACCAAAGAAAACAACTTGTTTACTTTGATCATCAAAATGTAAATTCTCTTTGCTCGTGCCATCATTACGTCAACAGCTTGTGCAAGAGTTGTATCACTAATGTCGTTCTCTGATTGGCTATGCTAATCACTACCAATTCTGTGATAGATAGTGTCAGAGTAGTGTAGTAGTGTGCGCTTGTTAACAGAATGTCGGCCACTTCTCTGCATTTTCAAGGTGTCTGTGAAGAGTATTTAAATAAAGTTTTAAACGACTAGTAGATTTACACTAAAACAATTAGATCATTCGCTCTCAATTTCTGTGTGTGATAGCTGATAGTTGAAATCTTGAGTTCATAATCTAATTGCTTAATTGAACACGATTTTAAAAAAATCAGCACACATATTTACATAGGGCTATTTTCTTATGTATGTTAATTAAACCACTAGTGATATATAATGTACATGTATAGTATTGCTGAAACAGATTTTAAGAACACTTTAAGCCTTACATTATCAGGCTGATTTCTCACTAAGCACCAGGTAAATAAGAACTAATGTTGAGCCTGAACCCCAAAATCATAGGTTCTTATATGTGGGTGCTTACTGTATTTAACGTATTTTTGTGGTTTGTTCGGTGGCACTCTACTTTGAACAACTTTTTTTAGGGCCAGGAAAGTAAAATTGGACATCTAATGGATTTCGATATTTTTAAGGTTGGCATCTCTGTAAATGGCATCATCTATCTACTAAGACTTATGAACAAAGTTGACTGTTCTCAAAATTTGAGACGAGACATTAAATATTCTGTTTACATGAAGCACTGACCATGTAAAGAGGTTTGACAACATGTGGAGAGGTTTAAATCTTGTTTTAATTAGTTTTTAATCCTTTTTTAGTAAGGGCTGTATAAGAAAGACACTATCTATGGGGATGGTGCGTGAAAAAGGGAGTGCCCCTTTTTTCAGGGTATAGAGGGTACTAGCCAAATACTGAACCATTAATAGTTTGATTTACTACAACCCTGAAACCTCGGCAAGTATGGTTGGGCAGCTGCATAATGGTTAGTGCATTAGATGGGAGTCAATTATACATACAGTCTGGCAGTTTGGTGGTTTAAGCCAATTTTGAGTTCCAGTCATTATTTTATTTCTTAATAAAATCTACATGTACATTTTACAGTTGGACTGGCCCACGAATAGCTATGCTAGTCTAGGCGGGTCAGTCTATCAATAGTTACAAATGATTTATTATTATTATTACTTTTATTACTATTATAGAAAAATAGAAAGTTAGAAAAAAAGTGAATAAAATAAAAAGAAAAAGTGCCAGTTTGCAGGTACATTCACAATTATCTAGTAGTTTACAATAAAGAAATTATTGCACAGTTTACGGGAAATTATAAATTTAGCTCACTGTTTTTGGTTTTTGCGCGTTTTCATGAGGGGTCATTCAAACATCTTGAGCAATCTCTATGTCTGTGTACAGTCCATTAGACATGAAAACTTTCTGTTTGCTGGTTACTGAATGGAGATAGGAACAATTTGTTCTATTCTTAAGATCTTGCAGTCTTTGTGAGGAGAAATAATGATTATTGAGCTAAGATATCAAAGAATTTCTTATATAATTTTAAAAGATCTCCTAGCTACTTCGTTTTTAGGAGAAAACAAAAGCCATCGGCCGATTTGAATGAACAAAACATGGCTGAACCCCTATAATAGACCCTCTTGGAATCTGGATGAGTAGTCTGGGATCAAATGCTTGCCAGAGTCACTGCACTGAGTTTCAGGATAAGACAATTTACTCTGACAAACATGGTACTTCACAATCTTGAAAATTGTACCTCAGTAGTCCACAAAGGGTTTTTCATTAGCAAGACAATCAATTTATAAAAGTTACCTTACCTTAAGTCTGAACTGGTACTTTGTAAAGCTTTGTCCTGCATTCAGTGGGGACTTACAATCTATAATGTAACTATCTTTGACAATTTATATACAAGGTTTCTGTAGATGTTTTGGTGCTACATCTTCACTTCTCAAACTCAATAATTCATCAAATTGAAACAAAGGAAATTTTAACAGTGCCAATCTCAACTAGCTAGATTTTACCACTGTATTTCAATCTCCATTTTCGTCTTAGTTTTAGTTTTGTCCTTAGTTTTATTTGAGCAACTCTCTTCTCGGTGTTTGGAAATGGTTTCTCATGTTTGATAATTTTTTTTATTATTACATCAAAGTCCTCTTGAACACATTCATAACTTTTGAAAACCAGTTACATTTGGTTAGTGAACCTGTTATCAAACAACAACAATACCACATTGAGTGGCCACATATCTTCCCTTGCCAACTTGAGGTTGAGGCTTGAGGAAACTGACTTAAGGGGCTTTCACTGGCATATTTTGTGTGCTCATATTTTTGTGGTAAAAATCTATTGGTCAGGATTAAAAATTAAATTACTGTATACATTTA
>Ga0126338_10002567_pt1 | contig 12529 bp, 5 predicted proteins | sample OrbCmetagenome_2_FD_92529 | JGI IMG/M metagenome (GOLD analysis project Ga0126338, IMG submission 92529) | Coral microbial communities from Petempiche,Puerto Morelos, Mexico - Orbicella C C metagenome | ecosystem: Host-associated > Invertebrates > Cnidaria > Coral | place: Petempiche,Puerto... | reverse complement strand
TAAGACGGACAACGGACACTGAAATCGTCAACGGACACTTGTGAGGTGCTGAATGTGACCGCAAATTACGACTTAGGGAAGAAAAATTCTTAAATTACCAAGTAGGTGACTCTTCTTAACACCAGACCTTTAATTGACAGCTCTCTTCACTGTTTGGACTCTATTTAACCCGTTAACTATTGATTGTAATATGACAAGAGATTCAATTTCATAACTATGTTCTTGCTCCAGTTTGCAGGTTTCGTTCAAGTAAATAACTTAAAACAAACTTTAAACAGATGCGTATTCACTGTGCACAGGTTCAGCATTATTATCTTAAAATTCCTGGGGTCATGAAACGTCGACTCTCTACAAGCCGGACACCTCTCTAAGACGGACAGCTGAGGCCGGTCCCTATGGTGTCCGTCTTAGAGAGAGTTGACTGTATTGAGCTGAAAACAATATTAGAGGAAATAATATGTTGTTTTAGAATTGGTACCTCTTAGGATGAAAAACAATTTCAATACACGCGCACAAAAGAGGATCTTGGTATTTATTAAGGGTGTTTTTTTTTCAAGATTTTCCAGGAGTACCTCCCTTGCTTTTTACATGGGAGTCCCCTCCCCCGGGAGAGGAACATTTTTTTTGCCATTTGTCGTGTGTGTAAAGCAGTTATCACATTCCGATTGTGTATCTTTGTTTTCTAAAGTCAAGTTGGTTAGCCTTGTATTTAAATAAGGAAGTCGAAACGTTTGACATTCCAAATGTTACACTACTATTACTGTGCATGGAAATCACAAGGAGGCGCAATTGTTTGTTTTTACAATAACTGTCTAATTTCTCGCGTGCTGATTGACTCATTTGACTCATAAGAGTACAGACGGATGAAATTTTAATTTATGCAAGCTTTCAAGTTCAACTTTCAGCTGTCAAACTGTCAACTTTTTAACCAATGAGATTTTATGGACTATTTCAAGTAACCGATCAAAAAGCGAGAAAAGCTATTGACAATGGTCCCGTCATTTTGAATAAAATTCACTTATGTTTGTTTACAGCAAGTTTACTTCGTCTTTTCCCCTTATTTATTCCCGGCATTTGACCATTTTGGGGTCTTGTTATTGTAAAAAACAAATTGACGTCAGTTTTTTATGCGTCTGTCCTTATAGACGATAAATTTCGTCATAACATTGTCAAAGTTTACTGCGGAACCACTCGCCTGCGGCTCGTGGTTCCATAGCCACTTTCACAATGTTGTGATGCAATTTGTCACCAATAAGAGGAGAGACGCATAAAAACTGACGTCAATTTGTTAAATGCAACACGCATGCGATACGGAAGAATTTCGTCTTAAAAATAGTCAATCATCGATCGCGTTATATCGGCAACAAACACCAGCCATATGAAAAGTAGCCTGTAAGTAGGCTCTCTTTGAAGGGTCCTTGTAGGTATCCGATTTAACAGGTCATCATATCATGTGTTTTTAACTTTTCAAAAAATCTCTCAGTAGGCTATTTGTTTTCTTTTAAAAATATAAAAATTATTCATTTTGATTAGTTCTTGTAGGAGTTATCTTTTCTCAATTACGCCCTGGCATTCCTCAGTTAGTGGCAGATTTAATCAGCTGGTGTCAGATTACAATATAGTTCTAGAGTACAAAAGTATTTTTTTCATAATCTTTGGTCTTCAGGCTTTCTAAAAATGTACAAATAAATGTAAGGGCGTTTGGAATTAAATCTCACTACGAGAAAAATTTGAAAAAATGGTGTGTTAACCCGCGTTTTAAATCCCTGAAGAAAACCAGTCTGGGCGTGGCTCGAGATTTTTTGAACGTTAAAAGAAAAAAAGGAAAAGGCTCGATTGCAGGCCCTGTTCAGGAAAGGAGCTCGAGAGAATGGCGGAAATCGAGTCCAAATAAGAGTGACGGTAATAAGAGAAACGGAACGGAGAGTAACGGAAAGGGTAACGGAAATAAGAGTGCCTTTTATCATTTTTTTTTTCTTCAAGTGCGCCTTAAAAGATACTTTGGCAGCTAAAATAGTGGTGTTTGGTCATGAACACCCTAAGTGAGACCAGAATCTTTGATTTATACCCCTTATTGAGGATTTACACATGAAATAAACTCAATCGATATTTCCCCGATACGGATTTAACGTTAGTTGAAAAACATACACTGACCAGTATGCTATTTGACTTGGGCTTGAACAGCCATGTTCAACTACTGTAATGAGTCTATTTAGCGCCCGTGGCGCTTATTACCTTTTGGTACCTCAAAGAAGGGCGCTTATTCAGGACAGGGGCCAGTTTCTCGAAGGTCCCGAAAAGTTTTCGCACTCAGAAAGCCGTAGCAAACTCTCAAATTTTATGATTATAGAACCGTTTTATTCACATATTCTTAACATGAAAAGAGGTTCTCTTCATACAAAATGTTTTAGGCTTTTACACCTCTTTCCGGGAATTTCGCGAAACAGGCCACAGGGTGCTTATTTCTAATTTGAGAAACAACCGAATGTTCAAGGATCAAGGAGACTGGAAAACGGACTTGCTGTCCTTGGATCCTTCCAGAACGACCAGCCCAGAGCAATCGCCACAAAATTTGAAGGAGATGTCATTCATTTGAAGGAATTATGCATTCACATGGACATAATAGTTGGGAAAATGACTCAGTCCACATTTTTGAAAGGAGGCTTTTAGACTTTTATGATAACAAATCTCTTTCTTATAATCTTCCAAGTAGTGGGGATGTAAGTAAGTATGTAAACTTATTTCTAAATTAACTAATTATTAAATATAAGCAGGCGATTTTAACGTTAATATTCGCCTGCTTATGTTTTAAGAGATCATTAATGATCAAGAATTATTAAATAATAATTATTACTATTTTACTACTACGATTATAATTATTACTACCATTTTGTTATTATTTTAAATTCTTTTTATTGAAGCTGAATATCAATTGGCGCATCGTCCAGTTTTCTGCTTGCTGACGCCTATGACTTATTTATTATTAATATTTTATTATTTTATTACTTTGGTTTCCTATGTATCAGTATGCAACGAATTCCATAGTTTAAAGTTTAAAATGAGACGAAGACAACTGTTTATTCTTTTTGTAATGTACCATACACCTTATTCCAAAATGGCAGCCAATTTATTATTCTTTTGTTTACATGGTAATTAGCCCTCTTTGCCTCGTCAGCATGTACAAAATACAAAAGAATTTTGAAGTGAAAATGAGGCAAAGAGGGCTAATAAACATGCAAACAAAAGAATAATAAATTGGCCGCCATTTTGGAATAAGGTGTATTACAAAAGGAAGCATAAAAGGAAGATCAGATGAACCTCGGCTGATACGTACTCTGATCTGACGGCGCGTAGAATGGGGGCGCTTATTGGGCAATAAAGACACATTCGAAGGGGGCCCTAGAGGGCGCTTATTCGGGCGCTAACCTGAATAAAGAATAGTGACCCTGTGACCGGATAATGACGTCATCTGGTGATGGTCACGTGGTATGTACATCGAAGGCCTTCTTGGTGTTGGTGACTTGGCTCTTTTCAATTTAGGAAGCAATTTTTTTTGTTTTTGTGTAGTTTTTTCATATTATGGGCTTATGACCAGAAGGTAAGAGTTTTGAAAAATGCTGTGTTTCGTTTCTGCAACGATCTGTTTGAATTAGCGCTCAATAATGAAGTTGAGTATGGGTAGCCATGTTGTTACGAGGTCATGTTAACGTCGGAAACTAACTATAATAGTGGGAGATGTTTAAATTTATAGCCGGCAATAAGCTAACGCTTAGAGTGAGGTTTTTAAATCGTTCTTCTTTGAGCCGTTTACTATTTTACTAAAAGTTTGATTAAACGTTTTCTAACTTTGAAAAGGGAAATGCAGTGAGGTAAGAGTACGTAGCATTCAATATGTTTAGATTTCATGGCAAGTTTACATATTTCGTTGTTACTCACCTAGGATATGATAAATATAACGAACGATCCTTCAAAATTTTATCTCTCCGTGGTGTGATAAAAAGAATTAGTAGTTATAGTGATGGTGAACTTATAATAGCTGTTAAATATCCTTTAGGGCTTCAGATGGCCTAGATGCCAGTTCAAGCCGATGGGAACAACTAGATCATAATCGTGATTTGCAAGTTTCATCCGTAAGGTAATTAACGATTGCTTAGATTTCCTCATTTTTACAGTACAGTATAACTTCCAGAGCAAGGAACTTTCTACCAACTTGAGAATTTGATCCGGTACAATAACATGAGGAAGTACACATAGAAAATATTTAGATGAAACCTCTTTGAATGTTGACGTGATGATACATGCAGACACCAGTTTGATAGTTTGTCGTCGTTCTCGAGTTTAAAGTTACCACTGCTTGGTATTATTCGAAATGTTCAAAATACCGAGTCAGTTTTGATAATCACTGTGATAGGAACGTTGAAATATTCTTTTCCTACCAAGTATATTTGAATCGCCATGGTTGCGTCGTGTTACTTCCTTGTCTGTTAAACATTCGTAATAGTTTATCATCCTGCTCAATATTAATATTCTGTCACTTTGCTTTTTCCTAATTCTCTATACATAGTTATACCTATAACAACAGTAACTCTTTAATGGCTTGAAACAAGGTTAATGTTCATTTACTTCTACAGTAAAGTAAAAGTCAGGGACATCTAGTGCTTGTCACATTTCTGATCAGTGTATTAATATCTATAAGGTTATCCATAAATCATACACTTAACTATAAACATACTACTGTTACCTTTGAAATATTGATAAAAAGTGTGTATGCTGATTGACTCATTCATTATTCCGTTGTGCATAGGCTTGGAGTTTGTGTTGGGTGTCTGTAACTCATTTTATAAAATTGCTTTCAAGCGGCAAATTTTCATGCCTTGATGATTCTCAGCTTATCACACCCATTGTATAAAAGAAGTCAGCGACCTTTGGAAATTTGAGTGATTGAATGAAAAGGTTTAAAAATGCAAGTTGTGGGTTGGAGTAAACCAGATAGAACATTATAACGAAAATTTTCTTGCACAGGATTGTCCGCTGGTGACAATTTTCTGTGTCTGTGATAGTGAGTAAGACAGATAATTATGACATTTGTGCTTGTAAACCAATAAAATACAATTGCCTTTTGGAGTTAGTGAGCTAAAATATAAAGTGGTTACATTTTTCAATGATATTGTTATAATGTGTAGTTCCAGAAAATATCTGTAAGCCCCCTCCCCCCACCTCACGGAATGGATTTTTTCTAAGATCTCCCACCCCTCTGAAAATTCCAGTTAAGCTTCTTACATTTCTTTAAATGATTTGGTCTTACAGAATCCCCTTCCCCCAGGAAATTCTAATCCCTTCTGTAGGGGGAGTGTGGATATTTTCTGGAACTGCACAATTGAACAAAATACAAGAGCTGTCCTTGGTTAATTCTACAAGCAAAAAAAGAAGGTACAAACCATACATTAGATGCCTTTTACACTGGTCAGCAATTTGATGTTACTAAGGGATTACTTGTAAAGTTTTTGTGCTTGACTGTCAGCAAACATTGATGGGGAATTGTTACCAGTTAGTGCACTCCTGTTTTTCTGTGCTTCAAAGACTTCATGTGCATTGCTCGAAATTAGCGGTTGCCCAGTTGTAGAGCTCAGTCAGGCATTTTGTTACTTACAGATTTGGGTGGCCTGTTAGACAGATTAACAGGGTTTCAATATACATGTACTGATATTTAGTTAGTACCGTAATGATTCGATTTAGTGCCCGGGGTGCTTATTTGCTTTCGTTACCTCAAGGGAGGGTGCTTATTTGAGACAGGGTGCTTATTCGGGGCAGGGCGCTTATTTCTTTTTTGCAAAATAATCAAATGTTCAAAACAAAACTCGAAAATGAGGTCATTCGTTTGACGAAATATGCACTAACATGGACCTAACAGTTAAGAAATTCAGACGAAAACCACTGTTTTTGTAATGCAGCATTACGTATGTGAGCAATTAAGGAAGATGAACCTCTGTTGATACATTCTCTGATGGTGCTGTAATATTATAATGTTAGAATAGGAGCAGTTATTAGGATGGGGGCGATTATTGGAATAGGGGCGCTTATTAATAAAAACACATTCGAAGGGGGGCGCTTATTCAAAAGGGGCGCTTATTGGAAGGAAGGCACTAAATCAAATCATTATCATAAATGGTATATTCCACACAAATTAATCGTGGTTTTCATGGGTGCGATCCGTTCAACCAAATCTGCTGGAAATTTTGGTCTAAAACTGAATGGATGGGTTTGGTCCAACCGAAAAAGTTTCAAAAAAGCCAGTCCACCTTTTGAGGTGGACCATTTTTCTCACATGATGGGTTATTTTGAGAAAACTGTTCCCAGATATTTGTCGGTTGAGTTCAAACACCATGTTTGAATGAAAAAAAGAACATCAAAATTCTCTCAGGAAATAAACCATTTTTAAACAGCAAAACCTCGAACTCAACTGGGAACGGTGTGCTCAAAATAACCTGTTATCTGAGATAAATTTCTATGGATAAAACACCTTGTACAATATCATTAATTAAGATGAAATTGTCCTCTAACTCTAACACAAGCAACAGTCATCCACCAACCGCCATTTTAAGTAAGAGTGCAGAACTCTTTTTGCAAGTGGAATGGAACAAGACCGTCTGTACGTGTCGTGATCCATTCACCCCCAAGAAATTTTTGAACCTGACAGCTTGGAAATTTTGGTTGAATAGATTGGGCCCCATAAATTCTAATAGGTTAACTCAGAGATGAATACCCCAAGCAGAAGCAAAATGACTTCCTGGCCATTTCATTTCCAGGTTAAATAATTTTTGGTCTGCTTATTATTCAGCTTGTAAGGTGAATATAATTAATGTAACTTCAATTGTAATTTTTATTCTTTTTTAGGGGAGTTTTATTAATAGGGTTAACCTACATGCATAAACTCCCTTTTCAAATTTATGTACATTTTTTGTAAATATTGTGAATTTGAATTAAACATGTATGTAATATGTAAACAATAATTATTCACCTCAATGTCTGTGAAAGTGGTGGATATTTATCTCCTTTGTTGAATAATTGTTAACTATCACATCATTAAATGACATTTTCATTCATTTTGATGCTTTCCTTAGATTTTCCCCAGAATTGTCATGGTTGACTCCCCTACTCAACCAAGTTCTGCAAGGTAACACATATGTAGTGGAACCCAGCTCTATGGACATTTACTTGATACAGACACACACTTAGCACAGAAAATTTAGCAGTAAACATCTTCTGGTTACTGTCAATTTGTGTGCTTTGGTCTTTGTAACCTTTCTTCCTTAGGTGTCTTAACTGGGTTGAGTAGTTGTATGGAAATTTTTGCATTTATTTACACTTACCAAAGGCCAAGTAGGTTGAGTTGTTCGTGTGCAGGGATGGTTGACTGAATGAATGATTGAATGAATGGTGAATAATCTAAACAACCTGACTAGCAATCAAGCAAAGATCACAAGCAGTTGACCAACAGGCTGGATTGACTGGTTGACCAACCAACCCATACATATATTACAGAATGAATGTTCAAAGAAAATGTAGATGCTATGATGATAATATTAAACTTACTGTACATTTTTAACTTTTGTAATTATGTGTTTCTTTTTGCTCATTTTACAGCCAGCTATCACAACTGAAATTCACAAGTAAGTGCCGGGTACACGTGTCTGAAACCCACTTTCTCAATGCTTTAATCGTGTTATTCTCTTACTCAGCTGTTATATTTTTTGAACATTGTTTTTTTTTCTGTAGTCCTTAAAGCCTCGCTTAAAGAACAGTCAGGATGGTTCAGTAAGTGCAATGCTTTATGCTTAACTCCTTAAATTTTGTGCCATAGTGTGAAATGACACAAACACAGTGGAACCCTGTTAATACGGTCACCAATGAGCCATGAAAATTTGACCGTATTAATGGGGTAGGGTCAAACCCCATGGCTGGTCTGAGTTGAAAGTGACGTCTTAACAGATATATCACAATTGCACTTCCACACAACTGTTCTTTAATGAGCATCGTGAATGCAGATATAATTTTAAAAACATCGAAACTTGAATCCATTGATAAAATATTAACAATGGAAAGATGAACATAACTGGTTTGAGTGGCTGTATAAATGGGGTAATATTATAAAGGATTATACAGGCTTGGATTTCAGAATGTGGCCATTAGCTGTATTAACGGAATGGCCGCATTAATGGGGTTTTATTGTAGAAAATGTATCGGCATTTCACCGGGACAAAAAAGGGGGCCTTAACAACAAGGTGACCTTATTAACAAGGCGACCATAAGATGGAGCTCCGCTGTAAAAGTCATGTAAGATGTTATATTACAAATTTTGTGGATGAGCTACTCTTCAAATAGACTAAAAACCAACTGCTAAAAATCAGCCTGGAGGTAGCTTGATTCCTTACACTGCTTGTGACGTTATTACCTTTTCTACCAGAAGATATCTTTGGTCATCAGTTGATTAACTGGGGAAAGTCTTTTAATTCATGAATTTGGCAAGTGGTAGAGCCAAATAAGCCTACAGTTTTTCTTTCCAAACTGGACACTTTCCTTAACTTTCTGTTGGACAGCTGAAAGGCCAACAAAACCTGAAAAGAAAGAAAAAGAAGGAGAACCCCCACCCCTCCCCCCCCCAAAAAAATGAAACCATGGAAAGACTAAAGGGATGCATCATGAAAAACACAGTTAACTATAATAGCCTTCTGGCAGTGAGAGGTCTGGTCTCACAGTTAATTATAAGATGATGTGAGGAAACTGCTTGTTATAAGTAGCCTTTCAAAAGTATTGCCATTTGAGAAAATGGTAAATAGTTTTATAATACACAGTAGCTGATTTTAAGTATTTGAATTAGTTTAGCTGTCATCTAATTTAATGAGTGCACTGATTTTGAATGTTATTGTAAGCCACGCCTATATTTTGTAAGCTTACTGATTTAACTATTTCTGTATATTCATAATTTTTGGTAAGCACATTAAAAACCGTTAAATGTGTTCAAAAAATTATATTTTTATCATTATAATAGCGAAAGGAGACCCTTATGTCAAACTTGTTGTTGATGGAAAACAGCCGTCAAAGAAAACAGAGGCAGCTCGTAAGACATGGGAACCAGTGTGGGACGAGGAGTTTACGATGTAAGCAACACAATTAGTAATATACATGTATCTTAATTTGATTGATAGAAACAATGATCAGAATCACGTTTAGAATCACAATGTAATGCTCAAGCAATATTTAGACTTGTACCATGAGTTTATCAAATAACTTTGACATAATCTTCTTCTTCAAAAACATGACCTGTACTAACTGTTACTCTTTTCTGAAAGGAGGAATTATGAAGTATGTGCAATGTAGATTTCATTTTATTTTGCAGAATGTATGTTTATTTTTCTTACACTTTGCAACAAATATACAATGCATATTATAGTTGTCAAAGAATGTTCCATTTTAATTATGTTTTATATTTGTTTTTGCGTTGTCCACCGACCCAGCTACAGTGTAAGCTCTCTTAACCAACACTCTTGAAGCGGACTACTCTACATGTACAACCGCCTTCACAAAATCCTGTTTGAACTCCCATACAAACTGTGTTTATTCATTCCCATAAATGGACATTCCGGTAAACAGTCGCAGACACTTTGAGGGTTTATAATTTAGACTTTTCCTTTGTTTTTAAGCTCCCATAAGCAGCCATCTGAAAGGAAATCTCATGTATATTACATAGTACTGCAGTAAGTACTGCAGTTAGAATCTGTATATTGCATAATACACCAGTTTTCTATACACAGTTATCGCCATTATCAAAATGAAAAAAATTAATTTGGAACGGGGTACATTGTACTTTTTGCATTCCCAATGTTTATTGTTAGCTGGGCAAGTTACCGTAAGTGGCCATATACACCTTACAGTTCTAGTGGCCACTAACAAAACCATTCTCGTAAGCACCAGCTCCAGCTAGGGACACCTTTTTTGCATGGCAAAGGTGTCTGCTTACGAGAGCTTCCACTATATTGTTCCTAGAATTAACTGGCATTCAAAAATTTTAAAATTATAATTACTTGCAGTGGACATTTCCTGTGCTTTCTCACACTTTTCTATGGTCTTTGCAGCCTGGTGACACCATATAGTGTTATGGATCTGGAAGTTAATAATAAATTTTCTCTCAAGAGCGATGTCCCATTGGGATGTGCAAAGATTCAACTGAATGATGTCCTGCATTCAAGCCATGGCAAATGTAAGTTATGTATTTTGGTTTAGAATACAGTTTGATATTTACAGTTTTACAGCAGTACTTTAAGGTCCTGCATGACCCTTGTGCATTTAATATATTCAAGAGCCAACTGAGTAGGTAGGATGATATATGGACTTTGAAAGTGGATTCTGTGAAAACTTAACAAGGGTACTGAAGCAGGATTATCACAGGAAGTAAATCAAAAAGGGAAAAAACCTTTGTTTGAATAAGTTTTTGGGAGTTTCCAATTTAGTATGAAAAACAGGAATTGGAAGCCAGGTGAGCAAAGTTGAACCTCTTTATTCTTACTAAACTGAATGTGTTACTTTTTGTTGTTGGTGGCACAGTGAACAATCATAATTTAAAAGTGAATATTATCCTGGACAAGAATGGCACTCCTTGTCAGACAGGAGTCCTGGAGGTTGTACTTGATGGGATGAGTGTGAATATGAGACACTTTCCTCGAAGGCCACCTTCACTAACACCAACTCCTCAACCTAATGGACCAGTGGCTGCAGCCCCTCGCACAACAAATGGCAACACACCATCCCGACAGTCACAGCAGTAAGAAATTTTTCCCTTCTAGTATACCTCAATTTCTCCCAGAAATACAAATTTGCTTTTTTAATCACTGGCTAGGAAATGTTATGTTCTTTTCGTGGTCATGTGTTCCCCCTTGCTAAGGCTGCTGAATTCACAGCAAATGATCATGGCCATGTGACCTAATATCTCTGAGCATCTGCTCACTGAATTTTTTCACCACATTATGGCGTTTAGCTTGTTGCAATTCATTTTCTTGGTAATTTACGGCCAGTACGTAATACGCACAAACATGAGAGAGTGCAAAGCGGTCATCTGAGGTATGTTGTATACTGATACCTTAATTGACTGCCTTGCAACATTAACTTTTAAACATAATTCCTTGTACCAAGTTTACAAACTGAAAGCTACTCCTGAATACTCGGTTATAAGGTGCCTACTGAATTAAGAAGACGCCATTGACAAAGAATTCAAGATGGAAAGCAAAGGGGAGGATCAGTAGTAGCTGAGCTGAGCAGGGCTGATAAATACAATGGTTCTTTTCAGAAGTTTTTGAGTCCTTTGACAGGTTTAATCATTAGGGAAATTTGGCAAAGTTATACTTTGTGGCGTGAACATATTCAGCCATACGACATACCCTGTGTGCAGAACAGATTTTGATTGAACAGGTATATTTTCTTTGAAAAATGTGTGCACCTTATAACCAAAAAATATGGTGGCTTTTTATGAGCTTTATCAACCAAGTGAATCAATTCGCTGGTGTGCTTGTTACTGGACACAGGTAGTTTTGTATTACAGGAGGCCAAATGATGGGGATGTACAAAGACGGCACAGTAGACAAACATCAGCAAGACAGAGACCTGTCAGCACTGGAGCATTAGCTACTACTACAGCAGCAGCAGCTGCTAATACGTCTCAAAATTCCTCTCCTGGCATTAATACCAGAAGTAATGTTTCTGCCTCCACTCCATCAGTTCCTCCTCCACCACCTCATGGACAGCCACCCCAACAAGGTGCAGTTACTGATCCAATGATATCATAACCAGTGTTAAGCAATTATAATTCATTGATCACTGTTCAAACATTAAGTCCTTGTCAGTGGACCAAACTTAAATGTGACCGTGAACGGGAAAACGTACCTTAACGCTTATCCGTTAGACAGGCTAGAGCGTTAAGTATCCGTTAGTCATCCGTTAGAAAGTTTTCTTAAAAATGTTAGAGGCGTTAGCCCAACCGTTAGACGTTAGCATCAGGCCGTTAGAACAGGGTGTGCAACCGTTAGCAAGAGACATGTATCCGTTAGCCGTTAGCATCAGACCGTTACACGGGACAGCATAACCGTTAGCAAAAACTCTGTATCCGTTAGCACGGCTAGAGAAGCCGTTAGGATCCGTTAGAATAAACTAGCATATGTTAAATGGGTAACGATTCCGTTAGAATGGCATGACGCGTTGAAGTAGCATGTGGTACGTAGCCTAACACAGTGTGAAACAAGGGCAGCTCTTGGCTTCCATTTAGTTCAAAACAATCATGAGAGATAGCTATCTTTCGACAAGAAGTTTGGCGATTATTATTTTTTGATGCCCTGATGATTGATAAATACAACTCAAGTGAAGTTCAATAAAGCCTTCATACTATAATTATTATACACGATCCAAAACAAAACACGTTTGCCGCTTTCGAAAACAGAAACGACATGTAAAATCATAACAACGATCGTCATTATATGAACTG
>Ga0126338_10002566_pt1 | contig 12533 bp, 5 predicted proteins | sample OrbCmetagenome_2_FD_92529 | JGI IMG/M metagenome (GOLD analysis project Ga0126338, IMG submission 92529) | Coral microbial communities from Petempiche,Puerto Morelos, Mexico - Orbicella C C metagenome | ecosystem: Host-associated > Invertebrates > Cnidaria > Coral | place: Petempiche,Puerto... | reverse complement strand
GTGGTTTTCTGGTTTTTAAGCCATTTGTTCAAGTAAAAACTCGGTCATGGCTTTATCAACCTGACTAAAGCCCTGTTTTGTACGTAGCACACGACAAGGAGAAGGGCGCATATCTCAACTTATTCTTGGCCAAGAGGTATAACTTGCATTTTTCTCCTTCCGCAATCATTACAATTTCGACCAGTAAACAAAACGAAAGGGAATTTTAAGTGTGTTTCATTCCAGCGATCAAATCCGAGTTCTGTAGCATCGCTGATCGTGACTTAGATCTTCAAATTCATAATATTATGAAATTTCATGAAAACGGATCTCTCACCTTGTGAATCCAAATTTGCTTGCTGATTGGCTAAACGATTGTTTTGGTTTGTGAATCAAAATATTTCCCAAATGGGAATTACCCTGGGCTGTTCATCGCTTGATGGCTCAGTTAACCAAATTTAATTCCTCCAAACTTTTCACTCAAATCCAAAGGAATGTTGCACTTAACTAGTTTGTTTTTTGAACAAGTGTGTGAATAGACTTGCCGACGTAAATACGCAAAGGACAACCTAAATGGCAGATAGTGTCTGTATACTAGAATAATTCTACTGAAATTTCTTAATAGCCTAGCGTCTGACTGTTTTTATTAGAAATTCTAACAAACATTCCATTATTTCTTCACATTATAGAAATGGTCTTTGAAACTTGCAGCTGTTTTTGCGCGTTCATTTAGTCATTCAGGAATTATGAGGTTCTGAAGTCGCGAAACGGTGAATGTCCTTCTTTTAGTCTCCTTGGAAGTTCAAATATGCACTGTAAAAGTTCTAACTCTTCCTTCGGAACTTTGGAGAAACCAGGAAATCTCGCCACTTTGCAGTCCTTTGATGGCCATAGTACATTAATGCCTGGTAGTTTATGTCAGTTTAGCCAATCAGATTTCAGCGTTTACGTCAGTAACGGACTAGAATTCTACCAATTCTAGGTAAATTATGAAGTGTGGAGCATTGCTGCAAAGGTTTTGGGCCGATTATTCAAACGAAGCTTAGGCTACGTTAGACCTGGTTTGAGGCTAAATCTCGGTTTAAACGAGGACTTCATAAAACTCGGCTTAACTTGGTTAAATTTGCATTGTTAGAACGTGGCTGAGCCGAAGCTCACAGGGTCTCAATTTCCTGAAAATTCTTAATTAACAACAACAGCCAATGACACTGGGCTCATGGGCTCCTGTTAACATTTATACGAAATACGGAACCTAAATACTAATCCGCTCATAAAAATTGACTCACATTGGAGAAACGTGATGTAAGATCCTTTGGCCGGACCACGTAGTTTGCATAACCAATCTTGCTTCCCAAAGCGTCTGCCTGGTTATAATAACATATAAGTTAAACCGTCACGTGGCAGTCAAAGAAGTTTCTGTAGAGACAGAAGTGTTAACATGAAAGATAGAACTGACTACAAGCTCGAGGTTTCTATTCAACGATTGATAGCTGATAGGGCCGAATAGTAATGTCTCATAAAAATCACCGGACAGTGGATAATTTTAATGTTTAAGCAGAACTGTAACTAGGTTTCTTTAAAACAATAATTTACTTTTATTTATCTTTGTAGTGAAAAACTTCATGCTTGAGGGAAATCGCAAGGGAGCTGAATTGTAATTTGAAACTTGCCTGTACGTACGCTCATCAGATTTTTCAATAATTTTGGGTTTTAATTTTGGGTTTTTCTACGAGGTGATAGTTGATTCAGCCTTCGGCCTCATCAACTATCACCTCATAGAAATCGAGAGTGAATAATCTAATTGTTTTAGTACAATTCTTACTAAAATTTACTTCAAATAACGTTTCCAATTATTTCTTGACGTATTATTAAACTTTGCGCCTGAAAAATGTCGCTCAGATTGAAAATTGAAGTTGTGTGTGCGCGCATCAGTTTTTCAATAATTTCAACTATTTTAAATGTCAAGAAACCGTAAATGTCCCTCATTTTGACTTCTCAAGAATTCAATTATCCATTTGCATCAAAAATTTCCTCCAAAACTTTGGAAAAATGAAAAAACGTCGCCATCTCCTAGACGACCTCCAGGCCACGCACACTAATTAAACAATAGAGTATTTCTGTCGAGGAACTATCAGCTGATAGTTGCCCCGCGGAAGTTTGATGTTCTTAAAGCAAATATCTGCCGAGAAGCGAAGCTTCGAGGGCAAATATGCTGCAAGGGGCAACTACCAGAGCGATAGTTCCGAGACATAAACACTCTATTGTCTTTATTGTTCACCACTAAATTTTCTTCCGCGCGCCAGTTGAAAAATCATATTGAATTTTTCAACTTTTTTAGATGAAAGCCGTGAAAGCCAAATGTAAAATTTGAAAAAAAAAAACAAACAAACAAACAAAAACCCTCTGAATACAATTTCAATTGTTTACTTTCTATAAGCCCGCTTGTTTACAGAAATATTTTTAAGGACGAGTTCTATCCATCCAGGTATTTTCCGCAGACGGGCACTATGAGCTGATAGTGTCTCTCCGCGGATAAACACTATCGCGTCACATGATCAGTTCCAACCAATAAGAATCGGAGAAAATTTAGTGGTGAACTATAATGACTGATAGTGTTCGATGGCACAGCCAATCAGATTAAAGCATTTGCATTAGTATACTAGTAGAATTCTACTAATATCTAATAGTTTATTGGCGTTGGGGAAGTCCCAAGGCAACAAACCAAGTCGATAGAAATTGTCTTAAATGGCTATCGAGGTCGCGAAAATAAAGAAAATCGATTAGAAAGTTTGGCACTCGTTATCGTTAAATAAGTCTTGTCAGGTCATAGGTATCTATGTTACTTCAAGGCAAAGTCCTCCAAAAAATAATCTTTCGTGTAATATCAAGAAATGAGTAGCTTACCTTTTCGAAAACATATTTTGTTGTTTTGTCATCTATCCACTCATGCTCTTTCACTCTTTTCTTGAAAGTCTTCTTTATCTCATCGATCATTGACTGAGTCTGGAAAACGTGTAGTCTTCAATCAGTATTGTAGATAACGAATTAAATAAAGAGTAATGTCCAAACTTGTAAGGCTGAAATCCTCATAGAGAAATTTATAGTGCGATTTTAAAACGAATTGTGATGCATAAAATATTTTAAAAACTTATTTTAGAGTGCCCATATATCTCCAGTGTTTAATTAATTCCTCTGATTCATATATAAAGAGTAGTCATTTCGTTTCGGAGACTGTCATGACAGTGTATCAAAAACTCTTCTTTCAAAAGATGATGATGCGCGATAACATAAACATTGTCTGTTTTTCTTATGGCTTTTCTGTTTGTTACTATGCAAGAGTCCGGTCGTGGACATTGAGTTGTGTTCTTGGACAAGACACTTTACTCTCACGGTGCTTCTCTACACCCAGGATTGTAAATGTATATCAGCAAACTGTTAGGGGAGCCTGACAGAATGTTTCTGTCGAGAAGTCTACAATAGAGTATCATCCCCTATAGACGGAGAAGCAATACCCCAATTGTTTCTTGTTATAGATTGAAAAATAACCTAACCTCGGTAATAGAGCAGGTATTTACTTCTGCATTTCTTGGTTATGAATCAGGGTTTTGAAAACCTTGGTGTACTCAGGATGTAAATGTAGCCTGTGTAGCAGCGTTGAACAGGGGAGGGGGAGGGGTGAAGCGCGGATCGAAGGAGGGGGACTCGCGTTTTTTTCCTCCCTACCCCTTCCCCGCTTACGCCTGCAACGCAGGCTATGTAAATGCGTTCTCTCATCACCAAGACAATAATAAGATTGTCACGTTCACTGTCCATTGGATCAGCGAAAAACTTTTCATCGAGCTAACTACTTATTAATGTATCGCTGTCGTGTCCTTTCATAGAACATGACAACTTTATGTACATCAATTTAGATTAAGTCCCCCACAATCCTTGAAGAGCTCGAAAGGTCAACTCTCCAAAGTCGTTATGGTGGTTTACTAGCCTGCTTGTAGAAGTCATTCCTTTTCAGTGAAACTCGATACCTTGGCAATTGCCGACTGGTCGAAGAAGCTCTTTATGTAAAGAGAACCAATTGGAACTCCCATGTTGTCATTAGTGATTCCTGTACACGTGCGCCATCTCGGGTCTGAGTCCTTAACTCCAGATATTCGCTCGTTAAACTTGGCTCGAGCCTTTCGGAATGGACTAGACAGCAGGCTTACTTTATCACGGATCATCTGCCACACCACGTAGTTAGAAAGTAACCTGCGAAAGTCAGTTTCGTAAGTCGCTTCAGAAGTTGGCAATCAATCTCAATAAGTGAGTGCATGATGCATGTGAAAATCAGAGATAACTCTACAGATTATGAGAGTATTAGGATTGAGTAAATCATTTTTATCTGGACGCAATAAAGAAAGTAGGGTTGTGCCGATGAGTTTTGAGGGTTGTTAGTAAAACTCGTATCAGCATCGGTATTACGAGAATCACTAAGCGAAACTCTGGATTGAATTTAGTAAATATCGTGTTGTTAATAAAATTAATTAGTGGAACGTAATCACTATTAGATTAGAGCTAACCGTAATGCTAACGCTATTCAGCAGGCTAAGCTACTCAGGCTAACCTACAAAACAACCAAAATGCCGTTATGCTCATCTCGTCGGCACATTTTTGTCTTAATGAACAGCGAAACCTTTGGAGTAAATTCTGCTTATCTATCTTATGGCTTTTTCTGAATTGCCATCAACTTTTGTCAGCTTCTTTATACAAAAGATTAGCCATTCAGAGAGAAACGGTTGTAGCATGGTGATCCGCGCTTTTGAGCATCCCAAATACTCCCTAGGCAACGTGATCCAAACAACTTTCTAATTCACAGTACTCAACCAACCAGCCTTGTAAATAACGTTTTCCCCACTATTTCCTCGCAGACTTCTAAGTTCAATTCATCATTTGAATGATGAAGGAAAGCAAATTCCCAAATACATCATCTCGCGTCCGTTTGTACCCATTAAAAATGTTACAAAATGACTGGCTACTGGGTTGAGGGAAAAAGATTTGTAAATAGCCTACTCGCGAATCTGATAACTGAAGAACCAGCACTTTCAATTTATTTCGTCCAAGAGACTCTTTTGGTGAAATACTTTCAGAAATTTTGTTTAAAAGTTTCAACGAGTTCGCAATTTTATGAAATTTAGGAAAGTGCAAAATACCGAACGATCGAACTAGATGACCAACGGAATTTGCGCAAACCAGAACATTCTCACTTAGTCAGAACAGAAAGGCGGCAACTCGCTTCGCTTCATTTTGATATTATTTGTTATGTATGGTTTCATGTTTTCTTAGAGTCAAATGTCATCTTTAAGTAAGTACATTTTTGCCTACTTTTTAGCCGTTCAAATAATACAACTATCGCAGTTCAATTTTATTAACAACGAGCGTCGTGAGCTTCGATAGCCCCCGCCCGAGTCAACGACAACAACAAGCTTTATTCGCATGACCATAAATAGCATAGCAAAAGTATATGGGTGTTTGAAAAAAGCTTTGATCATAGCATTCTTAATTGACTGTTTCAACCTAGTTTTGTTCATTAACCAAACCAACCAAAATCCCCAGTAGAACTCGCAAAACCGGTTGATCACAACAGAACAGAATGAAAGTATTAGGACGAATACTGACACTGCACTGAATCAAGTGGATAAATAAGAGAAGTAAAAAAACTTACTCTTTAGAAGTGTTTTTCAAAAGTGTTGTCATTTTCCGAAGATAAGATGGTGATGTGGCCAGCACAACATCCGCTTCAGTCACGTTTGCTGCTTTAAATATGGTGTGCATATGATCTAACCACGGAAACTGTAAGGCAAACAGCCGAAACAATTAATGCTGCCCTCATGTCAACAGTATTATGATTACAATTTCAATCAATTGATCAGTCCGTAATCCCCAAGCGGCAAAACAACTCTAGGGATTTACGTGACAGGTTTGAAGAAATTGCTGAGACTACTGTTGAATCAGTTTCGATACCTTAAGGTGGCTCACATTTTCCTAAGTGTATTACACTTACACAAACTTCTATTGTACTGAATTGTGTTGCATTTTCAATGCATTGTATTCATCAGTTGTTATAACTCATCAAAATCTTTGTCTCGGAAAGTGCTGGAAACTGTTTTGAGCCACCTCGCCCAACCGTATATATGTTGAATTTTATCACACTGAAAAACAAGGGAAATCACATCCATTTGGTAGTTTTTCCACTGACAGAGTAATTTTAATTTTCTTGAAGATCAGAAATTACGTCCGAAAATTTAGTAGTCACTTGTACAGCAATATCTGTTGTGGAAATTCGCTTGCAGTGCACCTTGAGTTGTAGTCAGTTATTGATCTTAATAAGGAAAAATCTATCTTGGTCGGCAGATAAAATTATTCTCGTTTAATTAAAAATAGCGTTTCCAACAGCGTAAGGAAGCAGGGTAAGAAGGAAAAGGAAAGGAAGGACGGGATCATACCTGTGGAACAAGTCGTATAAGATTGTTGAGTTTCATCCTCCTGTAGATTCCTTCAGCTTTGTCTTCAGCTGATGTGGTGAACTAGAAAGGGAAGGATACTTTAAGTAAGCGTGGTACTCTGTGAGCAGTCGTGTTGATTTCCATTTCAGTCTTGCAGCTTTACATCTTAATGTTTTTTTTTTCAACTGACGTAATTTAACTTTAACCAAAGTTGTCTCTATGCAAGTGAATGCATGTAACATCATAATATTTGAACTGCGGGATAAAGATTAAATTAAAGACATGAAAGGTCATCGCCGTTTTTTACTTAACTTCGGCAGTTTCAAAAATAAAGCCTTATAAATACAATTCAGACTTGAACGGGATTCGAGCCAACAACTCACTACAATTCAACGACCAGGGGCCCGTTTCTCGAAAGCCCCGGTAACATTTCGGGCCCGTATACCCGTTCTTAGTTCATCTGTATCTAAAAACGGAGAAATGTAGACGCCTGAAATTTCTTGTATGAAGGGAACCTCTGTTCATATTAAGAATACGTGAATAAAACAGCTCTGTAATCATAAGGTTCGAAATTTTGCTACGGCTCTCCGGGTGCGAAAACTTTTCGGGACCTTCGAGAAACGGGCTCAATCACTGCAGCAGTATTGCAGAGCTCAAGAGTTCAAACCTTATTTCTACCACTGCTTACGTTACACACATAACTGCAATGATACAACAAATCGATGCGTACCTTTGCCAGCTGTTTTTCAAAATCTATGATTTCTCTCATTTTTGAAGTTGTGTTGCATTTTGCACCAAGAAGTGTCGCAACTGTAGACATGTATTCTACGTATATGTCCACCATCTAAATATGGAGACGCAAAAGAAAAAACAAATTACGACCTAAGTCGTATGATGTTTACAATAGTTATGTTAATTAAGCTAAAAATGTCCAGTGTTCTAGGGAACAAACAGTCATTATATATCACCAGTAAGAGAAACTTTAAATCAACAATTTGTTACTCAAATTTATGACGTGGACTCGGACGAAAATACACAGAAGCCATTCTTTGGCTATCATTAGCAAAATGATGTTATTGACCGAGATCTGGTTCAAAACACTTGCTTTGTTTAACAGAACTTATACCAGTCCCTGATGTACATTTTTCAGTCAATTCTCCACTCACGTTGCACGCGATTTTAGAGAAACATTTATCGGCTTTTCGTCGAGACAAACGAAACTGTCCTTTATATACGAATGTCCGTATTAAGCGGGTGTAGAGCGGGATTCCACTGTACTTCGCTCCAAAACTACAAACGGAAGTAAAATACCCGTTTTCGAGGACCTCCCTCCTTTTGCTGGGCAAGTCACGTCAGGTTTCCGTTTACCATTACTTAATAATAATGTGTAGAATTAGCCAAGCCTAAAAGCGGAACTCCTGGGCCTGTTTGTTCAAGGCTCGAACCTATGATAAGCGAGAATTTTGATTTGAGTTTTGTAACTTTGCGGTGAGGTTCTCTGTTTATCACACTATACAAAACAAAAGCAGTGAAAAACGTTTTTATACAAGAAAAGTTTATACTTTGGTTAACTTTTAATCCTGGGTTAGCGTTAACCGGCTTCCGAACAACCAGGAAGTGAACCTGACATAGACCCGCGATCAAATCAAAAACCAGTACTTGGTCAGCAGTCAACTTAAAAAACACGTTACCTCGATGAGCTTTAAACCTGAGCCGGCGATATGGTCACATGATACTGGTCAGCTGACGCTTGTTTTGACAGATGTCAATTAAGAAATAGAAAACATGTACCGTGTTTCTATCGAGTTTTAGTATAAATCTACTAGCGTTCTATCACGAATGCCGTTCTCTGATTGGCTGCGCTACTCACTATCTATTCTGTGATAGATGGTGAGTAGCGTAGCGCAGTGTGCCCTTGCTAACAAAATGAAGGCCGCTTCTTGGCGTTCTCGAAGTGTCTGTGAAGAGGATTTAGATTAAGTTTTGAACGACTAGTAGATTTATGCTAGAACAATTAGATTATTCGCTCTCGATTTCTATCGCGAGATAGTTGACTTGGGCTGCGCCCTCGTCAACTATCACGCGATAGAAATACGGAGAAAATGTTTTCTATTTCTTTTAGAAAACACCGCGACGAAAAAAGAAAAACAGCTTGTTTACTTTGATGATCAAAATGTAAATTCTCTTTGCTCGCGCCATCATTACGTCAACAGCTCGTGCTAGTTCTGTGTTTCTATCGAGTTACAGAAACACAATTGTTAACCAATCAGCGCGCGTATTTTCTTAGGCCTGTTTTCTAATTAGCTATAAAATGGATGTCCAATATCAAAGATGCACGCTGTAAACCAAAGCCAGGCTGTACGACTAGGTATTAGCTGGAGTGTGGCCGCCTTGTTGCGCGATGTCGTTGTCGTAGGGCGCACGCGCCGGCGATCCATGCCGCTAGCCATGCTGACCATGAAAACTGGAAAGAGTTGCAAGGATTTCTGTTTCTATGCATGCATGTGTTTCTATTCTTCTAGTTATGATGCTCTGCTAATAATACTAGATTTACTAGATTTATGTACTTTAGCGAGCGAAAAAGTTATGTTTTCGTTAAAAAACTCTACTTTGTATTATATTACAACGCTAGAACCGTGACTGTAAAGCAAGGTTTTAGAAATATAAATTGATTAGTAGTTTAATTAACATGTATTCCTTCACTGAAGCAATACTCACCTCAGGATGTTTAAAGTAAATCTCTCTCTGAAGACTCAAACCAGACTGATCAACCTAAGTGGATGACAGGATACCTCATTTCCATTTTTTTGTTATAAAATGCACTGTGCCAATTAGTCTAGGGAGTGGAAGGGAGAGTTCAGAGACTGGACTATACCTGTGTCGATTTGATGCATGTTTTGAGTTAGTGGATGAATGATTGAGTATCACTCGCTCAGATTAGAGCTAACATCAAGACCAAGACAGGATAAAGGTAATACATAGAGCTATGCCTTTATACTATCAAGCTATTTTTAGAAATGGTACCCAGTTCTCTGGCGGATGTCACCACGCGCGTTGCGTGGGTAAAGCAGCTTGAGTTGTCCACGCGAGCCAAATTCCAGTCACCGGATTGACCATTCCTAGTGATCTTAACGGCATTATTTTGTGAATAAGGTCTTTATGGTGGATTACACTCCATCCTCTCTTGGAGACACCGACCACAAATACCTTTCTATGAGAAAAGGATTCTGACGGCACAAGGAACTTCTCGCTATGATGTTATTATACTTTTGTTTTAACTGAAAAATATTTATGCTTGACATCTGCCCTGAGAACACGACATGCTAATCAAGAGAGCTCATGTCGTTAATCCAAAAACATTATTACGATAATCACGATCGTATAAGAACGTCAATTAAATTAATTGATTAAATGACGACTGTTACAGGCAAACACACATACCTAAAAGAAACCAACACAGCACGTATTTGGGAGATATCAGACAACTGAACTTAAATTTACACCAAAAACACCATTAGTCAGTAATTGAAGTTGTGCATACCTTTATCAGGTGTTTGGTAGAATTGAGATGATCATTTGTCACTTCAACTGAGAAGAAAGGCGGTGCAGGATAATATGAACTCTGCAAACGTTGTAAAACCTCATGAATGTCCCAGGAAGACTTGTTCCAGCTTCCATCTTGACAAATGCTCCAAGAACCTATCTGGTGAATGAAATCCAGCATGGGCTTTGCTCCTAAAGTTTCAATCTGTTTTTCGTCCATGCACGAGCGATAAAAGTCTCTTGTTTTTAACAGAGCCTCATTTTGAGGACCATCATGTGACATGTTTGATGCTTGAAGAAGATCACGGAGTTCACCTTCAATTACTTTAGATAGTTTTGTAAAAGTAGAATAATCATTATAACTTTTAGGAATTGGATTTCGCCGAATCCAACCGCCACAACAAAATGTAAAAAAGTCATCGCATGGATTAACCGAAGAATCTATTGAATTCCTAATGTACTCTGCAACTGTACTACATTCACGAGTTTGACATATGTTCATCTCTGACTTGGTCTCACTGTGAACCTCTGAAAACATATACACAGCGCGTTTTTGTTCTTGAGTTGAGTCATTAGAGTCATCAATGAGGTGATTGGCGATCAAAGCCAACAGAACGACGGTACTCAAACTTAACAAGGTTGGTACGATGACAGACCATCTCACTACCATGATCCAATGTGTATCGGACCTGTTCCTCTTGCTCCTAATTTAGCTAGATTTGTGTAACGTTATAATGTAAGGTCTGAACAGATTCATTGTATCAAGCCACTGACCAGCGCAAGTAGATGATCTTTGCCTTAAATGTTCGTGACGTCGTATTGTATATCTAGTAGTTTTGCTGGAACTGCTGAACACCTGTTGATCGGACCATACCTGCTATTATGTTTGTTTTTTAGCAAGTGCTCTTGTCAAACACCTGTTAAGATCTTCCGTGATCATCAATTTGAATCTGATAAAGGTAAAACAACCGCAGTAGCAGCTCGACAAAGCTGACGTTTCGATCATAAGGCGAGCGTCGGACCAAAAGTACGTTTGCTCCAACGAAGAGCTAGCGCTCCAAAAGTCGGGCTTCGAAACGAACGACTAATGGCTGAAATATATTCGTATTTTGCCTATAAGTAACACAGATAATTACGTAAAGGAAGTTTTGGTGTAAGAACAACGATTAAAATATCCTGTAAACAATAACATGTAACTGTTGTTTGTCAAAGATTCAAAGCTTAGCAATATGATTCTAAATCTTTCCTCAAATAAACTGCTCCATTCTTCAAAAATTACGTCATTGTTTGCAAATCACGTTTTCATGAAGAACACAAATCCTCTGCAATGAAACCGATTTAAGTAATTTTGAATTTGAGTTAAGCATGGAATTTAATATCTTAGCTTATCTTGAACTGAAAGCCTTTAATGGGTGGATCATAAAAAAACAGAATGGGGGATAAGAAGAGCTTTTCTCTATGCTTCATTAGATAGATTTAATTCAAACTTTAGTTTTTGCTTGTTATTAAGGTTTAAAGACTACATTAGAATATTAAACCGACTGTTGATTTCTTTTTGGTTACATCAAAAAGCCGACTGCTATCAATTTTAAAGCCGGGATGCCCGGATTATTAAAAGTCTACGTAGTCTTCTAGGATATATTCTAAATAACTTTTTATTCGTCGGTTTGATCACGAAAGCCTCTCTTTAGACAGGAGAGGAGAGATATAGTCCTTCCTACCTCCTACTATTTTGATGCCCTGCCTTCATAACAGATCTTCACCATTCTATAGAAAAAAATAATCTCTTAATTATATATTCAGCGGTAGGTAACAAAGAGGACGTATAAACAACCTTCAGTATAGGGGGAGAAGGTTGGTAATGAAAACCTTCCACGCTTCATTCAACTCTCACTATGAACACCACGCACAAATTGTGCCGTCTACTTCATTTAGTTAAAAACTTACCTCCCGCTCTAGATTACAAACAGTCTCTCTTCTGATCTAAAATCCGCGAGGTCAGTAGTCCAGTAGTTTTCTTGCCTGAATGTAGTCATTATAATTAACAATTACATTATAAGCTCGAGATTTCTATCGCTATTTCTATTGTTTTAGTTTAAATCTATTAGTCTTTCAGACTTAAAAAAAATCCTTTTCATAAACACTTCGAAACGACAAAGAAGCGTCCACTGTTTTTTTAACAACCGCAAACTGCTAGGCTGCTCACTATCTACAGCAGAATAGATAGTGAGTAGCGTAGCCAATCGGAGAACGGCGTGGGTGACAGAAGTCAAAGCACTCTAGTAGACCAGTCTGCTAGTAGACTATATTACCGCAGAATTAAATTGCAAATTTAACCAAGCTTAAAAGCGAAGGTCCTGATGGCAATAATTAACCATAAAGGAAAAAGAGGATTTATTTTTCTTGGATCAGAAACTGAAAAAATTATCAATTGCGAGCATGTAATTGTTCAGCTTGTGGTTTGACTATATTTTCCAGTTAAATTTTAACAAACTATACCCACTAAGCGTACCCGAGATTGTATAAATTACG
>Ga0126338_10002565_pt1 | contig 12534 bp, 7 predicted proteins | sample OrbCmetagenome_2_FD_92529 | JGI IMG/M metagenome (GOLD analysis project Ga0126338, IMG submission 92529) | Coral microbial communities from Petempiche,Puerto Morelos, Mexico - Orbicella C C metagenome | ecosystem: Host-associated > Invertebrates > Cnidaria > Coral | place: Petempiche,Puerto... | reverse complement strand
TATAAATTAATATAGAGTTACCCTAACATACAAATGAAAGCTAACCGCAAGCAAAATGGAGTGACACTAACCGCAAGCAAAATGGAGTGACGCTAACCGCAAGCAAAATGGAGTGACGCTAACTGCAAGCAAACTGGAGTGACACTAACCGCAAGCAAACCTAACCGTGCTAACTGCAAGCAAGGGAGGTAAACATGTACAGCGGTTTATTAACACGTCTACCTTGTATAAGTAACATCCAGGCGTCCAACCCCATACTCCGCCCGGGCGTTATATTTTCCCGCCACGTGCGACTGTCCTTTGTAATGCGTGACTACTTGTTGAGTGATATCAGAACAAATGATCTTGTTGTGGACAATAGAGTCCTAAAGTGTGACGTCACCAAAAAATAAATTTGAGAAATTATGGGATTTGGCGCCATTTTCGAATAGAGCGTCCTTAAAAAAGGGTCCTTGCCAAAAATTACCTCTTAATTGTAATTCCCAGTCGAAATATAAAGGATGGAAATTTGGTACTGCCCCATTTAAGTCTCTCTAATGAAGGGTTGGTATGGGATGCTATCAAACTTTGATCCCTTATCTCTCTATCGGGAATTGCAATTCAGAGCTAATTTTTGGGATGAGGGCATCTTTTAGGATCCTCTATAAGAATATGACATCATTTCTCATAATTTCAAAAATTTTATTTTTGTGACGTCATCACTTTAGGACTCTATGAAGATTGCATGAATCGCGTGACAAGTGCGCTGCATTTAATATAACAACCATCTGAACTAACTGCATGGCCACAGGCACCAAGAAAAGCACAGGAATCACAGGGAATTCTTATACGTGGGTGTAGGATGACCCTTTGTTACATGCCAGACAGTGATGAGTGGTTCAAGCTTTCAGACCCAGGAATGACTGGTAAACATCTTGTATCATGCCGAGGAAGACCTGTGAATTTTACCACCATTCTCAAGTCCTGTGAATGGTATGACGCCATCTTCAATCGTTGGATTCCATTTAATTTCTCAAGTATACCTAAAAACTCTTTAACAGCAAATACTTTTACAAGTGGATTACTGACAGTGATCAAGAAGATATTTGTTTTTCAAGGAGATGTTTGTGTCATGATGGTCTTAGACAACATTTGCACAAGAACCATAGAAACCACTCTTTATGGACACAACATTGATTCTGATATCTGGCAATGTTTTCCTCTCCCCCAACTTGGTCAAATAGTAGGTGTTTGTTTTGTTTCTAGTGACAAGTACGTCTATGCCTTGGGTTGGTGTGTTACATATTCTATGGACGGAAACCGAGCTGATGCTTCAAGATATGACATGATCACAGGAGCTTGGGAGGGAATAGCACACATGAAAGAGGCAAGGTGATTAGCATGTGGTGCAGCAGCTCATGGGAACATTTTCATTGTGGGTGGTTACAGTCATATGTATGCACTACGTGAAATGAACAATGTAATGTACAATGTACGATGTGAAATGTACAATGTAAAAACAAATGAATGGTGTTTAATAGCCAACTCCACACTCCCTGACTGGTGAGGTAGTATTACGTGCCATGGAACAGACTTGTTTTTTTAGGTGCAAGTGAAGTTCATCCTCACATTCTTACTGTTGAATACTATGACTTTGAAAACAACACATGGTGTGTGAAGACAAACATACCAATGCAGCAGTGTCATGAAAGAATGCAGCACTCCCCCATAACAGTGTGCTCTGTGCAACTATTCAGAGGAGTGCTTTATTAACTTCATCCACTTCAAAATCAAAGCAAGAGGGTGTAATTTAAGAGAATAGTCATTATTCTGGACTCTAGAGTTGTTCTTTATATTCCATTGTATATTTCATATCTTAACATACACTATTGATGTACAGTCATCCAAACTATAGCTTGCCAGGTATTTAGCTCGAATAAGATGGTTGATTAAAGTTCTATCATTCTTCAAGGTGTTGATGTCATTGTACTCAAATAGAGCAGTATTGTGTTCTCTGTGGGTTAACAGCATTAACTTTTTGTTAGCAGCCCTTGCTTTCCTTTATGGAATGCCATGTAAGAACTAGACTAGAGAATTAAAGAAAAAAATGGATGCGCAAAAATTGGGAGCATGGTGTGAGAGAAAGTATTTAAACTAGTGTTTGTAGGCAGTGGTGTAGCCTGCAATTTTCATGAGTATGCATCAAAGAGAAAGTTTGAAAAGAAAGAAAAGTTGGGCTAACTTTTGGAAGTTTGCTAACCTGTATTGTGATGCAACTCTACGATATCCTTTACAGATACTGGTATACTGGTATGTACAGATACCATGGCATAGAATATACAGCCAATCAGAGTACAGGAAAGCTGTTGTATATTAAACAGTACTACATCCTACCTTTCCATTGTGTGCCACATGTATGTCACATTGATTGTGAAGGCCATTGCATTATTGGATATGCAGTGCTCTCTCGTGGTACACCATGAAATATCCCACTTTTCGCTTGTATTTTCTTGGTATAAAAATACAAGTGACTTTTGGGATCTTTAATGGTACTGTATACCACTCAAAAGCATTGCATAAGGGGTATATGTTTGTGCTAATCATGGAAGGCATGCCCGCCCCCCAGGAAAGCGTTAGTTTTGGGCTCGGAAATGCCATTTTCCATGTTTTCCAGGAAACAGTTTCATAAATCAAAACATGGTAAAATGTTGAGTATTGAGAAACTTGTGCTCTTAACATGTCAACCTTTGGGATACTGATAGTAGGTTTAATAGGAAACACTAGAGACCATTAATCCAGTTGACTGAATTATTAGAGAAGCTTTTTGGTAATAATTTTAATACAGTAAATGGTGTATTTTCACTGGGTTTCCGTAGGTACACACATGTATATGTGCTTACATGGTTGCTTCACCCATGGTAGGGGTATTTTCCAGATCTTGTTTTCACCTCTGGCCTGACAATTCTTGAGGTTTGGTAGAGGCTACTTGTGTAGTTTAGGGAATAGATTGGTTATATATTGACATTATATTGTTTTAGTTCACTAAGGTACAGACTCTAACCACCAATGCCAATTCTATGCTCCAAACCAAGAAAGGATTATTCCCAGTTCAGTTTACAGCAAGTGATGGGCAACAGAAGGATGACATTCTTTGGATTACAGAGATGGAGAGGTAACAATGCTATTATTATTTGATTATATTAAACTTTACCAACATGGCAATTTGTTTACTTATTCACATACCAATCGACCTTTCTACCAATGTCAGACACTTCTGATTTTTTCATTCCAACAACAACCAAAAAAAGCCTCACGGCTTGATTTATACCAGGGGGCATAAATTAATCTTTGGAGGTTATTTATTGTTTAAAGGTAAAACATGAAGGATTGTTGATATTGCATGACATCGGTAAAAAGGTCCATTGGAAGCAAATTACATTAGTATGACCCTGCTGATTGGTAAAAACCTGTTTCTGTTCACCCCTCATTCAGTGAATAACCATTGTTTTACTTGTAGGTTGTTTGGTCTACCTTCTCATTACACTGATGTCAGCAACATGGGCCGGTCTCAGAGACAGCGACTGCTAGGAAAGTCCTGGAGTGTTCCTGTAATAAGACATCTCTTGTCCCCCCTTAAGGATTACTATAAATGTGAAGTATGAAATGCAATTGGATATATTGATCAGCTTAAATAAAAAAGATCTTGGAAAGTATGATTTGTCGTGTCAAAATGGCCGTTTCTTAGAAATATGTAGTAATGCTTTTCAGACATAGTAGTAAATCAGTTGTTCCACACGTTGTGTTAGATATGTTACGACTTAACATTTTATGAATGGATTTTTATTCAGGGTTGAGTTTTGGTTTAAGAAAGTTTGCCCTTTTCAGTTTTTGAGATCAACAGGTTAGAAAAAAAGAAAGGTGCACATTATCTCTCCTGTTTTCAGACACCTGCTCATTACAGCTTGAGCAGGATGATTCATTTACTTTCTCTCAGTGCTGAGGCGTTATGTGACAGCACTTATAATATTTTACAGAGAATGTTGTCGTAAGCTTGAGAGAGGATGTGATGTAAACACAGTTTCTCTAAAGAACAGATTTCTTGCTTTATTAGATTGATTTGTTGAATTGAGTGGCCTTTTGTGTCTGTCTAGAAAGTACAGTATGTTGTTGTTACTAATACTCAAGCATTTGTTGATATAAACTGTTTTGGCTGTGGTGTGAAGAAGATAAATAAAATAAAGTCATGGTAACTTGACGTTTGTTTTCTTGTTGTTCTTTAACCTTTCTGTGTGCCACTGAGCACCTCCTGAGCACTTCATTAAATTTTTCATGCAGGAACATAGACAATACAAAAATTAACTTGAATAAATCAATAATAGATTGTCACTGGCTACTACCTCGACAGATACTTTTTGGGCTCCTCGTGCATTTTTCAAGTGGCAGGGGTTGGACAATAACCCAGTTTACTGCAATTCCATCCTGCACTTAGTGATCAGGCCTCTATGTAGGAGGGAAGCTAGAGTTGACTTTGCTATGACGCAAACCTTGCTACTTTTCTGGTTTCTTAATCTTTATCATAACAAGGTCAAACCATTCTTTCAGACGCTTGGTTACACTTCAAAGGAATGAAACATGATCTATGTCACCAATAATATCCTGCAAAAATGTTGGCGGATAACATAAGGCCCAGGAGTGCCACACAACTGAGCCACACTTAAAAACATGAAAAAGAGCATGTTGCTTGGAAAATACTCCAAAATCTGCCTGGGTCCTCTCTCCTCAAAAAAAGAGAACAAGTCCTGGTTGTATATTTTGTGGAGTCGACGTGGTTAACATCACTACCAGTAAGTTTCCTGTGTAGAGTTTGAGAATTAGAGAGATGACCTGGTTATTCAGTCCCGTCAACTGTGCACTTACTGGTATATTTATGCACTTAATGAGCAATCTGATCATCGTCTAAATGGTTGGTTTTTGATACCAAGAAATAAGATGTGTTCATTATCTGGATGACCACCATTTCATCACTTATTATTGTAAGGACATGTTCCAATAATTTAGACTCTGACTTACTGTATTCTTCATTTTACTATTTACCGATCATAATATAGCTTTCTTTGAGTGAAGAAGCTGCTTTGTTATTATATTCTGTTGAAGTGACAAGTCAGTTGTATTCTTGTTCCTAATACCCCAGGTTTGACTCTCCTTAAGTTTAGAAATGACTTCAGACCATGTGAACGTTAGAGTTAAAAATATTATTTTTCCCAAAGGTCTGGGGCCCGTTTCTCGAAAGCCCCGGAATCTTTTCAGGCCCGAAAAGCCATTTTAGTTAATCAGTATTTAAAGACAGACAGGTGTATACGCCTGAAACTTCTTGCATGAAGAGAGCCTTTGTTTTTATTAAGAATATATGAATAAAACAGCTCTGTAGTTAAAAGGTTCAAGTTTTTGCTACAGCTTTTCGGGTGCGAAAACCTTTCGGGACCTTCAAGAAATGGGCCCCTGTGTCAAAGTGCAGTTAGTCAGGCAATCCTAACTGTTCAAGTAATGCTAGCAGATATCAAATGCCTATTAAACCACAAAGGGACAAGACTCACTGTCACACCAGTCTTTGTTTTTTCACTACATTGAAACAAGAAAAGTTGACTTGCATGATTTATACAAAGCAACTTATGACCTTAACAGCTGCTTTATTCATTGGATGATAAACAGAAAGACACAGACATAATAAGACAAACAGGACATCAATTATTTACAGTGGTAAATTTATAAGTTATAGATCCTACAGATCCTCTAGATCCTACTCTTTCTCTGCTGATTTCCTTGCTTTGACTAATTGCACACAGGCCTCTTCACATTTATGAAACTTACCACATTTCAAAAGTATTATTGTGTACACTATTAGTATTCTTTTCTTGTGCCTGATTTGCTGAACACAAGAACTGACAATGTACAACACGTCGATGATTGTGAGTAATTCAGAGTACTGGGTAATTCAGAGAGTACTTAAAACCAGGCCAGTCACAATCTCCCTGGAGAAACTGGACACCTGAACATCAGTAATGTAACAGAAGCTAGGCTGTCGACTGTGCTAACCACAAGCCCTGCGAGTTACTGCAGAATGTTGTTGATTATTTCAAAAAAAAAAAACAACACAATGACATGGAAAGTAACTTCTTTGTAGGAAACAAATTCTCCAGAAAACAATACAATTTTTAAATCACGCCACATAGAGTTTTGTAGCAGCTACATTAACCTGATTCATTAAATTCTAAATACTTAGAGCTAATTACAAGAGAAATCCTTGGAGAGCTTTACCAGAAGGTATATCCCCCACCACTACCACCACTGAACCAACCAGCTTGCCTCTGCTGTAAATTAGCAGGTTGACCCTGAGATGCCATTACTTGAGCTGCATTGGGAGCGTATCCTGGGGGAGGAGGCTGTAAAAATATCACAACAATTTTGTTACAATTTTAACCAAGTCAAGTTATATCTACTTGCCCAAAGAGCTCAGCTCTAGTCTGAAAAGTTCCAGAAGTCCAAGCAGTTGCTTTTGCCATGTTTGTGTTTTGTTTTCTCAGTTTCCCCTTTCAACTGATTTTGCAAGATTACCCTTTCAGTATCCAAAAAACGTACCAGCCCATACATATGCAATCCTAAATACAAGGATTTGCCTTGGGTACCTTTGGTAGAAAGGTAGTCCATTTGTTAGGCTTGCCCCAACAATTCTCCAGTTTCTGTACTATCGGTGGTGGGCTCCCCTTACGATGAAAATTCAAACTAAAAGAACAAAATTAAAATATGGTATCTTTGGTCTTACCGGAACATTAATTGTTGCTCCAGCTCCAAATCTGGCACCAGGATCAAATGAACCATGGACTAGTGGTTGTGGGGGACCCTGTGCAGGATACTGGCCCACAGGGTACTGTTGTCTGGGGTAGTGTCCTCCAGGAGCCATACCGGGGTAATGCTGCATGTTTGGAACTTGTTGTGGCTTCATATAAAAGAAAACATTGCACTTCATTTTTTGTGAACAAAGTACTGTTAATGATATGATTTAGCACCCTCCTATTTGTAATAAGCAACTCCTTAGTAAATGCCGCCAAATTTGAAGGTATCTTTACTATTTAAGCACCTCTATTGTTATAACCGCCTGCTACACTAACACTTGTACTTTACAATGTACTCGTAACTCCGAAATTAGTCTCGCGCAAAGAAAAAACTCCAGCAGTAAGTATCCTGTTTCCAATAAGTGCCCACATTTAAGCTAAAAACATTTAATATGCACCCCAAGGGCTAAACTGAATTTTTAATACATGCAAGTTCATATATCTTGGTAGACAATTCAGTGAGTAGTATTGTGGTTATGCTGCTGCATATTCTGCAACATCCCATGGGTTGTATTTCATGGCAGTTTCTCTGAGTTCATCAAAGCCTTTAGGTTTTTCCCACCAAAAGCCCAGACAGCAGAATTTATGCCATTTTCTATTGGTTACCCATAAGCAAGAAACAAAAGGAGGAATCTCAACCAGATACTGGTAAGGGTAACATTGAAATCTCTTCCACTTATTTTCCTCACTTATAACAGCTGCATGAAGTGCTTTTTACCTTGCACATCTTATTTCCAAACAGAAATGTTACTTTCTAGGTGTTTTCCTCATAAGAGAAATTCTAAGCTCTGTTGTTTAAGGAAGTTTACATCAACGTCTGCAAAGTTGGCCAGGGATCCTTGTGTCTCAATACAAAGATCCTGCCTCAGTATGAGCTGGCCAGGTTGTCATTTACATTGTCATCAGTAAGAACAATGATTTTACTGTACACACTTAACAGATGAGCCAAGATCTCAACAAAATGAGCTAGCCTGACTTATAATAATATAAAATTATGCCGTAAAACACTTATCATGTAGGTGCCTGCTTTTTCAATGGACTACCTAAAGATAACTTTCTGGATTTTTTAGTAAGTATTTTAGAAATGGAGAGACGTTGAATATCTTTCTATTTACAAAGGTTCTAATCTTTCTCTGGTGTATTTTACATTGCACTCTGATCTAACTATTGCCTAGTTATGAACCAGCCACATTTTCTGAGTCAAAGTATGAGATGCTTGTCCCGTGGATTTTCATAACTTCTATAGATGACTTGACAATTTGACGTGACCTCATTACCTGAGATCTTTGGAAGATGTTCTAGATGAAGAGTTCTAATCTTCAAATCAGTGGATCGATAACCTCATTGCCAAGTGTTCTCTTACATTCAAAATCAGAAGAATTTAAGACAAAGTAAGCACAATTCACATTGAGTGACCTCTATGGAAATAAGAGAATTAATTTTTAATCAAGATGTTTACATTCTCCTACATTCTCCTATAACTTTGCTGGTAACTTACATTGTACATGCCACTGGGTGCAGCTTGTGGTGGTGCCTCACTGTATGGTGGAGGAGGGACCCCATACAGTTGTCCTGGAGCACCATACTGTCCTGGTGGCTGGTATTGCATCTGCTGTGGCTGAGTCGGATAAGCTGGTGATGGCTGCTGTGTTGGGTATTGCCCCACTTGCTTTGGGTAGGAACCTGGGTAATGATTCATGCAGTTACCATTAAACTTGAACTTGTTTCTAAATGGTGTCAAACGTGTGGAGACAGATTCTTGTAAATAATTTCTGTGGACTATTTACAACATTTGATTGGCGTAAATTGGGGTAATACCACTGAGGCCTTCAAACTCTGACGACATTTACTGGTAAGATAAAATCCCTTCATTTTACTCCCCTGTTTAAGGTGTCCTACTACAGCCTTGAGGACCTTGAGGGAGTAACACAACCTATCCTGCAAGCAGTTGGTGTCTCCTATGCCACAATTGGCCCACAATATCTCTTTTGTGAGCACAGTGACCTATCTTTTTTACGGTATTTTTTTTGGAACAGTGATAACGGAAATCTCTTGTTGCTGCATATCTGCATGTGCTCATGTGTGCACTAATTATGCATAAAATTATATGCAGTAGGGATGCACAATGCACTTCAGAGGAACCACCTTACATACGTTTCCAGGCAGTTTGAAGCTACCGCTACAGATATGGCAAGATGCTTTAATTATGCAATTCAAGTGCATTTCGTCTTAGGATCACTTGCCTCAATTTGGTAATGCAACTAATAGTGATGTCAGGCAGACAATTGAAGTGCATGTGACTGGGACTTGATAGACCTATAGTAAGCTACCTTAAGGATGTTCGTGCTAATTGTTTCTGCGTATCCTTACTGCATATGCAAATTCACACGCCATGTCATGCATTAAGCGTGTGAGCTGAGTACTAAAATGAACAATGATAGGGCTGATGGCCATTGTTCTAGCTTTGCTTGGATTTAACGATCTTGGACATTTGGTGACCCCTACTTTTCTTTCCAGAAACAGATTTTATTTACAATTATCTCCACGTTGTCCAAAAATGAACAAAAAATCAATGTTGGAAGTTAAAAAAAAAATCAAGATTTCTGTCCATGGGACATTGAATCCTGCCACCTTGCGCCTGCAAGGCATGTGAAACTATGGTTGCTAAATGCGAACTTGTTCTTTAAGGAACCTCACCAGTTGACTAAATTCACTTAATAGGTCCACTTAAACAATATTTGGCAGAGAACATTTCACTTCAAAGATCTAATTGCAATATTTTGGGGCTTACAGGCACTGTGGCCTTATTCGCTAACAAAGTGTGATTTTTTCAGATTTAGGGTGTTCTTCTGGGCATGTTCCCTCCAAAACGAAGTCAGTGACCCCCCATTTTTTTTTATTTCTGACATAACTAACTCATCATCTTACAGTGGTAAAAGTCTCAGAAAAAAATCAATGTTGAAAAATATTTAGGTGAACGTCCTTAAGTGAAAACTAGGATTGGCAAGGCATGAGCAGCATTCAATAAACTGAAAAAGGTATGGAACTCCAGATAAATTGGCACATCCACCAAGGTATGTTTGTTTAACTCAAACGTTAAGCGGGTATTGTTTTATGGAGCAGAAACGCGGCAGACAACCAAGACATCTACGAAGAGGATCCAGAGCTTCATCAATAAGTGCTTATGTAGAATCCTAAGAATACACTGGCCAGAAAACCTATGGGCAAGGGAGATGGAGATGGCTTGGCCATACGCTATGCACACCATCTAGTAGCATTGGCTATCAAGCCCTGAACTGCAACCCCCAAGGTCAAAGAGAGAGAGGGAGACCACGGAACACCTGGTAATTGGAGATGGAAAAGGAAATCAAAAGGACTGGACACACTTGGAAAAAACTTGTCTACGAAAGGATAGCTCAGGACTGAGAAGAATGGTGGAATATTGTTGGTAACCTATGCTTCAGAAGGAGCACTGGGCCAAAGTAAGTAAGTAAACCACCTTACGGCGGCTCAAAACAGTTTCCAACACTTTCCAAGACTTAAATTTTGATGAGTCATTATAATAACTGTTTATCAGTTTATAATGCAAATATCATGATACCAAAAAGCTGCCCAATTATTGGTAAACACATTGTTGTCATTTTCGCGACACAACAGGTTACCATAGCAATAGTCTGACCAGCTTAAAACACCTTTTAATTCTAGCTTCAACTACTAATAACTAAAAAACGAGCTCAGTGACCCCACTTTTTGTTCTTGAATTTTGATTAGCAGGATAAGCTGCAACTTTTGGCAAAATTAAAAAAATTCTGCACATGGGGTTCAGGGCCACTCTAAATTTTAGAAAATTTAAAGTGTCGGAAACTGTTACTCCTACTTTTTATTTTACCAACTGGAAGTAGCAAGTCTATTCAACTTGTGATTAGTTTCTGGTTGTGTGCAAAGCTATTTAGATAGTACAGTCAAACCCCTTTTAAGCGGCCACCTATTAAACGGCCACCCCTATTAGGTGGCCAGTAATCAAAGTCCTGATGAGGGCTTTCCTTTTGTTTTTACCTCTATTAAGTGACCAACCCCCTTTAAGTGGCCACTATCCATTTCCCCGAGGGTGGCTGTTTAATAGGGGTTGAGCTGTATTTTCACCAACCCTGAGGTGAGCTACCACAGATGCTGCTGGTGTCATTGTGACAGTTTTTTTCATTGAAAATAAAGCAATCACCAGTTGCTATGTAGTATGAAGACAAATATGCGTGCTTTTGTGTGTGTAAAGGCAAATTCTAAGAAAATCTGGGAATATTTATCATTCTCTTTTAGAAAAAAATTCTTATGTCAACATTTTTTTTCCAAAATAATCAAGGCTAATTTTCACTCAAAAAGGAGTGGCTACCTCCAGTTTTATTTCTAGATTTCAATAGCCCTTGATGAGATCTTCTTTTTACACCTAGTCCTAATTCGGGAAAAGACCGTTGTATTTACAGAGTAGCAGACATTGTCCTTGAGGTTAGACAGTGTGTATTAGGTTGGAACGCTGTGTTAGCTATAGGGGATGGAAATCTAGGTCATGCATATTGTTTAAGACTAAGATATCATTAAAAAGACCCAGCAGAGATGAAGATCTGTTGAATTTCATCTATTAAAACCAATTAATGACAATCAATAACTTATCATTCATTAATGATTAAGCTTACACTTAGCAGCTTCGTCAGGAATGAAAAAAACACTATATCTGATACAAATTTGCTTAAAACATGCATTACAGAACTTCTCTTGAGGCTGAGTATTCACTCGTTATTCCCTTCAATTCATCTCTGTTCCTTTCCTGTTAGAATTTCGTTTGATAAACGACGAAAACTTTCAAAATGGCGTCTAACGTAGCTCGAGCAGCTCCAACGAAACAGGAAAAAGTAAACAGGATTTTTTTTCTTTACATAGAACACAATACATATAAATCGTGCTACTTTAAATAGAATCAACCTTCACTGTACATTTTTCTGTCTAACCTGGTGGAGCCTTGGACATTGTGCTTTTTAACTTTGCAGATTGGCAACGATGAAACAATCAAAACCTCTCAAACCTGTAGTCAAACCTTAGTCGAACCAAAGGCCTAAAAACTGAGAGAGGACTGGGTGAGCTCTGCTTTGGACCCCCCGCAGAGGTCCCCAAACAAATCCTTGTTTTGAATCCGGGATATTTTGCTCAACCTCAGCTGGGTTTGGCCACATGTTTTGGAAAGACGGGAAGCTCAGTAGTAAACACTTTGGAAGAGAACGAAAATTCATTATCCTTCACCCGTAAGCCTTTCTTCCAAATAGTGTCCTTGAACAAGGCAGCGGAAGGCTTAACATCAGTGGACTTGTGCAAAAAATCTCAAATGACATCGTGCAACTGACTGTGGGCTTTTTTACGCCTTGTGTGGTGCGCTGGCATTTTACTATTTTAGGAATTTTACTATTCTCAAGGTGAGCATGTCTATCATTTATTTATTTATTTATTTGTTTAAGAAAAAACTACGTTTCTCGGTCTTTGTACGCTCGTGGGCTGTGCGTTTGAATCCGGTGGATGATTTCTCGGCTAATCTTCAGAATACCTGACCACTTAATTTGCATCTTCAGATACACTGTAGTTGCTCGTGCAGTCTGTAGCTGCTCGTGCAGTCTGTAGCTGC
>Ga0126338_10002563_pt1 | contig 12540 bp, 10 predicted proteins | sample OrbCmetagenome_2_FD_92529 | JGI IMG/M metagenome (GOLD analysis project Ga0126338, IMG submission 92529) | Coral microbial communities from Petempiche,Puerto Morelos, Mexico - Orbicella C C metagenome | ecosystem: Host-associated > Invertebrates > Cnidaria > Coral | place: Petempiche,Puerto... | reverse complement strand
TATCCAAGGATCTCGCCATTTGGTTGGCTTGGTGGCAGCCATGTTGCTTCGAATGAGGTGTCTGAGAGTCCCTTGGCTTGGATGTTCCCTGGTGGTGTTCCGGGTGCTGAGGATGGAAGGAAAGGCACATACGCATTAAGTACACAGAGGGAGGCGCGCTGGCCTCATGGTTAGAGCGCTCGTCCCCGGATCGAGCGGTACGGGTTCGAGCCCTGGCCTGGGACATTGTGTTGTGTTCTTGGGCAAGACACTTAATTCTCAGTGCCTCTCTCCACCCAGGAATATAAATGTGTACCGGCGAATTGTTGGGGAAACCTAACAAATTGCGGGAGAATGACCTGCGATGGACTAGCATTCCGTCCAGGGTGAGTAGAAATACTCCTAGCCACTTCATGCTACAGACACCGGAATAAGCTCCGGCAGCCAGTCGGCTCCAAGGCTTCACTTTATGAAGTACACAGTGAAATACAATCCAGATTACAGACACCCCTATACCCTCACCACCAAAAATCATGGTCATTCTCGGGTTTCGAATCAAAGACCTTTGCCATGCCGGTACCAACGGTTTACCGCAGAGCTGTAAAGGTGATGGAAACTACCATGTACAAGTAGGAAGTTTTGGTTTACACGTGAAAGGAACATGAAGCTGGAAATTCCCATTACTGCTCTAACTGGGGCCACTGCACCGCTTAGATGAGAATTCAATTGTTGAGATACTGACCAAATGGAGGATTTGGAGCGGCTCCGGATGGTCGTGTTTTAAACTCCACTTCTCAAACTCATAAAGCATTCATCCCGTTGGGGGACGGTGTTTGGATACCTGATCTATCACAGATTATCAGATTTACGATTGTATTTAACTGTTTTCTCCTTAGTTTCAGTTTCGATTGAGAAGATATATCAAAACATGTAAGACCACGTTTGTAAACTACTCGACGCTAATCAAAAATACACCGCTACGCGTTGTATTTTTAACTCTGTTCTCGGTGTTTGGAAATGTGGTCAAAGACGGTCTTTTGTTTTTTGATATATTACTCTGTAGCATCGAAGTGAAGAACATGAACCAGCGATCAGCGCCATTAACTCTCGGCTCCCTCTCCGTATCTGCTCAAGCGCGTGTAAAATACTGCTGCATACATACATTACTTTATTTACCCTCGCATTTCAGAGTAGCTTATGCAGCTAATACCTCCGAGTATTTAACCATCAGATGAGAGATAGACCACCACACCGGGAACTACGTCCCCTACTCTTTTCGATCAGTCTGTGGGTTCCTTTACGTCCCACGGAATTAATTATGATGAGTTGTGAGACGGGACCTCCTGAAATACAAACCTTTTGGGGATGTTTTGAATTCAGCCAGAGGACTAGGTTTGCTGGTCCCCAGGTCGTTCAGAGCAAACAGGCGAAATTGATAAGTAGTATAAGGCTGGAGTTCCTTCAAACTCATAGATGTTCGGCCACGAATGTCTTTGATGACTATCCACTGACTCGAGCTCTTGGCGCGATAGTATAAGGTGTAAGAGTCCACCTGGGGGCCTCCTCCATGCTTCCATGTGATGGTGATCCAGTCTGCAGTTATCTGCGTTGTGGTGGGTCTTGTTGGAGCGAATGGCAATTCTGCAAGAGATACAACCATGTCGTAATGTGTTACCGTTTTAGCAGCTGCATGATTTGTCAAGAACTGGACCAGTTTCAGGTGAAGATCTTGAATTCGACCTTTTCCTGTGGCCTCCCATAGTGTCGAAGAAGCCCCTTGTGTGTGACCATTCAAATGAAAGCTACTGGGCAGTACTTTCATGTAGTGCTGTTTATTATGCTGTACAAGGTGATTCAAGCCCTAATTTGTGGCCATTCAAGTAAAAGCTATTGAGCAGTACTTTCATGCAGTGTTGTTTACTATGCTGTAAAAGGAAGTACTAACATTTAAGTCTGGGGACGACACCCTAGTGTGTGTCCATTCAAATGAAAGCTATTGAACAGTGCTTTCATGTGGTACTGTTTAGTATGCTATACAAGGTGGTTATAACTTTTAAGTCCGTGGATAAAACCCTAGTGTGTGACCATTCAAATGAAAGCTATTGAGCAGTGCTTTCATGTAGTACTGTTTATTATGCTATACACAAGTCCGTGGATGAAACTCTTGTCTGCTAACGAATAAGTTTATGTTGCTCTATTTGCAAGAAACAGTTGTTTATTTATTTTTTTTACTAAGGTATAGGCTATATTTTCACGCAGTTTTCAATGAAGACATTTTAAGACAGTAGAACGCATTCGACTTACTTCGTACAGTGACGTAAGCCGAGGCTCGAGCTTGTCCTCTGTTATTAACTGCAAGGCAAGTGTAGTTCCCAGACTTCTGAATATCTTGAACGGTCAACACGCCATCAGCACTTCCCCCTGCGAGTCTGACGCCGTCACGTTCCCACACTATAGATGGTTTTGGGTAACCTGTGGCCGAGCAATTCAAGTAGACAACTGTTTCTGGGTCGACTGTGACAGGTTGAGGGGGACTGGTGATGACTGGTTTCTTGTAAGAGACTACAATGGAAGAATTTTAACGTTAGTTACGTGTAACCAATGTCAACAGCCTTGAAGTCCCTTCAAAAAGCCCTTTGAAAAGTACAAAATGTTTTCGACCAGTTAGGAAAAGGGCACAGAGATGTGAATTTTCATGTTCGCATTAAATTTCCACTGAATTAAAATTTACTCCCTGCCATCCTTCGCCAATTTTACTGCCGCTTTACTTCCTGCCAATCCTTCTGATTGGTAAGTGACTAATTCAAGCACTGAATTCCAACGCGCGAGAACAAGACCATAACCACGCGCGTCACGCAAGGAAACTTCCAAGTTCTAATCGCGCTCTTTCTGACAGTATTCCACCGACATAATTAAAAAAGATTTTGTTTATCGTTTTGGCACAAACCTTTGTGTCTGAGGGTTGCGACACGTGAATACACCATCCCCAGGCTATTGGTCGCAACACACGTGTACCGTCCGGCGTCAGAAGCCTGGACACTAGTGATTTTCACGGCCCCTGGCTTGGGTATGCTGATTCTTGGGTCTGACAAGTCGAGGGGCACTGATTCCTTCAGCCATGTTATCACCGGGAGTGGGTTTCCTGTGGCATTACACTCAAACGAACCATCATCTCCGCTCGTTACTTCAGCGTATCGAGGATTCTTAACTACTCTTGGAAATCCCGATGGCGTGCTGCGCGCTGAAGATATAAAGTTTGTATTTTAATAAAAAGAAACATTTACACCTTAGTAAGAGTAAGTTATTTTATGGTTAGTTCCGTGAGCGGGCAAGATAAACCAAATCCTGCGCTGTGATTGGCTTCCCGAGCGGCCAAAATGGCGCTCTCGGTCCATAAACACGTAAAAGAAAGAACTTGGTCAATGTTCAGCCATCTTGACCAAACAAGATCAGTCAGTAACTCATATATACAAAACCAAGGCTTCCCGTCAGTGAAAGCGCGCTCGTTAGGTAAGGTCAGTGGTTTTATTTTAGGCGCCAACATTGTCAAAGCTGACGCCATTAAAGGATTTTACTACGGGATTTTCCAAAATACGTCGTAATGGTGACAAGAATTTACTAACCTTGAAAAACGAAACGGCGAGAGCACATGCATACACACACAAAAAGATATGTATAAGGTAGTAGCATTCTACATGAATGTGAAAATAACGGAAACTAGAGGAATACACGCTAATTTATACTTAACGTACGATGAGCGAAAGATATTACCAAATGGCTAGGAAACCTAAACCTATAGCTGTGTCCATGTTTTCTTAACGTTGAAAAAGCCAATAAAATTCAAGAAAGAACAAGAAAGAAACAAGAGAAAGAAAAAGAGAACAAGAAAGAGCCAGACAACGAGAAAAAAAAAATCATGTTATCAGGGTGAGCGTTTGCTAAGCGTTTTTTGTAGGTCTGAACATGCTTATAAGAAAGCAGACTAGCTAAAATCCGGATTAAAGGCAAGGTTATCTTTCTTATGTAAAAAGCATTTTTACTGCAATTCTTTTAAAAGCTGCACTTTGAGATTAGCCAACTTAAAAAATGGTTGAAATGATGAAAAACATAAATCCTCAACGATAACTTTACAAAACTGAATTTAAAACGATCCTGCACGTACTTGTACAGGCTTCATATGATGTTATGGAAATCCTAAACGAGGACTTGGTGCTATGCTAGTTTTCCTAGCGTTTGGCAGACAATACTATAAATTTATTGCAAAACCCGCTAAAGAAAGAAAGAAAAAATAAAGACAAATGGTCATTAAGGAGAAAAAAAGAACGTAATTCAAAAGCAAACGACCACGAAGGGACTCGAACCCTCAATCTTCCGATCCGAAGTCGGACGCCTTATCCATTAGGCCACGCGGCCAGCCACGTTCAGCAAGTTAAAATTTATTTTGTTTACCATATAAAATGAGTTCAGGGAAATGAATTGTTTCCCAAAGCAAACCTGAGTTAATAAGACTTTAAACTCAAATCAAATGAAGCAGGTTTTGTTTTAAACACAGAGGTGATTTTAAATCGGGACTGGTAGACTTCCTTGGCCGATTTACTTACTTCTGAGTGCATTTTACGTGAAACTCGAAAAATGAAAACCATCTACTGGCAAATTAGTTTCCGGCAACTTGCCTGCTGTAAAACATGTAACTGCGTCCTGTAGGTAAAACAAACGCTTCGACAGCTCACAAAACACTTCGCCTGTTCGACTTCTTGGGGGTTCTGTCTTCAGATAATACGCAGAACAAATAACTGTCTCAAGCACACCTTTATTCGAATGCACATAACGATGGAAACGTGTTCACGAAAGAGTTATCCTTAACCCTCTTAGTTCACACCTTAACGTATCAGTTTTGCCTAATGATCACTGCACAGTTGTTAAGCTTTAATGTTACTTCAGAGAATTCGGTGAAATTTTAACACAATGTTACTGCAACTGATCGAACTTTTTCTCGTTAAGTTCTTACGTACATAGTAATTAGACATCAGGAAAAATTAGATATATATTTAATTACCCTTTGACTTTGTGCGTGACTTTTCGTTTGTATTGCCATAAATGTGATGATAAACAAAGGTGTATAATTAAGCATTGTAAACAGCTTATGAAAGGTGTAATGGAAACCAGTGTCTTTTACTTACTTTTCTTTCAATTAAGAATAACTTATAACAAAAGAGGTTGAACACACTCTAAAAAGGGAGAACAATGGCAGAATAAACTGACTGAGGCAAACGTGAGCAAATATTGACAAAACTAAGAAGGCAAGCAGGAGACTTTAGATGAGCAGCAGAAAAAACTCACAAGCTCTTTCAAAGTCAACAATTTCCAGTATGTACTTCTAAAAAGGAAACGTAAAAGAGCTTTAGATAATAAAATGTAAGGAGATTAAGGTATATAGAACCTGAGTTCACATTACATGATACAGTCTGTCAAATCTGGTGCTAAAATGTTTGCTGGAGTTCATCGCTTTGTTGGCAACAATGAAAACAAAGCAGTAGAACAATCAGCAGATCAAACTGGACTAAAAACATTCACAGGAATTTTAATCTTGTATAAATCTGATGTCGGTAGCATTTGATTATGGAATTAAACAGAAATGTGGTCAAGTATATTAGTTTGAGTCACTGTCGCAAACTAACAAAATGTACTACTTTCAGAATTTTCAGAGCGGCTCATATAACATGCCTTAACTGCTGAAGCAGTTGAAGACACTGAAAAGAAATGTGCTGCTGACAGAGAAACCTCCAAACATATGTACAGGTCGAAAGCCGGCTTCTCAGAAATCTTAGCTTCGCGTTATGTAAGATAAAATCGTACTACTGTCATGTAGGAATGCTTTTAATTTCAAGCTGGTCTTTGGGGCATTTTCATTAATTTCTATCCAAGCTGATTATCAAGAGCTTTAAAACCTTCGCGGTGGTCTCTTTGATTGATAGTTCAATTTGTTTCTTTCACCGATTTTAAGCACAAAAGATTGTGAGTATTACACTACGTATTATCAGACAACAGTAGACCAACCGCTGACCGAGTGGCGATGCGTGAAAATGGTTGTCTTTCAAGGGATTTTTTTGTTGAACTTCCTGCTTGTAAAGTATAAAATGGGAAAATACGCGCCAAGGAGATAAAAAGAACAAGTAAAATGGGAATACAAAACATCCACAAACGCGTTACGGAAGGTGAGTTGTTGTTGAGTATAAGATTTAAGTCAGCATACATGTAATTACATAATGTAAGCTTAAGAAATGTGCGCATGTATACACATATATCTTCGGAAAGTATCTTAAAGTATTCAAGCTTTAGAATAGGCTTGGTATAAGAATATGAATCTCATAAAAACAACATCATAAACAAATAGATTCTTACTTTAAACGTTCTACATAATTGAACACGCGGAATATTTATTGTGCAAAACAATACGCACGTGCTGCAACATTTCACGAAATGTTTCTGGTTGATAAAATAGCGATGGTCTTCCGATGAAGAAGGCAAAGGGAAATCGCAGCTGTACAATGTATTTTGTTCGGTTTTTCTGTAGTTATTATTATTTTTTACAATATCGGAGGGGGGTTGGGGGTGGTCGAGGAAGGGGTTGGGTCAGAAATTGGCTCTTAGGAAGGGATACCTATTTTAAAATGGCTGTGCACAATGATGAAGAAGTAAACAAACGGTGATACACTTTTGATTGGCTTTTACCCATAAATACCTGTGTTATAGATAAATGCTGCTCGACTAACTTCTGTAGATTTTCATCAATATTGCTTTTCTTGAGAAGGGGTAGGGTGGGGGGAAAGTGTTTTTAATTTAGAGATTGGGTGACTCAATGTTGCTAATTAAGTAAAACCATTTTTGCTGTAGGAGAAAAACAAAAGGTGATACACTTTTGAGTGTTTTTTTCTAGTAGATAAGTTCTGTTCAACTAACCTCTGTAGATTTTTATCGACGTTGTTTGAGATGTTGCTGTGCCATCTGCATTTGAAGCCTTGCACGTGTAATCACCCTCATGGCGTGATTTCAAAGTGGGGCCTAAACGAAGCAGCTCACCACTGGGAATGGGGAACTTCTGTGCCCTGGCCCTGACGGTAAGAACTACACCATTCTTGTACCATGTGATGCTTGGCTCTGGGTTCCCTGTGACTTGGCATATTAAGTGTGTGAAGCTTCTGTCGAGAGCTCCATTTGGAGCTGTCAGAGTTGCTGTTGGTGCTAGAATGAAATTAAAAAAAAATTGTTTATGGAAGAACAAGCTGATTGTACAGTAACAGTCATCATCATCACCATCATTCCTTCTAGCCCCCAGTGGGGCACAGGGCATAAATGACTCAAAAAATTAATAAACAAAAGAAAAAGTAAACAAAGTATTCACGCTAATCTCGAGATTATTGTGCACCAAGTTTGTTGTGTTCAGAGGTACTTTATGTGTAAAGGTTGCTCTCACATAGAAGAAAATTTGTTCAATGATGTCACATTTTCAGATTTATAGATAACAAAAATACACTATACATAAAAACTACAATTTGGTCTTAAAGCCTTTAATTAATAAACACTGCAGAGAAAAGTACTGGGTCTTTTGTCGTAAAATTAGCCTGCACCAGCTTGCTTTATCCTTCAAACAAGTCCTCATTACTTTTAAAAGAATTGGTGTGATCTGATAGTGGTGTCATAAAGTGCAATTCCAGAAAATATTCATATCCACCCCAAGGAAGGTTTATGGAAATCCCAAGGGGGAAGGGGGTTCCAAAAGTCAAAAGTTTTAAAGTGCGAAACTAAACCAAAATTTCCAGGGGGGTGGGTTTTAAACTAAAAAACCTTCCATGGCGAACAACACAATTTTAAGGAATAACACAATTTTAAGTAGTGCAACTTCAGGCTTAATTAAGATACTGGTGATTGTCTGTTATACTTTGTTCTTGGGCAATCTCAGTACAGGGGCCTCCCTCCATCCAGGGGTCAGTTTACTAGGAAAAAATGGAACACAATGTAGTGTTCCATTGACTAAATTCCACTGAACCTTTGAGTGACATATAGCAGGATGGTTTGTTTGTGTTTGAAGAAAACCAATTTCACCACCAGCCTCTGCCATTTTAGAAGATACATAACTTGTAGTTTGACAAGTGATCAGAGCGATGGTCAAAGTTCGATTGTAATTCAAATTTGTTTACAAGTGTCTGCTGATGATCATCTACATGTACATTGTCATGTGACTTAGCATATGTCTGCATGTGCATGTCATGTGACTTAGCATATGTGTGCATGTGCATGTCATATGACTTAGCATATGTGTGCATGTGCATGTCATGTAATGCAAATGTACACTCGTGCAGATTTCGTCACACTTTGTTAAAATGTACACTTGTACACAGTATATGATATGTCACTCATATTGTTACATTGTACAAATGTATCATTATTCGAATGTTGTCAAGAATCAAATGCAATTTCAAGAGCATTTACACATTTCAAGTTTTTTCTTTTAATTTCATCATCGGTTGCTGATTGACATGAATACAATTGATTTTTGAACACAACTTAAAATCCAATTTTTTTGCTGGTTTCAGTTTTAAGCCAAATATGCCAAACAGTATATACAAATGTAGTAACAAATAATAAATAATGGTTTATGTAAATGTACTTGTGTACATATAGGTACATTGCTGGTATGGACTGGTTTATATTTTGAATTTGTCAATGCTTTTGTACTGTAATTTGACCTGGTTGCATTTGAGGTCAAGGTTTAATCTAGGCTATTGTAATCAAGTTGTTTTGTTAGGTACACGTAATACACTTACAGGTGTATACATAACTGATTATGCAATCACTCTTACCATGCTCCACCCAAAATAAATGGGATAAATATTTGAACAAAATTCCGGTTAGCCACAGTTAATTACTGGCTGGTTAGAGCAAGGTCAGAGTTGAAAACAAATTCAAATTAAATTATTTCAGAAAGTGGAAAAATATGACAAAGATGAATTAAATTTGACATCCAGAATGAATCCGTTTATCGACATTGATTAGTGAGGAACAGGGCAAATGTCCTCAGAGATATACAATAAAAACCCATGTGTCTGGCAAAATAGGTTCTTGTATTTGGGAGTATTAGGTATTTTCTTGTTATAGAAATTTGCAATCTCAAATTCACACTCCTTGGTTGAAATGGTTATCATAATTTAACTGGAACCCACATATATTAAAGCACCTGCTTGATCTTGCTTGGCTAAACAGGTTCTTATATTTGTTGGTATTGAAATGGCAAATTTCTGGCAGCAGGTTCCTAAACCACTAGGTTCTTAACTGTTTTTTTTTAACTGCACATGTTAAGACATGAATTCATCAGTTATGTCATAGTTAATAGAGAGGAATGGTTATGAAGCTCAGCAAACATGAAAGGAGCAAACAAAGATGACAAGATTTATGTTGCCCAGAAGGTAAATGTCCGTGCACAATGTTTTGATTTGCATTCATACGCAAGCACTGATTATGTAACCAAAATGTTTCTGTTGGTTAGATCCTCAGTCAGAAGTAAAACAACTGTTGTGTTTTGTGCACAGTCAAGGCCAAAAAAGAGAACAAAAACATACAACAAAGAACTTTGTGAGGTTTCATCATCATTCCCTTCCATTAACTATAATGGTTATATGCTTGTAAAAAATTCTGGCTTGGACAGGATTCAAACCCATGACCACTGCGATAACAGTATCTGTGTGATAATATCACTGAGATCATGTGTTAGATGGTTCATGTTTTTTTTGTTTTTTTTTTTAAGGTGTTATTTTCACAACTATCAACTCTGATGATCATTCATGTCTTAACATCTCTCTGCAGTTCAAATTCAAGAACCGTCATCTATTCTCTAAGTCTTGCATTCAGGGATATATGTGCGGCATAATAACTCCTGCAGTAAAAATATGACATTCCAATAAGAAGGGCTGAAGAGGTTGGAGCATTGCCACAAGGCTGGCACCAGTTATGTCACCAAAAAGGCCAATTCTAACTCTTGGGCCTCTTCCAACCAGGATACACCGAGCTTTTTGATTAAATATGAGGTCCTAACCTTATTAACACACCTGTACAGTGTATGTTAAGTACCCACAGAGGTGTAAATATTTTTCGCGTGCATAACGTATAGGCTTACCATACTTTTGGGTGACATTTAATTGTCAGGGCAAAGCAAGGTGAAGGTAACCCTAGTCGGACTATGTCGCTACAGTTTCTGCCCGACACTTCTGTACATGTGCCGATACCTAAACTTAGGCTTAAGACTGTAACATTTTTATTACAGGAAAAAACTACCAAAACTTTTTTATAGCCTATTTTTTGGTAACAACCAAACACACTGTACCGTACTTCTATAGATGTACTTTGGGCAAGCTTTCTGACCTGAAGGGAATGACCTAGATATAAAATGTCTACTGTATACATGTGGGAAGAAAATCTTTGTCATCGAAAGATTTTTTTTGTGGTCACAGTTTTTTACTTTGGCTAGAGGCCAGGCAAGGTTTGAAATGTCTTTCCACAAGGACCAATTTAATTGGAAACAGCTTGTGATAGAACTAATTTTAATTGCTATCAAAGTGTGGAGTTAAACTTTTTTTTTTCCTGAACTTCTAAACCCTTGTGACTTTGGCTAAAATAAAACAAACGGAAAAAGAAGGAGAATGTTACTGCTATTTACATAATGCTGTGTACAGAAATATAAGATATAAAATGTTTGCCTCTTGGTACACAGAAATGTTAGATATTTTTAAGAAATATCATAGCTAGGGAACTGTACTTTGGTAACAACCAGACAAACACATTGTACAGTACTTCTATAGATGTACTCTGGGCAAGCTTTCTGACCTGAAGAGAATGTCTTAGATATAAAAATTGTCTACTGTGACTACACGTGAACTTCTAAGCCCTTATGACTTTGGCTGACTGACAAGTCTTTCACATGCTGGTCAGCAAAAAGTTTCTCTAGAATTTTAAAACATTTAAGAAACATTTGCATTTGGAAATTTGTTTTAACATCATAAATATTATCAACAGAGACACAGGAGATAATTAATACGTCTATAGTTATGTCATCTCAAAAATGAATCGATAAGTTACAAACACATGGAGATAGGCACATGGCAAAAAAGAGCCAGTCAGTCGGGCGGACAAGCAAATTTAATTACTGCCTGACTGGGAAAGATACCAAAAACAGGAGAGTTTATCTAGAAGATGAAAAGATGAGGAAAATCCGTGTTATTTTAAGAATCATTAATTCAACTGCACAGGAATGTGTAAGGTTTATTTCAATCAATTACTTTTTGCAAGTAGGATGGATCAAAAGACATACGATATAATTGACATAGGCGACAAAACGTATACAAGGTGACACATGTCAACTGGATTTGATGATGAAATGACAAATAGTGAATGGTCTAATCTCAAGAGAGCAGTTGTTTTTCTGGCTCGATAAAACAAACTTATCAATAAACTTATCTCAAGATTCAGGATTTTGGATCAAGGAATATTTTGAAAATGTCTCATTACCATAGTTCTCCGTGAGCATTTGACCACGGCATGACAAACCTACCATTTAACTCGGAAAATTTTAGATGAATGAATGGCCCTCTCCGTAAGCTTTCGTTGAAAGGTTGTACAGTTACTATGGTTAACACACAATGGGAATAAATCCAAAAACTAAAATTAAACAGATCACTTTCCGAGGAAACCACAAACAGTCCATAAATATTTCTTTTAAAGGTCAACTTCCTTAGACTTTTGGAATTGGAACAACTGATTGTGAGATGCCTGCTGTTTGTTTGGTTTATAATTTCAAGTGCTGTTTAATTTGAAGTGCAAACAGAACGTGTGTTGGTGCCAGAGTATATGTAGCCCTGGCTTTCTCCCCTTACGAGAGGATTTCAAGGCATCAATTATCTTCTATGGATGATATGACAGTGACGGAAGCCGGCGGCATGTCTGGGTCACATGCGGTTTCCGTAGAGCCACAGAGTCCACGAGTATGAAGCGAGAATAGTCGGGTGACCTAAACGTGCGTCTTCTTTGAGATATCCTTGACTGCATTGTCAAATAGAAATAACAGGTGTTGCAGTAAAAATCGGACAAAATACCAGCAAAATCCTCTAAAATGGCTGTTGTCAAGGATTTAGAATAACCTGGCTGCCAAGTATTTTAATTCCCATTTTAAAAGGGCCAAAGAGGTTGGAGTATTTCCACAAGGCCGGCAATAGTTATGTCACCAAAAAGACCAATTCTAACGCTTGGGCCCCTTCCAACCAGGATAGCCCTAACCTCACTAAATACATGTACAGTCTGTGTTAAGTATGCACAGAGGTGCAAATATTTTTCGCGTGCATAACGTGTAGGCTTACCATACTTTTAAGAGAAAATTAATTGTCAGGGCAAAGCAAGGTTTAAAATTTTAACATTTTCATCACAGGAAATAATTACCAAAACTTTGTTATGGACTATTTTTTCGTTAAAATCCGGAATAACCAACCCACAAGATGGAAGAGGGGTTAGTCAGCC
>Ga0126338_10002562_pt1 | contig 12541 bp, 8 predicted proteins | sample OrbCmetagenome_2_FD_92529 | JGI IMG/M metagenome (GOLD analysis project Ga0126338, IMG submission 92529) | Coral microbial communities from Petempiche,Puerto Morelos, Mexico - Orbicella C C metagenome | ecosystem: Host-associated > Invertebrates > Cnidaria > Coral | place: Petempiche,Puerto... | reverse complement strand
TTTAATAAAAACGCCCCCCCCCCCCCCCCCCCAAGACTTAAATAGAAATAAAAACGCCCAAAGAATCACGCGTTCGCTTTCCATATTTCTGCAGCATGGTACAATGGCTCATAACCCATGATGGCTCAGCCATTAAAAACTCTTGAATTGATCCAGTTTTTCATAATTTATTCTATTTATCACAGTGTAGCTTACTGTACTTAAGACCTCGCTGAGAGTGTGTTTATCTACCACTTTAGTGGTGAATTTGTTTCCCTTTGATTCAGGTGACCCCAATAAAATAAAAGAGTTCGTGGAGACTACGATAACCATTGAAAAGGAAACGGCGGGCCTCGGGCTTGGAATTGTGGGTGGATCTGATACCTATCTGGTAAGTAAATATTCGAGATATTAATTTTGTCAGTTTATATGGACACGGTTATTGAATGAAGTTGTGACTTACTATAACTAAGTATTGTGTTCAGACAATAACGTAATGAACTTATTTAAAAGAATAATATATAAACAGTTTCGATTTTAAACTAGATTTAGATTTTAATAGTGCAAAAATTTTCTAGTAAATAACAGAACAGGGAAAAAGAATGCTTCTGAAAGCATAGTTTTAACAATGACAACGTTTGAAATTATAACTTTAAAATGTTTCGGCTTCTTTGAGGCCACTGATCGTTTGTTTATAACGTGTTGCATTACTTTCATTTTCTTGTTTTTAGTTGTTGTTGTCGTTTTGTCAGTGGGGTGGAGGTGGGGACTTTTTAAGTACCAAAAGTCACATCTTTTCTACTCCCCGCCTCCTCCTCCTCCAACTCCCCCTCCCCCATAGTCCTTATAGCATTCCTACCGAGGGCAATGATTTCAACTGAAGTGATTAGCTATATGCTCTCAACCAATGAGGATATGAACATATAATATGGTGTGCAGTAAAGTCCTCAGATGCATTTGTGACAAAGTGCCTCTGTTTTATAAAAACTCTTTTATTTTAATCGTAATGTCTCGACGAGGCAGGGTAACCTTTTGCATTTGCTAAGAGTACGGACTGAAGCAGCGAAAAAGTCTTTATTATTCTGGATGCCAAATTTTTAACTGTTTTAAAAGTATGTGAATTTAATTTTCTTATTATATATATGAAATTTTAACTTTAATCTTAGTAGTTTTATTTCTAAGCATATTGTAAGTTTTGTAAATTTTTATTATTATTATTATTTTTAGCAGGGGTCATTGATAGCTTTTTTATCTATCGATAGCTTTTTTTCATAGAGCTGACAGAGTTACCCTGACAAAATATAGATTTACTTACTTACTATAATAAAGAGTTTGCAAACCTGACATTACTTTACTGTCTAGGGAGGGATAGTAATAAACGTCATTGAGCCAGGAGGCGCGGCGGCTAAGGACGGGAGAGTAGCAGTTGGAGACCAGATCATTTTGGTAAATTAATTTACCTCTTGTGTATTCATTATGGTATCCAGGAAAAATACAAAATCATATTTTTGTATATATTCATGCATTCAGCATACAAATTCAGCTTTCAGGCCTCCATACAGTTCTTATTAAAATACCCCAAAGATTCTGATGACTGATTCTGTACCCACATTGTGTGGAGACACCGGGCTGTAGCCAGTATGAGGCAAACCAGTGCACTTGCCTCAGTAAGTTTTTTTTCATTTTTGTTGGTTTCCGTTTTGAAGGGGAAAAGTAAAATATTGTTAAATAACTAGGCAGATAATTTAACCATGCATGAGCGTTGCGTCAGTCAATTTTTTTTTTCTGGCGACGGCCCTGAGACGTGATGTTTATTTTAAGAAAATTTCTCCTGTTTGTGTCTTAAGGTAAACGGCGCGAGCCTACGACAAATGAATCATAAGAATGCGGTTTCCGCTCTGAGGCTAGCGTCATCTCCCGTGAAGCTAACTATTCTACGAGAGGAGCCTGAAAAGATTTTCACTTCAACTGAAGGTAAATAATTACTGCGGCTATTTCACAAAGTGCATTTAAGAAAAAAGAGTCTTGAAGTTTTCCTGATTGACTACCTGACTGCCTGACTGACTGACTGACTGACCGACCGACCGACTGACCGACCGACCGACTGACTGACTGACTGACTGACCGACTGACTGACTCTTTAATTTACTCTATTGCACACCATATTATACCATTTACACTCATATCTAAAGCTATCTCTTTTTCTGCTGTTAGAACCATCATTAGTCTTCGAAGTCAAATTAGCGAAACCCATCACTGACTACATAGGACTCAGCGTTCTCGCAAGAAAGTAAGTCTTAAAGAAACAAACTGATTCACAGCGATAAAAATCGAAGAAGAGAGCATCACTGATAAAAAAAAACCTCATTCATTTCTTGATCAGCTCTCACAGGTGATGAATAATCAACCAAACTTTTCTTTCTTATTACTCTAGGGACAAGAAAGGCGTGTTCGTTACTTATGTGGTAAGGTGATTGACAAGCTGCGTATCATTAACTTACTAACTATCCTGTACTGTAGAACTGAGATATATTTAATTAATTTTATAAATTCCACATTTCAAAACGTTTTTCCAAGAGAGAAATGCCATAAATTGAGAAAATTTTAAGGTTTTGCCACGTACTATTTCCAGTTTCGTTGTTAATAGTTTCAAAGAACGCTTGATCAACAACCAAAACCTCTGACGACGAAATAGACAGACAACGTTTATTTAAGCACGATTCTGAATTAAAGCTCAGTAGCTTATGGGGTCGTGTGAGTGGCGATTTGCCTTTAAAAGTACATGTAGTATTCCCCAATGTCTTTAGGGACTGATTAGATATACAGTGGAACCTAGGATTGCGACCACCTCTCCTCAGCGACCAGTTTTCCAAAATACTAAAGTTTCCGAGTCAAATCCCTATATTTGGAACCTCTTGTAAGCAACACCTCTCGTAAGCGACCACGACCATTTTTAGAGCTAAAAGTTTGAAATTCTCTTTTGTTTTTAACCTCCCGTAAGCGACCACTTCACAGATAACAGAGAGGAAATTGGATAATAAGGCGTTGTAACATCATCGTATTACAAGAGACGGAAATTTTTCAATGGGAAGAAACGTACTTTTTTTCTTAAAATTGACTTCACATGAATGAAACATTGCATCGGAATTAGCGCATGGGGCAACTCTCTTCAGTTACCATATTCTGATGAGGTAAAATTTTGACCTAATTTGCTCTTAAGTCTCGTAGACGACCACCTGGGCTTGACGCGCTATTGAGAGATGATAATTCCTATATTTTTCTTTAAGTTGTCTTTCCGTGTGTAATCGTTCCCTGCTCCCGCTTGTTCTCGGGGCTGGTCGGCCGACCTGTTTTCTTTTCTGTTCCGTTCTTTTGACTATTTTATAGAAAAGGCGCAATACAAATAATAAATGTTATTGTTATTGTTATTGTTATTGTTCTCTTCTCATTCTGCCTCTTTTCCTTATAGTCCGAGGACAGCATTGCGTACAAGGAGGGATCGATTCATCAGGGAGACAAGCTTCTTGAAGTAAACGGTATAAGTCTCAAGAAAGCAACTCAAGAAGAGGCTTGTAAAGCTTTGAGGGTGAGTTGAAGAGAACATATTCGTTGAATATGCAGTGTATTGATACAATTAAATACAATTTAACACAGTCACAGAATCATTGAAAACTGAGGACTCTCAGATTTGACACATTTACTTTTCCGGAAGTTATCCTGGTTGCCCCGCAGTGTATTGAGTAATTTTGTCTTGATATAACAGGACAAAGAAATTTCCTATGTGTTGTAGCGATGATCTTTGAGATGTACCATACTCATGTTACAAAGCTATAAAAGATAAATGAAACCGGAGAGAAAATAAAACTTGTTACTTCTTAACAGCAGTTTTTTATTGATATAATTGTTTTTCTTTCAAATGCAGCGCGCCTACGGAACTGTGAAGCTAAAAGTAGGACGAATTTCATCTTTGTGCTCTTCACTTTCGCCGTCCAAAACTGAATCATCTTACGTCAATCATGCTCTTGAAGACGATAGAGGTAGCTATACTCTCTTCATTTATTTTCAAAAAAATTCTGAACCGGCAAATATAAAAATCATTTTCTGGCCTTTCAGGGCTCAGCAAGGAATTCCGGCGGTGGAATAGCTTTGGCTTTGAACAGAAGAGGAAGCGTAAAGTACCACGTGACAGTAATAACAAAGTTCCCCCCAGACGACGGTCAGTCAGTTGCCAAGATTATAGCCAGGCCGGGGATATTGACCTTGAAGGACTGGAGCGAGCGTCTTCCGAACACGACATAAGAGGTTGGTTTGCTTTGCTGGGCTTAACAGTTTTTTCCTAATTTTCAGATTACGTTTTGACAAATGTTTATCGACACTATTTTCCGTGTAAAAGGGGTTCGTTCAAGTTCACCTTTTCTAATACGCGTCAAGACTAATAAATTTGTTTGGTTTTACTGCCTTTGATGTTTCCATATATAGAATCTATACATTTCCCAGGCCCTTAACCTGGAAGTAATATATCAAACACGAGAGACAGTGTTTCATCGGGATGTCCAAACACCGATAAGAGAGTATGCGCGGAGTTATTTTACGACGCGCGGAATATGTTTGACGAAATTCGAGGTGATTAGATAGGCGATGAAACGCTGTCTTGAGTGTTTGATATATCTTCTCAATCCAAGCAAAAACTAATGAGTAAACGGAGAAGTAAAATCTTCAAAATCTATGCTAATTTAGACTGGGTATCCAAGCCTTCTTCGCGGTTGTGATTTTCATTGTTTTAACTTGTTTGGGAAGTTAGATATATTGGTTCTTGGCCAAGCTTGTTCGGTCAAGATAGCTGGATATCGGCTTATGTGTTTTTAGAAAAAGGCGGAGTAGAGGTCCAGTAAACTCGCAAAAAAAGAGGCCAAGATCCAGCCATCTTACACGAACAAATAAATAAAATAAATAAATAAACAAGCTTAGTCAAGAAATAATTTATTATATGGCTTTCGGGGAAATGTTTCTTTCGGGACAAAGCGGGCAGTCCCGAGCTGGCGAGACAGCGCCATCTTGTCTGCTTGGGTAGCCAATCACAGCACACGATTTGGTTCATCTTGTCCGCTCACGGAGCTAGCTATACACTTAAGCAAATTATTATGCATCTCGTTTTTCGCATCTATAGGGAACAATCAACCCAAGAGAGATAGAAGACACGAGGAACACCAAGAGAGATTTAGATATATTTACCCAGACCGGATTGAGCTGTCATTTAGAGATCAGCCGAGTCGACATGGACAATGCTATCAGAAAGAAGGTAACAGTTTTAAAGACGTTTTCTCATGATGAACCTTTGGGGAGCAGGGATGGTGCAGGGTGAGAGCGCTCGCCTTCCACCAATAAGGCCAGGGTTCGATTCTGGTCCGGTTCCATATGTGAACTCAGTTGTTCGTTCTCGCCTCTCTCCGAGGGTTTTTCTCCGGGTTGTCCAGTTTTCCTCCCTCCACAAAAACCAACATCTCCAAATTCCAATTTGACCAGGATAGAGGACCTGCATGAAAACCAGCGACGGCTGCTGTGGCTTCCTCTCTAAATGTTGTAATTTATTACATTATAACATGATGTTTTCCTAATGACCATTGCAATATCTGCCCAATTACAATAATCCAAAATTAAGGAATAAACCAATCACTGAATGCATATAACTGGAAGAAAAAAACAACCAACCAGTTTCAAACACGCAAGAAATCACTGCGAGCCGCGGGAAATAAAGCTAACCGCTACCAAGCGCGGGAAAACACGAAACTGACGTCGACGCAGGCGCGTAAGAACGCGTCTGAATGACTTTGGTTTTGATCCTGACAGTTGAAAAACATACCGTTTACCTTATTTATTCGAAAGAGCGTCGTCCCGTTTTAAGCGCTGCTCTCGAGTAAGCGCCGCATCGGCAAGTCGAAAAATTTGTTAAGCGCCGCGCCGCCGCGTCGCTCCTTCGAGTTAATACGGTATTCCTGTTCTGATTGGTTACTGGCACGTTGCAAGTCATTTTTTTAATCTGGAAATTAGAAAGCTAAGCAAACGGGAAGTGAAGTGAAACTCACTGTATTAATTGGCTTAGAATAGGCCATAAGAGAAATATACATTCCTCTGTGCAAAAGCTCTCTATCCCTGTACTCCCACAAAGCTCTGCTTTACAATGTTACAACCGGTTTTTATTATTGATTTGTAGATTATGTATAAAAAGGGGAGCGACAACAACAGTTCCAATTGCCACTGTAATGGGGTGCAAGCTGGTGTGAACAAGGCAGGGGCACGTTTGCGCAAGAAAAAACAGTTATTTCAAACAGAGGAGTTACGTCTATCTGAGAGATCGGCAGCTTGACAAAAGGAGAGGAATCAATTACTTATTTTCTTTTTAAAGTAATAGATGAGAAACTGGTAAATAAACAAGAATCAATATTGTAACCCCAGGGGGACTGAATTCCCATATAAAAAGGACAGGGGTGCTTTTCGTACTTTTCAGGGGTCAAAAAAGAGGTTTTTGTGGTGTTCAGCCTCGTAACGTCCGCAGCATTTGTCTTAGACTGTCAGTAATGAGTTGTTTTAGAATTTGTACATCTTAAGGGTGAAAAAAATTTCAAGCCACGCCCAAAAAATAGGATCTTGGTAGTCCTTAGGGGTTTTTTCCAAACTTTCGGGCGATCGAGTTCCCCCGTCCTATTTAGATGGGAGTCCCCCCTCCCCACCCGGATTGAGACGTTTTTTTTCATGGAGGAGAGTTACTAGACTTGAAGGAGAAGAATGGGTAAGGTATATTTTGAGATGATTACACGTACAGCCGGGAAACAAAGATTCATAGATTGCACAAGATAAAGCCAAATAAGTCAATTTCGTATTTGATTGGTGCAAGAATATTTCAACGCGATCCTGAAAGTTCGTCCAGACTTGAAAGCTAGAAGTACCTTGTACAGCTTGATAAACAATATTAAACATCCTGATCAGAACTGCTTGATTTAGCACATCTTTAAATTTTGGCTGCTCAGTTTTCGTTTATATCCTCGCACAGTGGTTTGGTTCTGCTAAAGGATTGGTTCAATGAGCGAAAGAGTTTAAGAGGCTGTCTCTGTAAGAACCGACCACTGATTTTACTTCGAAAATTCGATTTTTCTCATAAGCTGGGAAAATTTGAAGGGGGACTTTGAAGGAAATTTTGAAGGGGGACTGAAGTCCCCCTGGAATATTTTCAAAATTTCCTGAACTTTAAGCGGTCGTTAGTTTTGAAAACCTGGTGGGCAGACAAATTTTATTATTGTGTTAAATTAAGGGACATTTGTATTTTCTATTCATGTAGTTCAGCAGTTTCAAACAGGTGCCACATTTTCAAAACGTGCCTTCAAAGTAGAGCTATTTTCGCCCTTGGTTCAAAACTCGATTTAAGGTGTAGAAAATCTTCTTTTAACCGTTGAAGGAATGCAACATGGCTAAACAAACTGCTATGATATATCTATAGTTGAAAAAATGAATTGGGACTTTTGAGCGAATATTATTTTTTTTAGAGCGCCGGCAATGTGTGCTATTTTTCCAGTTTCGGCGGACATGAAACTTGTGTCGAACGGACCGAACTTCAATCAATCCTAGAAAACTTCAATTGGAATTTTTGATGAAATAAAACTCATTGTAGTGATTGACTAGGTAAGGGCTTCAAAATCCCAGCTTATGAGAAAAATCGAATTTTCGAAGTAAAATCAGTGGTCGGTTCTTACAGAGACAGCCTCTTAATTAGTAAATGAAAGAGTTCAAATAAATTCGCTCACGTAACTCTACTGTTGTTTCCAATTTCCGACATAGACGCCTTAATTTTCGATCACGACAGGTGTTGACACAGTTTAAAATTCAAAATACTTGGAGAAAAACCTCATTAAGTCCGTGGGTGACACAGAATTTCTTTAAAATTGCCTGTTCTTAAAGATCAGCTTTTTCTTTCAAAGTTTTGATCGGTGTGCTCCCGTCTCCGTTTCTTAATGTTTTTGTGGCATATGTCTATCTTTGCCTTATTTAAGCTCACTCAGTCTGTCGTTTTGCCCGTCAAGTTATTGACTAAATGAAGCACTTGCCGAAGACAAGGTTTGTTTTAAATTGATTAATTACGACTTTTTCCTGCTTATTTCTAATTAGTATGTCATTAAGCTCGTTTCATTGCGCGATATTGGAATACTTATCATTTGAGTGGCCCCAAAATGATTAATTTCAACTTAATTCAACCCACCCTCTTTTTTGTATTATAGTAATATCTTTACGCCCTATTTATAACGAAAAACCATGCTGAACTCAAAATTTTGCTACTGTTTTCGAACAAAACATTATTTGAGCATTTCAGCTGATTCAATATTTTGTATTAATCGACTCTTGGAACAAATAAAGACCTATTCTTTTTAACTTCTGTGACTTAAGTGGTGTTACAAAAGGCTCTAGGACTTCAACATAAATCATTTATGTTGTAATCGCACCATACATTAGATTCAAGCCTATTTTAGCACGTAAAACATATAAATGGAAAACATTTTTCCGACACCTCTTATTTGTTGCTATCGATACAGCGTAATTTTGTTTCATTTTTTAATCAAATAGCGATTTAATCAGCTGCTCCGACAGTGTTTACTTAAAACCTTACTATATTGAATTAAAACCTTTTTTCCTTTTGTGGGAAATGGGTACTTTCGACACTTCCAATTTCTTTGTGTATTTAAACCGTCCTGATATCTCTTTGCGTAATTTAGTTTAACATCTTTTAAGTTTCTGTGCATAATGCGGATATCTGTTGCAGTAACTAAACGCCAATAGGATAACATCGAGACAAACGTTTCAAATTTGAGGCGAGCTCCAACTGAGATGGATCATCCGTAATCAAAACGAAGAAGACCCGAGAACAACAGAACGTTAACACCCAGCACAATTATTTGTGATAATTTTAAGGCAAAAATGAATTATGTTTTTATGGCAGTTACCACCACTAGCCACCAATGAGGTGGAAGAATTAATTAATATCTCTGCTCCTTTGCATCAAGCAGGTGAAAGAGCATCGACCGTCGCAAATTTAACGACTTAACCGGCATCAGCACAAAGATTTAGCTATTTCGGCCCTAACGTACAGTTAAGAACGACACTGCTTTAATATCGACTGTTTTAAGGAATTTTTAGTCGAATTTTTAGCCGAATTTTTTGCGCTTTTCCCCAAGCTCCGGGAGACGTCGTTTTACGCGAAGAAAACTGTCGGAAGGCGATCATGGTGATGGCATGGACAACCGCTTCGGTTATCGTAACAGCTCTACCGCTATGTGTGGTGATTTTAATCGGTATTCTTGGCAATCTAATGGTTGTTCTAATCAGCACTAAAGGCAATAGAGTTCGTACAAAGGGACGAGCCTTGATAGCCAGTTTGGCCTTTGCAGACACTCTGGAGTCTACAAATCTGATATTTATGCTAGTATCAGTGGCACATTACGGACATTGGATTTTTGGCGATGCGCTATGCCAGTTGAACGGGTTTCTCACTACAGAGTTTGTTATTTCGTCCATGTACAGCTTGACTGCGATAAGCATCAATCGCTATTTTATGGTGGTGAAACAAAACTACTATCGAAAGGTTTTCAACCCAAGAAACCAAGCTTTAATTGTCGCTTTTATTTGGTGTATTCCTCTCCCGTTTGCTATCGGACCATTGGTTGGTTGGTCGAAGTTTGAGTTCCAAACAGGAAAATGCATTTGCATCTTTTTCTTCAGTCGATCCGTCGTTTTTTCCGCCGCGCTTCTGGTAGTTGCTGTTCCTCTACCGCTGGGGATAATCTGTTTTTGCTGTTTCAAGATTTTCAGAGAGGTTGGTCACCATTCCAAGCGGGTTACCACAATGAGCAGTAATGCACCTTCAGTGAACGTTGAAGAGGTGCGAATCACTAAGACCTTAGCAGTTGTGATAGGCGCGTACCTAATTTGCTTCATTCCAGCTGCAACCATAAATCTAATTGAAATGGTTCAACCCAGCTTTGAAATACCTCTCTGGATCGATATACTGTCGATGATATTGGTCTTTTGCAACCATGCAAATAACCCCGTTATTTACGGAGCGTTGAACAGGCAGTATCGCAAAGCATTCAAGGACATATTGAAAAATCTCCTTGGAGGGCAATGCTCCTTGGACAAAACGACTGATAGTTCGAACAATAGCACGGTGCTGGAAACAAGTACAGCGCCGAGATCAAGAAAGTTGTTTAAGACTACTGTGAATGTAGCGACAATGGCTAAAGCGAAAAGCAACAGTGAAGCTAAATGCATCGAAAGCACTGGAAACTGTTTAGAAGTAGTGGCACCGAAATGAGTTTGTTGGTTTAGAAAGTTGTTTATAAGGGACAAAATTGAAACACTGAAACAAATTAGACTGTATATAAACTGCTGAGCTTAGGGCCAAGAATTTCAAAGCCTTTCAAAGAATTGCGGCAATTGTATATGTGTGTTTGTGTGTTTCTTTTATTTTTGGCATGAAGCGGTTACTTAAAAAGATTTTATTGAAGTGAACCGTGCTCCTAGCTATAAACAAAATTTACAGCTGTACGGGAAATTAACTAAAAGAGGGCTTTCTGGTATTTTGTGGTTGATTGTAAGTTAATTTTAAGGCGAGGTAAGGGGTTTGGATGTATGCGTCCAGAATATCGTTTATTTACTTATCGTGGCAAGTGCATATGTTAATCACGGCCAATATTTCGGACAAGTGCTTAGCTGACAACATGAACTTTTCATAAGAACAGCAGGTATAGATTGGACAAACGGGTGGTGAATTGAATTATCCAACGACGTAGAAATGAATGGCATTAAATATTAAAAGCTTCTTACAGTACTGGGAATTATCATAATAGAGAACCAGAACAGGGATAACATTTATTAACAGGAAATGGAAAGTTAAAAGTACTGGAAATATTGCCCTCGTGAGATCGTTTTAACTTTCCTTCGCGCAAATTATCGCTTCTCCTCTGACCCTCCCAGGACCATGTACGTGTTCATTGATTAAAGCACCTAGTTATAAACTGAGCACAACGCAAACGGAAGCATGAATAATTGATTATCGGTTTACCTCAATATTACAATCACCAGCCAAAATAGAAAACATTTTTTATTCTTAGCCACAGGTAGATTAAGAAAATCTGCTATAAAAGCTCTCTCTATATATATTTCAAAACTCGATTCGCCCTCAAAGTGTTTCATGCGTGTTAGTCATCTATACCTTCTTAAATTTATTCATACGATTATGCAAAGAGTAACATACTACAAAGAAAGATGTGAAGAAGAGATTGTGTCGACACCAGTGCGTCGGCAATTTATTATTAAACGAAACTACTTCATCAGTGAACTATAAAGCAAATTTTGTTAGAAAAAAAATTAAGTTTTGCTTCTTTTATGGGGCAAAGTGCTTGAACATCGGCGTAATAGAGTGCAATGAATTTCGCAGTGGTCTAATAAATAAGAACTGTTATTGGAAAACAGCCCGGCTCTCCCGGGAAGCCAAAAATGGGTATTTTCAATCTTTTAGCCAATACGAACATTTAAGTAATTGCTCCTAACTACACTAAGGTACTTTCATCACTAGATTCATTACAACACAGGTTTGTTACCCGAGAATTGGGAATTTACTTAGCATTGAGTGATGAGTTCTGCCTGTCAGCTTTGTGCGAGAAGTGCATTAAGACTTCAACCACAACACGACTGTTGCGGCTCTTTCGTTTTTTTTTTTTGTCTTTTTTTCCGTTCCGTATTTTAATTTTTTTTTTCACATTCTGCATGCTTTTTTTTTTTTTTTTGCTTCGTATGTAAATTTCGTTCTGTATATATTTGTGTTATTCTTTCATGTTTATTTAGAGTCGGTTTATCGTCCGTTACCCTCCCTGAACCCCGCTTCCAGCATTTGGAATTTACCTTCCTACTACGGAAAGTTATTAAATTTGCTGGACTAACTACTTGCAATTCGCTTTAAGTTGTTTGGAAGTCAGCTCTCTGCCTCTTCAACGACAAAAAAAAATTAAATTGCAAGGCCCTTAGTATACTGAGAAGTGTTTTCACAGGACATTTTTATAGTTCAATTCTGACAGAATTACGTGTTTTACTTTCTGTCTAATTTCGAGGAAGTTTAAAATATAGTCCGTATATCTATTTCTGTGAACTTAAATTTTGTCTTTTTCCATGACACATACAGCTCAGGGGAAATACAATACCGAGCAGAACTTGCAAATTATTTCCGACGTTTTATTTCAGACGTTTGATGATCGGACACTTTTTATTTATCTCATTTTGGACAAAGATTTCGGACACTTCCACTCGATGAAACATAGCTTAAGTAATTTTACACCTACAAAACACGAATTAGACTGAAACATAATAGCTTACAGTGCACCCTCAAGGTTATACAGATACACTGACAAGACACACAAATTCTTTCAGGCCGTTACGTATCTCAAGCAGCGTTTCAACTATAGTTCACTCCGTAAAGGAAACTAAGAGCTGTGGAGCTACTTAGAAATGATATATTGTACTGTAA
>Ga0126338_10002560_pt1 | contig 12548 bp, 5 predicted proteins | sample OrbCmetagenome_2_FD_92529 | JGI IMG/M metagenome (GOLD analysis project Ga0126338, IMG submission 92529) | Coral microbial communities from Petempiche,Puerto Morelos, Mexico - Orbicella C C metagenome | ecosystem: Host-associated > Invertebrates > Cnidaria > Coral | place: Petempiche,Puerto... | reverse complement strand
GGGGGGGGGGGGGGGGGGGGGGGGGGGGGGGGGGGGGGGGGGGGGGGGGGGCAGAGTTGAAATTAAGCCTATACAAATTTTCTGTGGGTAGTGTACAGTTTGTTAATGTATATTTCTTGGAATGAAAATTTGTAAAGAAAACCAATTTTTGCGGGCTTGTAACCCAGGCACTCTGTTAAACCTAAGTATATGGTGTACCAGCCTGAATGTCATTAAATCTTATAACTAGGCCCAAAAATTTCCTCAGAATTTTCCTAAGAAATTTCACTTGCCTGTTGGACATTTAGTGAAGGATGGAATGCACCAGCCTGACAGCTGTATCCACTACTGTCATGCAGCAGAATTGAGGTTTATGGAAGAACGCAATGAATAGGGACATTAAGGCCTTACTTATAATATTATAAATGGTCAAAAAGGGGGCCTATTAGAAACTTGATGCAGATCATGTCATTAAAAATAATTAGCTTATTTTACTAATTATTCTATAAATGACAGAACACTCTGGCAGACAAATACCCAATTTATATACATGTATAGTCACGTGACCCTAAGTTGCCAAAGTTTGTGAACCCAGAACATTGGGACTGGTGTAACCATTGGAAGCTCGAGCTGATGTCAAGTGCTATGTTGGAATGCCATGCATCAACCTTCTAATTTTTATAAAATTCGCCTTAATTAGAACCTTTGAAAGTCTAATATTTGAAAACCCGCAATTTCATGACCAATGATGTATGCGTGCACTGTAAAAAGCATTAACACAGAAGGTTAATGTATTGATAGTGTTTTACATTGTGTGCTCCATAAAAGTCTCACCAACACTAAATATAAATGACAGTTTTGTTCTGTTATAATAACCGCGATAACTTCTAATATTACACAACTTTTACCATGACGATGCAACAGAGGCTTATATATATGATCATTACAGTATCTCTGAAAGTTCAGTAATTGTTGATTCATACATACACTTCCTGCACTTAAGGCTTGGTATGGAGACAACCACATCGTTTTTGAAGTGAAATTCCTTGTTTTGGATTCCAATTTTCCTAATTTGAATTACGCGCGCGCACGCACGCGCGCACGCGCACATACACACACACACACACACACACTTTATTTCGATTGCATTTAAAATTAATACAGAGGTTAAATGGATCCGCTGGTACATTATGTGGCATTGGGCTAATCTAGGCAGATCAGTCATAAATGCCAGATCACTTATTGCTAAGTAACAAAACAATGCAATTATCATGACAGTGTAGACACTGATCAGGAGCTTATACTGAATATTTTTGTTTGTTTAAACCTAGTAAGTCACCTAACTCTGAGCATGTGTAACTATGGGGTAAATTTGCAAACAACAAATCAATTATTGCATATCAATTGAAAGAGATACATATTAATTATTAGGAACATGGACTTCCAAATTTTATGTAACATGAGAGGAGGGAGATAGGAAGACCATAAAACGATCAGTTGCTTAAAATACAACTGCTGACTGACAGAAACTGGATAATGACCTTTAATTGGGGTAAGGTGTTATAAACGAAGAAAACGTAATTCAAAAGGGGGAATGTTAGTTACTAAGAATGTTGAATTTGGCCAGTTTGTTTCTAAAGACATTTTGTTTGTTGAATTGGTTTCATTTAGAGTTTAAACGATGTATTTCGGCACTTGTACAGTAGCTATAGCATCAGCTCATTATGTACATTGTAAAATTAATGTTAAAACAGTTCCACTTGACACATCTGTTTCTTATAACTGTGAACTGTGCAACATTGTAACATGTTAAATATTGTTCTCTATTTTGTTTTACTGGCTTTAAAAATAACCCATTTCAGTGGTTTTGTCAAAGAAAGAAAGAATTTACTTAGGCCTAAAGTGCACATCCAATAATCACACAAACATGTTCGTTACAAACAGATTTGTTCACATAGAGACTAATTTCTGCCTCGTTTAATTTGGTGCAAATAAAATGGAATGTAAACATGTCTAATCTTCCCTGCGAATAAAGCATCACTCATTACTTGACAGTAGAAGAAGTGCCCAATGTTGACAACATGCAAAAGTGAGTCCTGTGCTACTAAGCCCTTGGGCAGTGGATTTTTGAGTAAGGCTAGTAGCTTCTATCTTTAATTGGCAAGTCTGATGGTGGTTAAGTGAAGTTTCTTGGTAAAATTTTTATTGAGGAAATGAAAATATTTAGAAAAGTACCGCAAGAGATGAAACTCTTTGGGACCATTGGGAATGCATGCAATTTCGGGTACACTAGTTCATTGTAAACTGCAGTTACACCACTAAAATTTGTTTTCTTCGATTAAATACAATTTTTTTTTATTTACACTATACTGGGCATTTTAAATACAATTTTTAGGTAAAGTAAAGTAAACTAGCAAAAGTTAAGAAATATAGGTGCATGCAAACTCTTTGCACCCTGTTTGAGCCTGCCGCCATATACTGTGATCGCATCACAATGCTTGAGGTAATGTACTGCCCTAATTAGTTTACTGGGCCATATAATTTATCAATCATTCTGAAGTGAAATTTGATAAATAAGACCATGAACTGGTACTTTTAATTCTAAAAGTCTAAGTCTAAAATTTGTCATTGTCTTGATCAGTGGATTGCCCAGTGAACATCAGTGCAGGCCATGCAGGCAGCTTTGGGAAGCTCTTCAATGATTGAAGGAGGAAGACGAGAAAGATATACTGAAACTATTTTAAAGCTGTCGAATTGTTGCGGATATTGCTTTTTTTCGGCAAAATAAACCTTATTTTAAGGTGCTTTCTGAACCCATCTAATGCGTAATCAGTGATTTAAACAGTTGCAAATGAACTGTCAGAGTTAACTACAATGTATCAACAGTCTTTCCTGTTATAACTAAGTCTGCCATTGTAATTTGACTGAGTACTGTGTTAAAGTTACAGTTCTGACACATTTTGCGAAAAATATCAGTGAATCTTTGGCTGTAATGTGTGAGAGGTGGATAGCAGAGGCAGTGGTAAATTGACTAATAGTGTGATGGACTCGCGATTGAGTGGTCCAGGTTCAAGCCCTGGCCGGTTAGTGGTCATTGTGTTGTGTTCTTGGATAAGATGCTTTACACTCGCAGTGCTCTTCTCTCACCTAGGAGGATAAATGAATACCTACAAATTTATTGTTGGGGGCTAACCATAGCATGTATCCCATCGTTCCATGGGAAGGAGGAAGCAGACACACTCCTAGTCATTTTATGCTGTAGAAATTAAACGAGGATTAATGCTCTGGCACGTACTATTGACCACTTGGCTTCGAAGCAGATCACTCTACGTGTACATGTACCTTGCGTTTCCTTGGTTAGGATTTTAATCCTTTTTTAGAGACATGTATTTTAAAAAGCAAGTCAACTGATAATGTTGATGTGACTGGTAAATTAGTCTTGGGTTAAATTCTGTCACCTTTTTAAGCCTAAATATCATATGTTCTTTTATAGGTTGTATTATTTATGTATACAATGTTATTATGTGTTATTAGTTGTCATAGCTATAATTAATCGTGTGCTTGAACTCTGATATTAATATATTAATCATATTAATAATACTCACATATAAATTTAATTATCTCAGACTTCCCTAGTAGTGTAGTAATAGCGGTTGTTTTCTCTTCTTTTCCTTTCTTTTCATGTGTGCATTTGTGCTATCTTGCTGACCTGTAATTTATTTTCATTTAACTGGCTGCCTGGCTCCGCTTACCCTTATACATGTAGTTATTCCAGGCAGCCAGTACTTTAACTTTGTTATCTATAGAGTACTTTCTGCAATTAGCTATAAGGCAAGAGAGAGCTGGTGCAGATGAAGATTGTTGTTGTTGTTGTTGTTGTTGCTGTTGTTACAGTTGTTGTTGTGACTGAGTCAGGGGTACGTATGGTACTGGCAGTGACATCACTGTTACTGTATGATAATGATACGTACATGTATGTATCTTTCAAAATTCAGCTGTGTGACGGAGTATAATTATAAAACAATGTTATGTGAAGGACAATTGTCTGTGCTAATGCTACACGGTACCCACAATTCAAATAGGCTACGTACATCATGTGCTCTTATTCCTCGGCGGAATTTACGTTGCATAATGATAATTTAACATTCCTTTTCTTAATTCGATACGTGGAAAAAGCAACTGAAAGTCACTAGCAATTGAAATATGCAACTCCTATAAATTAAGTTAAAACAGCTTATTGGAAATTTAATTGCTTGCATGACTAGAGTCAGTTTTCACACGTGCGCAAAACAATATTATATTATTTCCACGTCACTGTTCGGAAAACGTTATTTTATATGTACAAGAGGCTACATGTAGATATAAAACGACATTTGCGATGGCATAAACACCTTGTTCTTGAAGTTTAAATTGAAAATCATAAATTTGTATTTCAAGTAGTCCCTACTCAACTTCGTTCGAATGGACAAGCGAAGGTGTAGCGTTTTCCTTTGAAGTAAAATAAAGAAAGTGCTAACTAATTGTGAATCCGTAGCTATAAATGCAGAGTTGTCAAAGCAGCCGAACTATTTGTTTCAACACTGGTTGCATGTAATAAATACAAAGGGCATATTGTTTTTTCAGAATAATCCCAGTTTGACGTGTGCTCCTTGAGATCATGTTCCGGTTGCAACACGCTAAGTACTCTCACGCTAAGTACCCTTCTATTATTTATAAATGGAACGGAAAAGCAGCCCGGTCACGTGGTTCTGTACGACAGCATTAGTGGATCTGCTAGGTAACTCAACCGTTATTTACGAGGTAAAGACTGAAATCTCGGATCGAAAACAAGTAGTCTTAAAGAAGTCTCCCAGTAAGGGAAGGTTTACGAAGAAACACAATTAAACAGTCAATCTGACATTTTCAGTCATAATTACGTATTTAATATAAACAATCGGTAACTGTAAAATCGGTGCATTTAAAATATAACTCAGTAGATATATGTTTCGAACATGTCGGCAAATTGTCTAGCGATCCAAATCCATTCAAATCCTGTTAGATGAAGAAAACAAGTTCAAGCCTCGAGATTTCGCTTTTATAACAAAAAGCATGGGCGTGAGGAGGATTGTTATCGTTCGTTTCGGTTCAAGAAACGCGCCGCTTTCGTAAGTCTTTAGTTCGCCTCGATGCATGCTTGTCATGCTTCCTCTCGTGGTCCTCTTGTATAATGAGAAATCGAGGTTAAATGCAGTTTACTAGACGTCGTAGATTGTAATTATCGCTTGACTAAGATTGCTGAGAGGTGCAAGGCTGAAATTCGATTTGTTATATTTATCTATTGATGTGAGCGATCGAAATAATCTGAAGTAATTGACTTTACACGGCGACTTCAGCGCCACGCATGTTTAGGTAACTCTGAGTTACAAAGGAAACCGTAGGTTGGCTTGAAGCTTCCTAAGAGCAGAAAACCCTGAATTTTTGTAGTTTAGTTTTGAACGAATCTTTGGAAAGTTGTGACGAGGAGTTACTTCGAATGAGGTGTCAAACTACAACGAAACGTGTGCGACTCGGCATCCATTTCTCGAAGTAAAAAAAATAAACCTAAACATACCTGGAGTCCAGTACATCAGACACCAAAGAATGAACAGCTTTCCGAGATTCTCAGTCCAAATATTGATTGATTTTAACAGACTGTACTTTAAGTGCAAGTTATTCTGTATATCACGTACTCGTGAAAAATATCCCGTTGGACAGCTTCGCTCTTTACCGCTCGCGCGTGCGACACAAAGATAGCTCAACAGGCGTTTTAGGCCGAGTGAATTTTAAATCTGTTCATAAAAAAACATGAATATGCAGATTTGAGATGTCTCTAATGATACGTAACATGTTTAATCAGGGCAACGGAAGAGGCAGGGGGCGTCGATGAAACCCACGGAACATCCCGGAACATCCCGGAACATTATAACAGTTTGAAAAAATATGTATAATTAAATTTTCAAGACTAAAACATGCAAAAAATAAACTGGTATCAGCTTGAAATATCAAAAGGTAAAAAGATTCAACTGACCACAATGAGAGCATTCCCGCCAATTGCGTCCTGTGGCTTTCACAGCACGAAATCGCAAATTTACGTGACATTACGGGACACGTAAAGTTCCGTAGAGTTGAACTGACTGCATTACGGAGAATTAATAAAGACAGGCAAAGCTGAGTAAAGTTGTCAATACCGTTAAGTTCCGTAAAGGTAATTTAAAGTGACTGTAAAGATCAAACTTTACGCCAAGGCATTTAAATTGCCGTAAAGAAACATGAAAGGTCATGTTAAGCCCAAAATTTTTTTTCGCTAATATAAATTTCCTTTTCTCCTGGTCACCACTGCGAGAAAATTATCGTTGTAGCTATTCTCATTAATTTTGTAATTCGTACTCCCTTCCTGATATATCCTTCTTAAATCCTGATTATGTTGCTACTTGCTCGCTCCGCTCGCTCCGCAGCAACTAAAATAGAAATAAAAACGCCCCAAAATCACGCGTACGCCTACCATATTTGCAGATCAGAGCATGGTATAGTGGCAAAAACTCTCGAATTGCATGATCCAATGATCCAGTTTTTGATAATTGAAAATAGAACATTTTCGTGTTTCTGTTAAATTAAACGGCATGCAGTTCACAAGTAGAACAATAGCGCTTGTCGACATAAAGAGTCTTTCAAATGCAAATAATATAATTTCACGACCTTAGATATGTAAATGAGATGGCTATTTTTTCTCTTTAACGAAAGAGTCGCACGTCCAGAACTAAACTGGCGTGATTTTGCTATATATTCTATTCAGCTCGCTGCGTTTGCAAATACTTTATGAAACCAGACAAATTTTAAAAGCACATCGTTGCTTCTCAGATATAGAAGATCTTAACAAAATCTTTGTAATAAGAATAACGATCGAAATCGCCAGTTCGATACAACGCTGTTAATTTACATGATAGCTTTGTCGAGGCTGTTTCTTCTTCGCTACAGGTCTTAGAATGAAGAGATATGGCGTTCAGCAAGAAATGTTCAAAATTCTACGACAACTGATAAAAGCCATCGTTCCTGACACCATATTCCCGACACGCAATTGTAATCCTTCACTGTTTACAACTATCGCCTCTCGTTTACGAGTGTCGATAAAACGCTCAAAACAATTATTGTGTTCAATAATTTCTATTTTTTAGTCTGCTACTGTTGCTCCATGCTCTTTGAAGGTTTTGACATTTAGCAACAGGCCTTATGTTCGAACGGGCGTGGAACTTACATGTCTAATGATAATGGTACATTTGCATTTTTAAGGTTGTGGTGCGGAAAAACTCTAATATGAAGAGATGTAAAATAGTAATGCAGGAACCGGTGTCACTCTATCACAATTACATCGTGCTTTTATGTGGCTGATGACAGCAACAAGATTCTACTTGAGATGTTTGTGTGTATAATTTCGCCAGTTGAGCAAATTCTCGAGGAGAAAATTTTTGCGACCATGTTTATTTGCGGGAACCAGTTTTTGGCGGATCGTGGAAAAAAATTTAGTGCCACAAAAATTTAGTGCTACACGGTATACTATTTAGCACCTTATATATCCTGTTGTTTTTCCCCTTAATTTCAGTCGTCGCTTTTTTTTTTTATCAGACTCTTTGTCTTTTGATTTCTAAAATTTCAGGTTCTGCTTTTTTTTTCATTTTAACGTCTCGCGGTTTTTATTTCTCCGTTTGGTTGTTCAATCATGTCTTGTTGTTGTTGTTGTTGTTTTCTAGTCAGTTTTGACTTTCGAAGTTAGAAAAAAAATTGATTTCTCGAATGTGATAAATTGCTATGTGGGATATTTGCCTAATTATGCGTTGAGCGTTTTGACTACGATACATGTATTAGACATGAAATTCTTTTTTTGTTTGCTTCATTAGTTATCTGACTAAGCAATTGCGTTGAGCACGTTATCTTAAAAAGTCAGTGTGCTCTCCGAATGTTTTATGGTAGGCTTATTTCCTATTCCAACACATCTGAGAAAAAGCCCTCGTCTCTTGTTCATCAGATATCTAGACAATACGTCAATGTAAGATATGTCGTCATGCGTTTACTTGTCCCATTATAGTAAAACTGGCGAGTCATTCTTGAGTTCTGCCATTGAAATAAAACCCATAACAATAATCGAATTCATCTGAGGTCTTTGCTACCAGTCCAAAAGGAAAGTTTGGAAGCAAAGGAAGGATATCTGTCTCGGAAACTCGTTCGCTGGCTTCAATTCATTTTAGGGCAGTATCAACTCATCATGTTGTAGTACCGCTCTTGATTACTCAGCATTTTCATTGAAACGTGACCGCAACCTATTCAATCACAGAGGTGACCTTATCTGCCTAGAAATTTGCTGACTCAACGTCTGCGCTAGTATACCCCTGATTAACAATGAAAGATTTTCGACGCGTAAATTCCATTAAATTCGATCCTTTTAGTACATGTAGATATTTAGGAATAAACCTTCTCATGATCTTCCTGCACAATCGTTTTCTTTGTCGATCCGACAGACAGTTAGCTTTCGCAAAATCTCCGATAGGTACATTAAAACATCCAAAACAAATGTGAGATGCGGTATTTTCCGGCGTTAAATCAACGTCATGACTATTTAAAGCTTAGCAGGAAAAACTTGTTGACTCTCCTGTTGTGCTGTAGATAAGAACGTAGGAATCATTTCAAAGAGTTCAAGGGCAGCAAGAAACAGCTTTTTTTCGGTCATGGTCAACCTGCCATCTCTTCTTATTTCATTTTGTTTCCAGTGTTCTTGTTTTCCTTTCTAATCTCTTTGACCTTCACTTAACTTTTATATAAAACTCTACCAGTCAGAGCAGGATAATTCTGATCTTTTTAAGAGGTCAAGTACATCTTTGACCATCCTTTTTTTTTTTTTTTTTTTTGAGGTACGCTTAATCATAAAAATTACAATTTCCTCGATTGTGATTGGTTTAAAAAACTCCTATTTTCCACTTGCCAAGTTGTTATCGGACAGTTTGTTAGTGGACAGTTTGTTATCGGACAGTTCAATAAGCCAATTACATTCAACGTTGTAGTTTAAATCAACCAATCACATTTAAAGTTGTAGTTACGTGCGTGCGCGCGCGCGCGCTTTTGTGTTTTTGGCGCCTAATTGCCGGTAGGAGGCGCGGTGGCCTTAGAACGTTTACATCTCCTTTGTAGGTATCATGCTTAATGCAAATTTTCTCTTTCTTTCATAACTTGGCTATTCTTTTCTCGGAAATTGTAATTTTTATGATTAATTGGTAACAAGACTTAGTGTCGTCCAATTCGGTCTGTAATCATACTCCTGAGAAACAAATCGGACTCCCGCTGTGCGGCCGTCCGATTTTGTTATCACTCTTATGATAACAGATCGAATTGGACTCCACTCAGTCCTATTACCATTAGGTGATACAGACGTGGTAATTATGTCATGATATCCCAACAGCCGCGGTCTCAGTATCGCCATATTAGACATGTCGCACGAAGTGTTTCCCAGATAAATTTCAGACAAATTGGCAAAGTTTGAAAACTTTTATTTATATATTGAAAACGTTATAAACAGTTTAAGTCGGTGTGGGCAATAAATAAGGTTAAAGTGATTAACCATTCTTTAGTGCATGAACTGAAAATTGGGTTAAATTAGGGCACCCAGGACATCTTCTTTCCCAGGACCTCTTCTATTCCGTAAATGAAAGCGAAAAGAAAACAGCAACGTGTTGTCAACAGCACGGCGTCATTGTTTCTTCCACACAGTTGCAAAACTTGCAACAAATCTTCATTAAATAAATCTCAATAGCAAATGTACATCTTTACAGCCCTGTTTTCATATATGATACAATTTTTATACAAAAACAAATATTAATAATTTTTTAACTTGAAAGCTGCAAGAATGCAGTCAAGTTTTCGTTATTACTTAAAAATGATTGTCAAAGTATCACGTTTTTGATATGATATTTACAGCCCGTTTAATATAACAAAAGTTTGCATAATTTATTAACGTTTTCTTAGATGTCAGTATTAATTTTTACAACGTCAACTTCAACCACTTTAACTGAAGTGAATATGGTTACGGTAAATGCGATATGCATGAGGCTGTAACTGATTTATCCATTAAATTTGAACTTGATAAAATGGTTCACCATTACTGTATGTCCAGTTCAAAATAGAAACTTCTTAGCGTGACAAAATGGGTATGGGAAAAACAGAATTAAGAGCAAGCGGATGTAACCAACACCATCAGTAATATTTTTCGAAAGCACCAAATCATGTTTTATTTACAATAATATCTATGTCTTTGTTTGCCCATTCCCTTTATCTTTTGCCAATAAGTTTAACTATTTATAGTTTAGGATTTTTGCCAAACAATTTAAGTAAATTTATTTTACTACTGGTATTAGCTACCGCATAATTAGGCTTTGTTTAGTTCTTTTTGTTGTTGTTGTTGTTGTTGTTGTTGTTTTTCAATTCTTATTTCTTTTGTTTATTTGTTTTGTTTTGGTAGATGTCATTATTTTATTTTTTGCTAATTGTTTTTTTGTTTTCTTGTTTTTGTTTTCTTGTATTTTTATCTCCTTTTACGCTACATCCGCACCAGCGACACCTTCTCACGCTGGAGAATTCCTCTGGTTCCAACAGCGGAGATAACTTCGCTTTATATAAACTATATATCCCACTGCGATAACCAGAAGTACAGATACTACACAGATCGTTATCGCCAGAGTGTAAAAAAGATTTCTGCTGTCGTCTGAGTAATCTGTGGAAACAAAGAAACAATTACAGATTTAATAGAGTGGAAATTTATGTGGCAAAGAGACCGTTATATAATTACAACGTATAAGATAATTAACACTAGGTCAAGATTAAGCATTAACCAAGGGACAAAGGTTGATCCCAGAAGTAAAAATATCAAATAAATTAATTAAACAAAAAATGAAAAAAATAAAAAAAATAGCGAAATGATAAGTAATATACTATGTATCGCGCTGTTACTTTGATTGGCAAGGTTCTGTCACTGTTTCATCAATTCCTGTTCTACGCGTAGTTTACTAAATTATGGGAACTTTAAAATGACTTAAAATAGGGACCTTCAAGGACGACGTAACTCAGTATTCAGGGAAACATTTGTCAGGCAAATCTCTTCTGATAGTGAACACCTTGAAAGCATGTCCATCAATAAAAAGTTTGAAGCAATATATCTGTTAGCACGGGGCTGATTTTCAAAAGGTTACAGTAACCTACCTTTTTCGCAGTCCTTTGTGTCCGGCTTTGGGTTTCTCTTGTCCCACCGGTTAACTGCTGATGGCAAAAAAAAAACAAAACAAAACAAAACAAAAAAAAAATGAAAATAAATGTAAGGGTTGAGTACAAATTTTGTACATTATTAAAGCGAATGCCACAAAACTTCATGTAGTCACATTCATATCTTCATCTTCTACGGATATGGCCTCGCAAAATGATCAGCTGGGAATTTACTTCATAGCTTGGTCGATAGAGCACTGTACCGGCATCGCACAGGTCATGGGTTCGAATCCCGTTCAAGCCTGAACGTACAGGCTTCATTAATATTACTGCGATGTTTTTTTTCATATATTGCAGAGAATCACATGAGGAAAAAATAGTATAACGTTTAGAGGTATATAGCTCTATTCTACGGCAAATTTATACCAGGGACGAATTATCCAAACGTCGAGTTTATAGAAGGAGACGATTTATCAACCTGAGACGATTTGTTCGTCTCAGACATAAAACGTCTAGGTATTACATGGGCAAATTCGTCTTAAGCTGATTCGTCTGTAACGTCTGAAACGATTTATCCTTCTTAGGCAGACGAATTATGACGTCTCACACAGCTGGTGAAACGACAAAATGCCCTGTACGGTCGTAAGTCGTCTTCTTAGAAGTCCCTTTTTCGTGCATGCTTTCTTAAATAAATAGGTACCTTCCTGAACGAGTTGTATTGGAGTAACCCGATGCGAAGAATTTTTTGGACAAACCAACCAAGAGCCAGACGCACAATTTTAACTTACCTGCTTCAATGACAACAAGAGTTGTATGATATATTCCAGGCGATGAGTGGTTGATTGTTTTGACTGTACACATGTATTGCCCAGTATCACTCAGGTTTACTTTGTGAATTTCCAGAGCTCCATTCGTCGTGATGTTGACTCTTTCTGCTCCAACTTGTGTGATTCCTTTATTGTTCATACCAGCAATCCAATCCCATGTAGTGCCTTGGTGGTCACATCTTCTTGATGTGCAAATTGACCAATACATAATGTCAAAAGTCCCGTCGTTACTAACCACTTCTTGTAACGCGGGACAGGGCATAGTAACGTTTTCGTGGATTCTCGTCGTCGAAGAAGGCTTGCTGTCATTGAGTGCCACTACAAAGGAAACAAATGGTTTTGAGAGTAGTGTTTTAGTTTGAGAAGGTTTAAGAGCCAGTGCCCATAACTATGGACCAAACAACGGCACAAGTCGAAAAATCGATTTTGCTCATTTTTTGCCCATAGATTGGCCCTAGCTAGTAAACAAACGGACCATAGTTAGTT
>Ga0126338_10002558_pt1 | contig 12556 bp, 6 predicted proteins | sample OrbCmetagenome_2_FD_92529 | JGI IMG/M metagenome (GOLD analysis project Ga0126338, IMG submission 92529) | Coral microbial communities from Petempiche,Puerto Morelos, Mexico - Orbicella C C metagenome | ecosystem: Host-associated > Invertebrates > Cnidaria > Coral | place: Petempiche,Puerto... | reverse complement strand
TTTTACTTTTAATTTATTTTTATTTTTTAATCTTTTTTACTTTCATTTTACTTTTATTTTTCTCACATTTCTAGTTAATATTAATTTAATTTATATGTTATTTTTTGTTATTGCTCATTTTTTTTACTTCTTTGTTATTTCTATTTTATGTCACCTAGTTTTCTGACGATATAGTATGTATATCAATGTAATTTTCCTATGATAATGCTGGGCCACCATACATATCCATGTGTTTACATCAAACTAGATGTTCGTTTAGATGTAAATTTTACAATGCTGTGGTGCAGCATTCCAATATTGACTGGCAGTTGGCTTGGAAACTGACAAATTCAATTCAGATTTGCTTTCAAGCCAAGTTACAAACTTCCTTTTGATTTTAGACAATTTTAGTTCCCATAACTTTCTGCTTTTTTTGTCTCAGAGGAACAACAAAATAATCATCCTTTGGCCAACTACAGCCCCTCATGTTTAACGTGATGGACTTCAAATAGAGCACTCAGGAATTCAGCAATTAATATTTAATTGTTTCTGCTCATCTTTACTGCGCAAGCAAATTCACACACCACATCATGCATGAGAGTGCACACTAAGTAATAAAATCAACAATGATAGGGGAGATGGCCATTGCTATAGCTTTGCCTGGATTTAACGATCTTGGACGTTCGGTGACCCCTACTTTTCTTTTGATAGAAAAAAATTAAGAAAATGTGTCAATTAGAAGTTTGCATTTTTAGCATAATGCACATTCGAATATCGTTATTTTTAGCTCTTCGTTTATCTGTGTGGCGGTTTCAAATGCCTCTTGAAGGCTTAAGTTTTGTGAAAACATTGGCAACATTTGGAATTATTTACGCAACAGACCCACTTCTACTAAATATAACTAAGATTGTTTGCCTCCATTGACTCACCTTCAGTATTTTTAACTACAAACCCCTGCCGAATTGTGTGCGCCAATTTTTCAAAATCAGGGTAGTTTTCCACACGCTTCATCTCTGAAACGAAGTTGGTGACCCCCAATATTTTTTGCTTTTCTGTCACAAGTAACTCATTATCTGACTGCAGTGAAAATTTTAAAAAAATCTATCTACTGGAAAATTTTTACACAAACGACAGAAAACATGGAACAATTTTGCTACGTCATCGGATTCAAAGATATTGGGATTCACCCTTTACACGTTATTGGATTTGTTGTAGATTTATTTTTTTCCACTCTGGAAAGCGGATTCAAAAATATCCGGATTCGATGCTGAATTCGCACGTGTGGACGGAAGCCGTATCCAGAAAGAAAAAGTTGTGAATTCAAAAATATCCAGATACGTGTGGACGGGGCCTTAGAAAATACCATGACGAAAAAAAAAAGAAAACAACTTGTTTACTCTAAAGTCAATTTGATACAATCTGAAGTCAATTTGATACAAAGTGAAGTTTTTTTCGTAACAAAATTAAACGAGAAGAAATATCCCTTGAAATGAAAGTATTTTCATCTTTGCATTGCATACAACAGTGATCGATTGAAAGAATGTAATCCTAAAAGGAGAAAAACCATGTTTGTCTGGAGGTCTCTTGGAAATTTTCCCTCTGAATACACTGAACGTCTTGTCTAAAACGAGCCCCACGGTGGAGCAAATCATCCACTACAAAACAAAAACATTTAGTATTGCTTGGCAATTCAAAACATGGAAATTCTATAATAATTTCAGACTGCCGGGTATCTTAAAGTTTTGTATCGAATTGACTTCAGTTTGTATCAAATCGACTTTTTACCACAATTGCTACTAATCGCAATCTGATTGGCTCATTTGGCGTTGTTGATAAGAGTCCAAACAACGCTGCTCGCATCAGTGTGTTACGCAATTCCTTTTTCAGCTCACGCTCTGAAAAAACATTTTCTTTGACGTTAATATTGTGGTACAAACAAATTGAATGTGGTTTAGCATGTCTGTACTCTTATTGACAACGATACCCATCATCACAGTGATCAAAATTTGTTGTGGACTCACGAGGCGCATGACGCGTATCGTTGTCGATAAGAGTACAGACCACGATAAACCACATTCGATTTGTTAATTAGATATCGACTTCGACCTGTAACGAAAACGACTTTGTATCAAAACGATCGGACACCATTGTGCAATGTGACGTTTGAGCTTGACCTGCTTCGCTGAAAAGGGGTCAAAAGCTTGCTATAGCAGACGGCAGACCGTAGTGCGTTACCCATTACATAATATGCTTTCAGCATGGCCGGCAGTTGGCACCAGCTGACACGACAGAAATTATGACAAAATAAACTGACGAAGTAACTTTACATAAAAGCTTATTTATTTTTGGTAAAAAAGTGCAACTCCATCGATAATTATGATTTGGTTGACTTACCTAATGGCATTCAAAGTGACTTTTTCGTTCTCGTTATCCGTCAGCTCTGGAATCAAGCTTAAATGAGAGATCTGCGTGGAAGCCCAGCCAAACTGGAAGATCACAATAAAGGGAACATAGTACATGAATAAGGCCCAAGAGGAAGCACCTTCGCAGTTGATACAGAGGTTGAAAACGAACGGAAACGAACCAGCAACACACAGAACTCCGACAAGATGCCACACTTTTCTCCGGCCGTAATTACAATCGCCAGTTTTATCGGACTCCACTCCAACAAACGGGGTGGCCAGAGCATCGGCGACTTGTCCGATCAACAACAGAGTTCCTGCGGCCACGTTCGAAAACTCGACGACCTTGTGAAGGTAGACAAGAAAGTATGTAAACCACATAGAGGCACAAAGGTCGTTAAGAATATGACCAACTCCGTAGCATATTCGAGTTCTCCAGGTCAGCTTCGGCTTCACTTCAGTACACTGGTCCATGACTAAAAAAAGTTGAAAGAACTGCAATCTTAGTTATAGTAAGAAACCACTAGCCGACGTAGTACCTGTCACGAAAACAAGAGATAGCTCTTTAGCTGGCAAACTCGTTTAGAACGCCAAGCAGTTTCTGCTCTGATCGCAAGAAGGTTGTATTGTTGTTTCAAATTGATAAGTCTAGTGCCTCAGACTCTTTCACCTTCCCTCTACGAACATTTCTAACCGAGTGCTGTAATGAAATTTTATATACGCGGCTTTTATCATCACAATGTCACGTGCATAGTCATATGATGAACAAGAGTGCTCCACAGGGGAGGTGAGCTACTTTGTCTAAGAAGTGTCTAAGACGCTATACACATTATTTTCTCTTATTAGCTTGGAAAACCAGTGGATTTGACCTGCAAAAGACCTTACGTACCTTCTTTACTTCTCGTAACACAATAATGAACATTTTGGAAAGATAAGGGAATCTATGAATCACATGTCATTGTGTTACAAGGGAACCTCACTGCCCCCTTACTGAGGAAACCAACAGAATTTGTTATTGAACATAATACATGTACCCTCGGGCGATAACCACGAGGACAGGCAAATTTATTTTTGACTATTTTTTTCTGTAAGATTATCGTTGTTTTGACGGGTAGTGAAAATAAACTCTCGTCACGCGGCGCAGAAAAACAATTAAAACAATGTTCAACTGATTTGCGATTTACGTCATCGCCTCCACCTGACTTGGAAAAATTTCCATTCTAAGTTAATTATTTTGTTAGGCAATCGATCATACGATCTGTTCTCCAACTCGTGACTAACGTTGTAACAGCTAAGCTTTTATTCACGCAACAAAGCAGTGCGTAGTTATTTTTATTTTATGCCTGCAAGGTTTGCCTAATAGATGGCAAGACTAATAATCAGAACAAATCTAATAAAACAGGTTGTGAATGATGTTAAAATCCGGGCAAAATTATATACTCCCATTCGTGGGGATAGTTTATTCAATCTGTTCACTGCAAATTGCATAACGATGGAAAAGAGATAAAAGGGAAAGGGGTGGAGGACACGCATAAACTGCGCGCGCCTGGGGGGGGAGGGGCGTCTCAGTGGCGGGCCACTCTCATGCAAAGCAATCAATCGTGATCTGGAGTCAAAAGCAGTTTCGTCAACTTCATTCAATAGATGTAATCTGTATATAAATTATCTTAACACATGGAGCCGTTCTCTCGTTTCTAAACAGTGTATCTCAATAATTTTAAAGCCACAGCACCACACTATTGCGTATAAATACCTGTCTGACGACTGCCAGCAGTCTAAAGCCTGGTTCACACTAGCGACATAACGACATAACGACATCGTCACGAACGACATAAAAATGACGTTATCTCGACCTAAAGAGGACGTTATGTTTGTAGTGTGAACATGTAGACATAATGACATATTAGCAACATAACAGCATGAACATAACGACATAAAGATAAAACTGATCTTTTCCTTATGTCGTTATGTCGATGTCGTTATGTCGCTAGTGTGAACCAGGCTTAATAAATAGATAAATAGATAAATAGATAAATAGATAAATAGAGAATGGCTCAAAGGAAGCTTCACACTTCATATCATTTGAACAGTTTTAAACAATATCTTAGCAAGCAAAGCCCGTATTGACGGCACGGATTTAAACCTTTGCGGACACTCGCAGGAATTGTAAGCAGATGCTCGCGCTCTAATTTTCGCGCGGAAAAGCTCTTGGTGCGGGAACGCTCGTTACGCAGGCTAAGAGGAAGAAAATGTTTCAGATTTGAAAAGGTTTCTGTCATGATTAAGTTAGCAATAAAGCGAAGAAGCATCAATTCGCGGAAAGAAGTACCGAAGAACCGCGACTTCTAGCTTTCCATTTAGAATACGGCATTCTCTTCGAGCAAGAGAAAATAAGGTGCTTCGAGTCACTTGTGTTATTGTAGGTCATTTAAGTGAGGTCCACTGAACCGTACAAAGGTATTGACCCCGGGGCCGCTGGGGACGTTCCTGTGCCTTGGGCCAAATGAACTGAGGGCTCATATGGAACAAATGGACCTTTGGAGCAAATCAGGGACCACGAACCAGACTGTAACCATGTATTGGTTCCTGCAGCTCCACGTACCGCTAAGATATTAAAACAAAGAAAGTAAGGATCGGAGATGAAAAATTGTAACCTGCTTAAAGTTTTCCTTCTTGTGTGGTCTTATTTTGTCTTTGAATGTATAAAATGTGTTTGATAACAAATCGTGATGATCAAAAAGCTTTTCTGGTTGGCGTATCTGGGGTAACAGAACTGAGAATTATCCCTCCGCTGTCGGATCAATACGGGTTGCGACAATGAACTATAAATTAGTGAGAACGAAAAACTAAACAAATTTTACACGAAGTGTAGTTCTGCAAGGGTTCAATGTCAACATTCGTCAGTACATTCATTGGAAAATAGCGTCAATTGTCTTCGGTATACCTGCGCGAGTTTCATCCAGGTTTTTCTTTATAAGTGTAGCGAGAGTTAAAAGGGCCAGGACTGCTGCTGCTCCTGATGCTAACACCATGACCTCTCTATAGAACAGCGCTCCAGCACTGGCCCTGTTAATCAAACAATATGTCAGTGTTACTAGCTACTGTACAAAGGAAAAAATCGGATCCTGTAGAAACCGAGCCGGGATCATGGCGACTGAACATAGAGAACTTAGGACGTGATCTTGCCTTGTTCGTCTTCACATATCAACTCCCCCGAAGGCATAGGTACATTCAGGAAGCGAAATATTCTAACGGCACCGAGAGAACAGGGTTTGTTACATTTCTAAGCAACTTACCTATTCTCGCTGTTCTTGGGATAAAATACTTGAACGATTTGTATAACAATACCATTGGACATCTTGTCCAAAAAGCTCATGGCTCCGTAAACAAAAGCCCCGGTTTCCTGCAGCATTAAAGGGAAACATCAGATAATGTTATTTATTTGTACTGAAATTTTACGCTCTTCGTTCGCAAAAAATGTATGGGAACCAGCCTTTATCCGTCCTCTGCAAAATGTGAATATTAGAAGTAAAACAAAACAGCTATCACGGTCCAGTATTCTTACCACGTTATCTCCTATAAGATCAGCCAGCATTGTCAATACAGTAACCAGTAATGTGGAGCCTCCAACTCCTAATGTCACACTGGCGCCGTACATCTGAACACTGTGCGGAGGAATGAGCCACAACCAAACACTACAGGGACAGCAAAAGTTTGCCCAAAACGGTTAGTTAACTAACCAATAGTTAAAACAGTTTCAGGATAAATTCTTCGTGCTGTTGAGTTCACAAAGGACATAAAAGCCGGATTAAACAAGGACGAAAGTCGATGAGAGTTACAACTTTCTCATGCCATGGTTTGAAGCCAACGCCCGACCATGCTGTCTAACAAATAGATTCCATGTTGCCGTGGTTCTCTTCAGTAATAGATCACAGATGTAGTAAGAACAAAAAAAAAGTGAAACACGAGCCGTTAGGCTCGTCACTATGTGTCACTATGTGTCACTCTGTGTCACTCTGTGTCACTGATGCTCTTACCACATTTTGAGGTCTTTTGTGATCTGTTACTGAACAAACGCAACATGGAATCTATGATAGAGTCCATGACTAACTATTTTACTTGGTAAAGAAACAAAAAATGTTTATGACGTAATCTATATGTCTGTCCTCCAATAGATCATAAGTAAAAACCAATCAAAATGCGAGAATAATAATTTGACTTACAATCCACCCTTGTGAGCTCTTATGACCTTTCATGAGATTTGACGAGAGCTTTCCCTCGTTGGCATGTAGATCATGTCAATCTCGGGTACCTTCACCTGATAATAGCAGGTATTAAAAAGTTGAAGAACGCCCTCCTTCAAATCTCCTGTGAAAAACATATATCTTACCTTGTTCCTAATATGATGATAAGCCCACCCAGGAAAACAGCCTATAACAAACACAAAAGAAAGAGAGTTAAAAAATCTCGAATCTCGTTTCCCCAATAGTAAACACCTATTACTAATGCCAAAATGCTCCATATAGAAAGAACAGGCCCGAGTTGCTCGAAAGGTGGATAACGCTATCCACTGGATAAATCACTATCCAGCGGATAGCGTGGTTTGTTTTGTTAACACTTATCCACTGGCTGGCGATTTATCCGGTGGATACCATTATCCACCTTTCGAGCAACTGGAGCCACTACTTTTTCTACCCTATACGCGTGGTTGTTAGTCCAAGAACAACTGTAAGGACATAATAACTGACCTTTCTGCCAAGACACTTGTTCAGCGATTTGGTAAAAAACGTAGACACCAGTCCACTCACGTACACCACCAATGGCATTATGGCAATATCTCGCTGGTAGATAAATGAGCACAAATGTTAATTAAAACTGCAATGTTCCTCGACGCATGGTGAATGAAGTTTAGTCACGTGTTACGTATACCTGACCATTTACACGTGATGAGGTCGGAAATGATGAAACGGATTCGGTACGTGTACAGTCGAACCTCCACTAACAGCCGGCCACCCCTCCCAGTGGCCACTTTTTATTATACTCTCTCTACAACGGCCACCTCTCCACAACGACAACAGCCAGTAAAGCGTGTCCTGGCTGCTAAAATACCCTCTCGACTTACAAACGCTGCGTATAAAACCCGATTTTTTACCACAATTGCTACTAATCTCACAACCTGATTGGCTAATTTGCCGTTGTCGATAAGAGTCCAGACAACGCTGCTCGCGTCAATGTGTCACGCTCTTAGTCACGCTCTGAAAAAAAAAACCATTTTCTTTGACGTTGATATTGTGGTAAAAAACAGAGTGGTAAAAAACAGAGTGGTCAAAAAAAAATTGACAGTGGTCAATATTTGATGTGGACTCACTCGGCTGTGCCTCGTGAGTCCACAACATTTCGACCACTGTTATGACGCATATCGTTGTCGATAAGAGTACAGACAAAGCACATTCTAAACCACATTCGGTTTGTAAATTTTTTAATTGTAAATGGTCATGAAACTTGATCCGTAAGGTGCGTTGTCGGTTTCTGATCGGTTTCTTTTGTATTGATATATTTTGATTATCGTACGTATTTATAATAATAATAATAATAATAATAATAATAATAATAATAGACTTATATGCTACAATAAGCATCTCTTTTGCAAATAAAAATGTTGTACCCCCGACAAAAACAGATGTCATATTACACCCATAACCTATAACTCATAACCGTGACGACCGCCTCTCTACAACGGTCACTTTCCCAGACCTCGTTCCCAGGGTCTCCCATCTTCCCGCCCCCTGGAGACCCTGGGAACGAGTTTGCCACTTTCCTCCAGCTCTGTCCCCAAGGTGGCCGTTGTGAAAAGGTTCGACTGAACCCCTGTTATAATACAAATCACTTCCAGCCGACTAGCAATAGTACGCTTAATGTGAAGACAGCGTGACTCGTAACAGAGTAATTGTCTCAGTAATTCAACCAAGACTACACAAGGTACCCACCTTGGAGAGGCTGAGTGTCTCCAGGGTGTACATTGGAATGTAACACTGCGTGACATTGATGATCAGACGAACACACATATACAGCATTCCTATCTAGAAAGAAACAAAACATTAAGGGAAAGATAACTTTGTTACAGGCGAAGCTTGCGTAGATGGCGAGTTCTCGCGCGCGAGTGCCGCGAGGAGAGCAGACCTTATCACAGATTTAAAAGTCATCTTGAGGGATAGTTAAGACATTAGGCAAATGATTGCCTTGACCAAATTTGAGGAAAGGAACTGTGTTAGAAATCTCCCAGTCGCGTTTTTAATTCTCCATACATTCGTGTACAGATTTTCACATGTCTATGCAAGGTCGCAGAGAACTGAAAAAATGTAGACTGTTCAAGGCGACTGAACGCGTGTCAAATTTGATTAATGAAATCCCTTGCCTAGAGTCTATACTTTGCTATCCAGAATACTTCAGAATTCATATTAGCCATCAGATTCCCATACAAACACTGTAATTTCTGTCGTGTGTTGCCTACCAGCGTGAAGATGGCTTCCAAAACCATGATAAGGTCTATGGTCGACCATTTCTTACATAGACTGATCGAACGTTACTACTCCCTAGTGGCAAAGACGATACCCATACCTGATAAAAGAGTGGCTCCTGGAACCAAGCAGTCCAATTGCCAGCCGACCTCTTGCTTGACTTGGTGGCGAATTGAGCACTACAGTCACGTGGGTCTTCCTTAACTCCCACGTGAAAGACGATCGAGAAGAAAATACCCGTTCCAACAACTATGAACACCACGTACTGGAAACAAGTACGATAAATTATGAGTAAATACTGTATTGGAACGGTAACAGAGCCATCTATTCCACAAAGACATCTTTGAGAAATCTATTGAGATGAGCTTGATTATAGCGAGTTTTTAAAACAGTCAACGGCTCAGAATACAGTAGACTTTTAAAGCCTACTCGGGAGGAGATAGCTAGATAGTTGGGGATAGCTGTAGCATACTGAAGTGATTGGCAAGAGGAGCATCCATTGACAAAAGTGGGTGAGCGACCAGAGATTAAGAGTCCCCGACGCCTGGTCAATAAGCCTTGTACCCTTCTAGAATCACTTTTCATGAGAACACTAATGTGAATTGAATTTTTCAGAGCCAAGAGCATTGTTGCGCCCGGTGACTTTTGAGGTGACTTGCTCCGACCGCGAGAAGTAGTGGATAGCCACGCTTGGCTGAGAGCTTTGTTTCAAGTGGGCCCGTCGCAAGGTCACGGTTCAGCCATATACTCGAGCTCGATCGCTGCAAAAAAGTAACACCCTTCCAAAGCAATTGTAGTTCAAAACATAAGCTTGGCAATGCGAACTGCTTTGTTTGGAAGGTTGAGTTTTCTGTAACTCAGCATCATCATCTCTTTACATAGTAACTCATAGTAGCTTCCTTCGCAGACGCTCTTTGGGCTTGTCACGCAATCTTGAGTGTGTGACGAGCCCAAAGAGCATAAAGAGAAGTACCACGTGACCAGGTCTATTCACAGCGCTTTGTGCTTTGTGTCTGGGCACAACAATGAACACAATCCACTTACCATAAATGCAGAAGCATCAGCGGAGCCCAGTTTGTCTGAACTGGTGCTGGCTTCACTCGTGTCCAGGAGCACCCAGGTGACAATAAACACGAAAATGTTACACGAACCAGTTGCTGCGTACCTACAAATCAAATAAAATGAGAAGTATAAACCAATGGAAAATAATCGAGTCATAAAATTCTCTATACACATTTCATGAACTACTTTAAAAGTGTCCTAAAATGTCTTGCCTCATTCCTGGGGCCTTTCCCGCCCTCCTGCTTTTTTCCTGTCAACACTGTGACCTCGTAAGCGTTTAAAGACCTCTTAAAGTCATTAGTACCTCATTAGAGGTACTTGAATAAAGATTTAATCAGTTAGATATACGCGAAAGTACATATAATTCATCGTATTCGTAGGACTAATAAAACAAAAAAAAAAACAGATAAAAAAATCATTGAATATATGTAGGTTCACCATAGTTAAGAGTCTGAGGAAGATAGATATCAAATTAAGTAGAAATGGCTTTAAATTAATAGTTTTACGCTATGACTCGTGTGCACTCGTGCGTGGCGATAAAACTATTTTACAACTTGTTCGTACGTACAACTGATTATTTCAAACGTACCTGATTGCGTTCAGACCACACTTTTCGTTGTCATCCTCGGTGAGTTCTGGAATCAAACTTAGATGAGATATCTGCGACGCTGCCCATCCGAACTGAAAAATTACAATAAACGGTGTGTAATAAAGAAACTTTGCCCATTGTTCTGAGTTCTCGCAGCCTAGGCACGGATTAAACACGAACGGAAAGCTAAGCGCCACGGACGTAACTCCGACGAGATTCCAAATCTTTCGTCTGCCATATTTAAAGCGGCCTGTACGGTCTGATTCGATTCCAACGAGAGGAGTACACATTGCATCAGCTACTTGACCTATCAACAGAAGCGTTCCGGCGCTCGCATTTGAAAATTTTACCACTTTGTGAAGATACACCAGGAGATACGTAAACCACATCGACGCACACAGATCATTAAGCACATGCCCTACACCATAACAAATCCGTGTTCGCCATGAAAGCGGAGCTTTCCTCTGGTTAACGACGGCGAAATTTATTGCTAACGGATCCCTTTGTTCGTCCGCCATGCTAATCGTGGCAATTTTTCGACGCTTACCGGTTTTCCCACGAAAAGCGAATTAAAACGCTTAATTCGGTGTCCTGTCTTATAGCTGTACCGTTTCTTGCCAGGCCTTTTTATCCAGTTTCTTCAGTGACCGTTCCGATGAACATAAATTTTTTTGAAGGACCACCGGACGACCCAAAGTAAACGCTGTCACGCTTCCTACGACGACTACGTCACATGATGCATTGAGTCACGCAAAAAACGTGACACATCAAAGTTTGGCGTTTTTTACAAATTTCCACGAGATCCACTTTAATTGTGCTGCACATAATATTTCCCTTCTTTAATAGTTCTAAGAGGTGTCAGACCACGTGAGACTATTTGAAAATTTGAAAGCAAGAATTCCAGCGAGATCATCGCACGGTTTGAACAGTAGGGCAGCAACTTGCCCAAGCTAAGAAGGTCTATTATGAACCAGGATAATATGATACCCATCTGGAAGGTCAACGAGAAATAGGAAAGGAAACATTCTCTTTTCTTTTTTGTACTGTTTACTTTAATTCTTACTGAAAATTGCTTGCTCCTCTCTAACAAGGGAGAATCCCATGGGAGAACAGTGAGTGTTTCAGATGAAGTCAGTAACAGCGAAATTGGGCAAATAAATACATAGAAAGTTTGCGGCGCATTCCACTTAGCATTCATCTTAGGCGTAGGGAAAAATAACTGAGACCAGAGAGACGTATGGCTTCATTCTTCTTTTTTCATAATCACGTTCCTTCAATTATCCTAGAAACTTTCAAAGTTGATACAAATACATGTTGATCATAAAACATTGCATTTTGAAAACGTCCTTTATACAAATATAAATTCAGATATAGTTATCATTTGGAAGCAAAATACATATACCACGCCATAGCTGCAATTACAGCATCTTTTGTTAAAATACAAATGTCAATCGAAATTTTATACACGCGCTTCTTAAGCGTTAAGAAGTCTATTAAACAAAGATTTGATAATGGCCTAAAAACTTCACACTAAAATCCTATATATTATTTACTTTCAATTTCTACCTACACGTACGATAGAGTTATATACATGGGGCAGATAGATCCACTTACAATGTACACGAATTGGAAATTCTGTTTTTGTATTTGCGCTAAAATTGGACATAAATTTCAATCATTTGAGGACTTTTTTATATTTGTCCTGGGCGGTCTTAGGCTCGCACACTCCACGCTGGATTCAAGATCTTGGCTTTCGTAGTTGGCGAGTGGAAAAGTTGGTTAGTTCCTTTGCTCAGCTCAACGCTACGGCGTGATTTTCACGAAGTTCCAGCTGCTGTAAATGACAAAGAGAAATAGAAAAAGAATTAGCTTGAACAAAGTTTTCTCATACTACATTGCGACAGTCCTTCGAGTCGGGTTACTAAGCAACGTTGTTGGCATACAGTAATGATAGAGATTCTTCTCTTTTGTGACATTATTTACTCTGATTATTTACCGAGTGTTAA
>Ga0126338_10002556_pt1 | contig 12569 bp, 8 predicted proteins | sample OrbCmetagenome_2_FD_92529 | JGI IMG/M metagenome (GOLD analysis project Ga0126338, IMG submission 92529) | Coral microbial communities from Petempiche,Puerto Morelos, Mexico - Orbicella C C metagenome | ecosystem: Host-associated > Invertebrates > Cnidaria > Coral | place: Petempiche,Puerto... | reverse complement strand
TCGGATACATACGCCTCGTTTCTCTCGCCCGGCGGTGTTTTGAAAGCTTCCCGCGTGTTTACTTATTATGTTGTTTTGGACTAGCTATTCAATGTCTTCAATTTCCTTATTATGTGCAATCAGTCAATTCGAAACCTCAACTTCTCCTGGGCATGAGACATTTTGAATTTTCAGTTGGTGAAATTCCTCGATCCTCATCTTACTGCCATACTAGGTGATCAAATGCCCCTAGCCCTCTACTTTTAAGAATTTTTTTTTTTTCGGTACAGGTTGAATATTCATATTTTTCTGCCGATTATAGGATGAAAATATTCCTGTATATATTTTTAGATTATGGCGAATGACATTTCTGATTTTTGATGTACAGTGGAACCTAGATTTAACGACCATCTATATAACGAAGTCTTTGGTATATAATGAACGATATTCCTCGCCCCAGTAATGGTAAAATCTAGATCTATGGAAAAGGACCTCGATACAACGAAACCCCGTCATAGCGAACATATTTTGCCAGTCCCTTGGCCCTTCGTTATATCGAAGTTCCACTGTATTGGAGTAGCAATTACAAGTTTTAGGTACACAAAATTATATTCCTTTTTTTTTGAAAACTCTCAGCCTCAGGTTATTCTTAAAATATTCTTGAAATTTTGCAAAATTTCAGCCTCGATATTATGATATTATAAAATAATTCTCAAAAAACGAAAGAATGTACATGGCAAAAATGAGCAGAGAGTAATGTAAAAGAAACAGAATCACCCCTATGTCCCAAATATTGTTTACATCACATCATTAGAATATGAAAGTGATTAAATTTTCATAAGCAAAACTGCTAATAATTATTTTCAGACACAACACACAGTTTTTTAAGCCCTCTTTTGGGTGTTTCCTAGCTCAGTCACCATGGCTACGGGGCAAAGGGTGTAACTCAGAAACACGGTATATTTCAATCAGCTTACTTCTGTTATGGAAAAATGCAAAGCGGTAACCAAACTACTTACCTCGTTCCACAGTATCAATATTTACACTTGCATTCTGGTGAGCTTGTCAAAAGGCCATGGCCTGTGTCGAAGGCTGATATTCATGATCAAGATAACACGATCACTACCCCCGAGAGGCAGGCCCTTGTTCGTTCCTACCTAATTATCGATTCGGTGCTATACGACTCGTGAGATTATTATGGAAAATTTACATGTCCATTGATTACGTTAGTGGGCACACGATTGACGCAGGAAGGACAGCAACGTCCCTCAAATGGATTTAAATGACTCGTCTCTGTTCACACCGACCATCACGCCTGCCAACGATCCGTTCGAGTTCGTCGAAGAAAGCGCCGTAAACAAGCCAGGTGTTGTGGAAATGAGCGGTTACGAGGTGAGTTCGGTAACCAAAACAACGCGGTGTGGCGATTCACGATTCATTTTAATGCTGCGGTTTATTTAGCAATTTTATTTAACTTTCAAGCAGCTTTGAATGTTTCTGATTGCTACTTCGAGCCATTTACCCGTATCAAATGACACAATTAGATTTTGGCCTTCCTTGTTTTTTGCAGACAGACAGCTCTGGGAGCGACTGGGAGATCGAAAACGCTTCGGCTGCTGGCTTCATCCCGATAGATCCTGGTATGAAATAAAACTATTCAGGCTTCATTGTTTAGCGACCTGTGTTTCAATGTTTTCAATTCGAACACCTGACCATATCTTGCCTTATAATAAGCCCTAGATCTGTTCTTGAATTTTGATGGGAGTTGGGTGACGGGACCTCGAGCACCGGAAATGCCGCAATTTCTGTCACGAAAAGCTGTTTATACAGCGGGCTCGCCGGTTACCCGTGCTGATTAAACTGGAAAGGCGATTGTAGGTGGAAACTAACGATTTTTACCTGTTAAGGAGCACAGGAATAACGAAAAAGTTGATACAGCATAAAATTAGCGATGATTGTCTCAAGATATGCAAAATATGGTGTGTCAATCTTATCCAGCGTGAAATTTGACGTCAAATTCTGTTGAGTAGTGTTGCCATAGGCCGCCGCCATATTGAAGGACCTTTGGTTTTTGCAAACCGTTCGGTGGAGGTACTGCTCAGGCAGGCCTCAGTCTGAAGGATATACCCAGAAATGAGTGTACGAAAGAACGAGGAGAAAGGTATTTTTTTTTGTTCTTTTAAAATCCTCTGGGAATACTTAAGAATTATCTGGTGCGAAATTTCACGTTAGCAAGGACATTGACTCGATCAGTCAGACAATGAAGGTTGTGCTTATTCAATTCTTTACCTGCGTAAATTTTGTCTTGCACACAGCCTTAGTTTATTTTCCTTTACTTCCAAATCCTATCGTTTTTTCAGTTTTTAAGGCAATGGAAAGTGATTGTTGATATATTGCAAGTTTCCTTTGTTTTTGACCGCGCAGTGAAATTTATACTACCAAGATGGCGTAATGGAGAGCGTTTTCACTCGATTGATAAGTGACTTCTTATCCCACTTTTCGTGCACTTTATACTTTGTCAGTTATTCTTTTAATGTGTATTTTTCACTCGACGAATCATTCAAAGTGGCTGCCTGTTTTATCGGGCAACAAGCCAACGCAAGTTAGCAACGCGAGCTTATTCGAGATCAATATTTCCTTCTGGAATATTTTTAAACTTGTTCGCACGGAGAATTGTCTATCTTGTCTGGCTCGTTTTTCTCCAAAGTAAATAAATAAAGAAATAAATAAGTAAATAAACGATGAATTTGACGGTTACATTTCAGAACAGACTCGGCGTTTCGGACGAACATAAAAAAAATAAACTTTCAAGTATTGTAAATAGCCAATGTGAAATTTGCATAGTGTCATTGCATCTGCTCCGATTTCCTCAAAGCTAAATAGCTATCGAATACTTTCATTGTATCTTCCTGTGGGGGTTCTAGAAAGAGAAATCTGGCTGTTTCGCGATCCGAATATCAAAATATTGTCGTGTGCGATCTCGTTAAAAAGGAAATGAATTATTTGTGAGGTGCGGATCCTGGGACTTGCTGCGGTCAGCCCTCGGGGATTTAGCATTATGTTCTGTTAGCAATGGGGAAATCAGACCGGTTAGAAGGTTAACACTGGCATTCCCATTCGAAATATGTCGAATAGCAATAATGTGGAGTCGAAAGACGAAAATGCAGAAGGAAAGCGGGTTAAGAACACTCTGAAACGAAAAAAATTCCGCTCCTTTTCTCTCGGTAAGTACATGTCTAAACACGACATATTTTGATGGGGTTCGACAAAGTCCTCGAAATTTGCGTTAGTAAGCTTAGTTCGATTTCGTTTGATTGATCTGTTGGATTTGAAATATTTTATTCAAAGCTTATTGATTTCTTTGAATGGCCCAGGAAGCAGTCAAAAGTTCTTTGTGGGAAATAACTGATAATACGTGATGTGCGTTTTTGATTTTACACGGAAACAAGACAACTTTTGAAAACATAATTCAAAATTATCGAAGGAGTGGTAGATTTGACACAAGGTAAGGCATTCAGTGTGAAATTGATAGCATCATTTGCAACCAGTGGCTGAGTTTTTTTCAAGAATGGGTTATTCTCTTCTGGGTATGATTACTGCAGTATATTGCACTTTCAATTTAAAATGATAATTTAGTTTACACAATGGACTTGTCACATCTATTTTTGGAAAGGAAGTGTAAAAGGTATTGCTTTGTTCAAGTTGGACAGGGTAGAGACATAAAGTAGCAGTTGAGATGGACAATTTGATATTGAGAGCTGGGCACATTTACCTTTCATGTATCTTTAACAACATGAAAACAGTTTGCTGCCAACTCAGTCAAACCAAAACATTTACATTGTTATGATAGTAGTAAGTGAACTGCAGGCTTGAATCTGCATCTATAACAAACTAGGCAAATGTGACTAATCCATTAAACACTAAATTTGTGGTATTAATTTTTCTTTCTATATAGTTTACCTAACTAGTATGATTCTGAGTTTTAACAACACCCACTTGATTTATTAGAATTCTTGTCCATCATTGATGTCAAGACTTGTTTTAGAAGCTTTTGCAGGATGCTAATGCCAAAATGGTTTTGATTTTTGATTTAGGTATTTAAGGACAGGTGAAGTGTTGGTAGAATATTTATTTAAACACAAAAAGACCTCTTCTAAGAGCAAATAGAATGCCACACAGAGGGTAGTATCAGTTTTCAAGATAATTATTTATTACTTGTGGTTCTATGCAATCACTACAGCTTTTGCACAGAAGGGACTAACCTAATAGTTATGAAAAAGTGATTGAAGTTCCCATGGACAGGGCTGTGGTCTAAGACAAATTATGAAGAGCCCAAAGGCTACTGAAATCCTGTGGGCCCAGCACTTTGAGCTTATATCATGCAAAAATAAGTTTTTCGAGTTGCACAAAGAGAAAAGTTAAGTGCCTCTGGCACCCATACACCTCTAGAGCACAGTCCTGCATGGGGCACCCACTTCTGTTCCATGGAAGCCTGGTGTAACTAAGCTGACATAGTGTCGTGTAGCCCGCTGGTAGTTCACCATATCTGCAGATTTAAAACAAATCAGTCTGTGCTAGTCATTTCCAACTTGAGCGATGTAGTTGTATAGTGGATTTTGTGCTTTTTTAACAATTCACCAGAGAATATAATGTAAAGTTAACAGAATGGTAAACAAAATATTTATTGAAAACTTGTCTTCACTGGCCATGAATAAGTGATGACAATTGGTTTGCAAATAGCTTGCATTGAAAACAGGCCTGCATGCAGTGTAATTTTCACAGTCTATACTCTTTTCTACTAAAGGTCTTAAACAATATACTGTAGCATTTAAGTATGTGGTTGGCAAATTAAGAAGACAGTACAATTTTATCCAATGTGACAAGCTTGCGATGTCTTTGACACAAATTGCTTTGTGCAAATCAAGCTTTTACAACTGTACACAATGTTGTAGAATGAGAGGAACAAAAGTACAAATGGAAGAATGGCTAGTCCCCATGTGATATTAATGATAATCATGTAAATACGACACAAAGAATGTGGATTGCCATAGAATTTTGAGGCATGTGTTAGTTAATACCCTACCACAATCATAGCATTAGGTGATGTTATATATGCAAAGCTATACAAAATCTTTGCGTGGCACAAGCAGCAAACACTTGTTCTAAAAGAGGTAGGAGACAAATTTGAAGTGTCTAAATTGGTCTTTATCACAACATACTGAAACACTAGTTATTCCTGCAATTACAGTTAATCAAATTGAAATAACAGTGAAACCTCTCTGTTGGACACCTGTCTACTATATAAATACTTCTGTATTAGACAGTTACATGTAGTCTACAATATGAACACCTCTGTAATATGAATAATTAACAATCATTCCACGAGCATGCATTGGACATGAGATGGTAGATAGCCAGCAAGGCGTGTAGCACTTAGTTGGCTATAATTATTTCATATCCAACAGACGCAAGGGAAATAATTGTCTCACTAAAAAGTCCCCTAAATACACAAAACTAAACTTAGTCTAATAAAAATAAAAATAAAAATGCCCCCAAAAATTACTCTTATGTATACCATATTTCTAGAGTATGGCATAATGGCTCATATACTGAGATGGCTAAGCCAATGAAACTCTTGATTTGCATTATCCAATGATTTAGTTTTTAATAATGGATACCATATGACTCTGCTACATATAGCAATATTATTTACTAAACGTTTTCAGTGTTTTTAATAAGATTTGAAGCAGGTGTCTGCTCTACTGCAGCACCTGTTGACGAGCACTAAGAGAGGTCCACAACAACTTCCTCTCAAGGGCAAATTTTTTCAAGAAAATGCTGGTGATTCACAACACAAAACCCACCAGAGCTTGGATGCATGCCTGACAGGTCTTTAATATTGAATACATTGCGATGCAGGGAGACAGTAAAGTGTGTGGATAGAAGATGACATTATAGTATATATCTTCTGCCTATGATTTTAACATACTGTTATAGCATTTTTATTGCATATGTTCACTCTTTTTAGTACTCTAATATTTTGTCTTGTCAGTCAAATACTCTGCAGATTTCTTAGTTAATTCTGCTGTCTTAATGTTTTCTTGCTTTTCTAATTAATTTACTCCATTTGAATAGACTGCTTTCAAGTTGCTTTTATTTTAAGCTCAATGTCAAAACAGGTTTTGTGTATTTAACTAAAAAGATTCATGAAAAATGTATTTCACCTAACTCATTCATTTCCATGCAATCCAAAGTTCTCCAGTCTGACTCGTTTTAAACTGTGAAGGCAAAAGGTATCTTGTAAATAGCCTAATTGTTTTGACCGAATGAAATATACACTTTTCTCTTGTATTTGGATAATTTGCAAGAAACAATATAGGCCTATTACAGCCTCTGAGAACCTTTTGGAATGATCTCACAGCTGTATAATATTAAAGATGCTCTTGTCTACCTCAAACCTTTCTTGCCCTTCAGTGTCTGATTTGTAGGGGTTCAACTAATTGTACAGTTTGTAAGTTTGTTTTGTGGCAAAGTTTGGTCAACAATGTGACTGTTAACATTCATAGTGTCACAGTTTGTTAATGTGGTAAACATATCTCCAGTTTCTCTAGCATAAAGCACTAGTTTTTACCATATACATGTGTATTGCCAGCTCAAACTGTTTAATTTTGTTTTTAGCGGACACTGCATTACTTATTGGAAATCTATCGCGGAGCAAGGCCAGTAATGATAATGGTGAAGAGGATCGAAGCTTACCCCTCGGAGGAAGTCCATCAGGTTAGTGATGCTTATGTTACCTTATCATTGTGCCAAGATAGGCTTTTATAAAAAATGTTTGTATCAGTAAATATTTTCTTTATCTGTGGCAAAACACTGTACAGTTCATGAGATGTCAGGGCGTTTAATATGCAGATTATTTAAATTAAAGCTCAGTTGAAAAGGTAAATGAGATTTACAGTCAATGCAAGGTAAGCAACATTTATTTGTTCTGTGATTTAAAAAATATATATATACGCCACCCGGAAATAGCTGTAAAGCTTTAGAGTTACCACCATTTATTGACTGAAAATAAACAGACAAGTCAGAAAATAGGCTTAACTAAATTAAACACTTGTAAACAGGTGGGCAAGGAGGGTGAATAGAAAAGGTATCATTGAGAAACTCGCTTTACAAAGTGAATATTACATACCACAGGGGTTGGGGGATGGGTGGGTACAAGTCTATTATTAATTGATGTTGTTTTGCGAGAAGAACATTTTTTTTTATTTCTGTGGGGATTCTATATAAATATCTGGGAATCAGGAAACTCGCAAACTTTTCCAGGAAATTTCAGATGTTACATAAACATAGTGCAAAATATATCATGAACATCTTGCCTAATTTTCTGGAAGTCACAAGAATGCTTGGAAATGTTTATTAAACTCCTCTCTTATACTGCAAAAAATGTTCAATACCCAGTTAACCCTCTGCACTGCACAAGTTGCCAAATTGCAACTGGTGACCTACTGCAAACTTTGGGATGCAGTTGTTCACCTTCGATTGGTTTAAGCTTGGAGTGCTCTGATTGGTGGACTAAATGAAAATTTAATTTAGATATACGAGTAACTAGTACAAACACACTTAGTGCTGCATCATAATGCATGTCAACGTTAATTAATTAGATATTTCACATGAACCATAACTTCTGTGAAAAACCATTTTGCTCAAAAAAATTGTGGAGTATGTTAATGAACAGTATTATGCAAAAGTAGTGCAAGTGAGATGTGAGAATTTCAATCTTTGTTCTTGCAAACTTTTTCGCATAACAGTTTGAGAAGAATCTTGCAGTATGTCACATGATGATTTGTGGGAACAAAGGGCGATATTCATCTAATTTTTGGCCACTCGATGAAAATTTGCGAGTACATGGGTAATTTAGTAAGGCATTGAATGGCAGTTCATCAGCGTTTGCACAAAGTTCTCTTTGCAACCAATAATAACTACATGTGACCGTCATGGAACTCACACAAAATAAATTTTGATACATGTAATTGTTTGTAAATGTGTCCTGGAGTACACAGTTTGCAGTCACCAATCACCAATTAAATGGATATAACATAGCTTGATTTGTTATTTTCACTGTCTCAGGCTCGTTATGTTATTTTGAAACAAAGGGACTCAGAAAACTACATTTAGTTTGAAAGATTTTTTTGTGACTGAAAGCAAAATTAGAACTTGTAAGTCTACAACATAATGTCTTCACCTTGTTGTGCAATGGTAAAGCAGCCTTCACGTGGCAAACTTAAGTTGGCAAACTCATGTTGGCAAATTAACTTCAAAAAGTTGGCAAACTCATACCTTCACAGGTCAAACTTGCGTCATTTCACAACACACGGTAATTTGCAACACGGCCAACTTGGTACAGTGGCACTCACGTATGACAGTGAAACAGAAGAAGAGAAGAGAAGAAACAGAAAGCGGTGGAGAAATAGAAAGGTTTGGATGAAACCTAGTTTGTCCGCCAGCTCCTCCATTTTCTTTTGTTCGTTTTTTGTATCTTTGTAGACTACAGATGAAACGTTCCACATAGCCGGACAATTGTGAACCTCTTCGATAAATTTAAAAGTGGCCTCATGTTCATCTTGAATTGCATCCGCCATTTTGGGAAGTGTCACGCGAATGAATCCCTTGAATAGAGCACATGTTTTGATTGGTTGACAGTTAACAACACTTGTTTGTCAAGCATTGACACGTCAGAAATGAGTTTACCAAACATGGAAAAGGTTGGTGAAAAAGTTAGCAAGAATAGAGGCAAGTTTTATTTGTCGCCAACAGTTTGCCGACATGTTTGCCGACTGTATTTGTGCCGTTCACACACACCAACTTGAGTTTGCCAACATGAGTTTGCCAACTTTAGTTTGCCGAGTGAAGGCTGCTTAAGACTGAACTGTACCACTCACTTTCTAATTTTTACCTTTTTATCAGGGGTATCTTCCTTCATGTCATCCAAGATATTAATAAAGGAGGCAGAACTAATCAGTAATAATTTTGAAAGACACAGGCTTGCAAGCAAAAATGAATGTAGAATATCTCTACAAATCACCTTGATAATGGTGTCATGATAACCCAAAAATGTTAGTTTTTATGGTTCATTTTCGTTTGCCTATAAGCAGGTCTAAAAGTCGTTAGGTGTTATTTTGTCAAGGTGTGAAACGCTTTATGAGGCTTCTTGATGGCGTAAGGTTTTGCCTATTCCATCCTATCTTTTGTATTCAAGTCAATACACCTATTATAATAATCATGCATTGTCTCAATTTAAGCAAATTATATCAAATGCTGCATTTTCCAGTTGAAATATATGTTGTATTTTGTTTGAATAAATTTGTTTCTCAATACTCATAAAAAGTTTGACAGGTTTTGTTTTTTTTTAAAATTAAATTGCATTTCAGATTTTCAAATTAGTAAGAAATATAAGTCAGACAGAGGAACATACAAGTCAAATGGAGGTTTAGAATTTCAAAGCAAGCATGGATTTGGACCAGAACATGCATGCACACTTCATGAAGTTTTCCCATCTCTGATATAATATAATAATAAAAATCATCAATATAATAATAGAAAACTGTTTTGTTGAGATCAGGTTGATTGAAATTTATGTACCTACAACTCTTGTATTTAAGCAGGTTGTAAACATTCTGTTGAATGTCTTATTTTAAATCCGTTTGTTGATTTTTTCACTATTTTATCCATTACTGATCAGGTCCTTTTAAAAAAAGGCGCAGGTGTTTGATAAATATTGATTCACTGAATAAATAGAAAGAAAATAAAATTAATTTGGAATTGCCTTGCATGTGTAAGAGTTTCGAGAATTATTAGCCATTGAATAATTCATATTTAGGAAAGATTTTGTTGATACCACATGTTTGGTTTCTCATGTCAATGATTGGTTTTGTGATTTTTAGCTTAAAAGCAAGGATTAAAATATTTGGATTCCAGCCTCATTCAACCTCTGTGCATAATTTCCCGAATGTCTTCTAATCATTATCAAGAGTGACAATGACAACTTTGGTTGCAACAGGAAATAGGTATTTTATGGACATGGTAATTAATGCATCTCGCAAGAGTGAATGTTTGTATATACATTGATGTATATATTGTGCTGGGATGAAACTTGGGTGCATGTAATTTTTTATGACCGTTGTTATGTCAGCAAAGAAGGATAAGTCAGGCAAGCACAGACAAGTTCCACTGCAAGTTTTAGTTACAGGTAATATGGCAATTGTCACATTTTCAGTTCCCAAACAAGCTTACATGTGTATTTAGCAGGCAATTTGCCCAATACTTGAAAGAGCTCAGCTGTTAGACACTCCTCTGGGTTTATGTCTGGTATATATATATCTACACCTGCAAGCTAATGATTGAGTTAGTTCTGTGACAATAATTTATTGTAAGTTCTGTTTTACATTTTTGCATCATGAAATTTGGGACTAGATTAAATGTTCTCAAGAACATTCATTTGTTATTTGATCATTTTCTATGATTTCTTCTTTGTTCAAAATGTGTTGCAGTGAAGTACGTGTTATCAAGCTACTGCCACAGTGATGGCAACATATGGCTGTTTCAATTTATGTATTGAATCAACTTTGTTTGAATCGAGAGCAAATCACATTTAATAGGTGTGTTTATTTGATTTCGTAGTAGTTTGCTGTGGACATTTTTTTGTGTACATTTCTCTAGAAGTCAATCAATTGCAAGTTAGTTTAAGCCATAAATGCTCTTGGGTGTCTCATCTTCAATAAGACAGGGAAACTTTAACATGTTTCTTAATGCCTTCAAAGGTAGACTTTGAATATATGGTGTTAATAACAGCATTTAACAAACTGTGGTGTAAATTATCATTTTTAACAGCTGGAAGTGAAAGCTTTTTTTCTGAGCAGGCTTTTTTCAGAAGCCTTTGTGGTGTACCTCCTTGCTTGTGTGTTTCTCACTGATCAAGACTTGCAGCTTAAACTGCTGGTTGTTGTGTTGAAATGATATCCCTGGGAGTGTTTTGTTTGTCATCTGTGGCAAATTTTTATTCGTTTGTGATAAACCCAGTGATCAAGCAACAATAAATAATTAACTGAAATCAAATCTTTGATATTTATTCATCAGATAGTTGCTTCTCGTATTTTTAATGCATCGTTGTTTTGGTATCAGGTTAAAAAGTGACTTGATTTGTAGATCTGGCTAAAAATAAAGAACAAATTTTTGTAATGTTAATTTTAAAGACCTTGTACTTGTGATTAGTACATACTCTTGAAGTCACTATGTAAGCTAATCTGTTATTGTTGGTGTGTGATTCTGATCTAGAAATTCTGGATTTCCTTTATTAAAAGTTATAGCTACCTTTAAAATAAACAAGATATGCATCAAACTAAAACTACGTGCATGCTTAAAACCTTTTGTTAGTCAATTCTCAACACAGCAGGGTAGCTGTGATAGGTTTTTGATCTCATAAATAAATTGATCTGTTCTTCTCAGCTTAGTACATTTTTAAGAAAATTAAATGAAAAAGTACTGTCAGTAATATTTATAGAAGTGTTACTGTGTACCCGAAAATTAAAATGAGTGCAAATGCAATGCTTAACACTGCACATGAATAACAGTCATGACTGTGCATTACAAAAAACATTGTCAAAGCTAGGTTTCAGCAAAACATATGTCCAGGATCGTAAATGTCTATTTAGCACAAAGCTCTCTTAAGGGTGATTTACTTGTCATTTGACCAATCTTAAGGTAATTCCGCTGAAATAGAACTGCACTGAGATTTTTGTGAAACTTTGCCTATTGATTGTTTATATTATAGGAAATTAAATTTTGAATTAAAAATGAGGGGTCCCCATCTTCATTTAGGAGCAACAGCACCCTGTTTATACCCATATGAATCCTTATAATATCACCATGATTGTAGTCATGATTGCTTGCAAAATTCATGTTTCCGACGATTGTTTTTTGTTCTACACTGAGAATTGGTCTATATATATTTTACACAGAGAAATTAATTACCCAATTCAAAACAACAGAACAAAATGATAGGTCACCATACTCATTTGCGAGAAAATGACGATTTACCTCTATGTCGAGACCTAGCCATAAAGAAAAAGCCGCCATTTTTTAATGCGCGTGTGCTAATCACGCGTGAAATTATGCGCAGTAGGGATGTGCAATGCAATACTGGGAAATGACCTTAATGTGTAGACAGGTTTTTTCACTGGTAATAATATTCTGATGTATATTTGCATTCATTTTGTTCATTATATGGATGAATTTGCTGCAGTTGTATAATGATATGTTTTATTGTATGTACACATGACGATTGTGCACACGGAGATAAAAAATTAATGCAAGCCAGTACTTTAGAAATGTTAATTTGCCTTAGAGGAGCTAGTCACGTTTTGCACAAGTTTAGCCTACATTTTTCAAGTTTATTGTTTGTGTGACAATCTTCAGTCCTTAACCATCCTTTCTCCTTTATGGATTATTTTTATCTCTTTCATTGTTGTTTTTCAATCTCAGTAAACTATTATTTTCAGGTTTCCTTCAATTTAAAGTGGCTGAAATAACTCAAG
>Ga0126338_10002555_pt1 | contig 12569 bp, 3 predicted proteins | sample OrbCmetagenome_2_FD_92529 | JGI IMG/M metagenome (GOLD analysis project Ga0126338, IMG submission 92529) | Coral microbial communities from Petempiche,Puerto Morelos, Mexico - Orbicella C C metagenome | ecosystem: Host-associated > Invertebrates > Cnidaria > Coral | place: Petempiche,Puerto... | reverse complement strand
GGAGAAATCTGCCTCAAAAAGTTGTATCAGCGAGAGGCGACGGACGCCATTTTCGAAAATTTTGTGCATTTGCGCGCTTCTTTCGCCGTGACGTCATAATGGCCATGATCATAGGGTCAGCCAAATCTGACGTGTTCACCTCTCCCTCCTGATCCATGCTATGATTGACAGAAAACAAGGTATCCGCTGACCAGTGATACGTGTCATATCGCGGGCTCAGGTCAAGAACTCGTGTTGTTTTGGAATTTGACCGCCGACCTGGTACTGGGTTTTCGATTGGATCGCGGGCTCAAGCCAGGTTATTATTTTGGGGGAGAGGAAGGGTGTACATGCAAAGGCAAAATTTCGGCGCAAATTAAACCCTGACGCGTTGTTGACTTTTCTTCCGACATATTCCTTGTACAATCGTCTCATGGAGAAAAAATAGTGAAATCACATGCTGCACAATCACATGCTCACAACTGATCATTTTTTGAGTTTCTGATCCAAGAAAAACAAATCCCCTTTTCATTTACGGTTAATTGTAATCAGGAGCTACGCTTTTAGGCTTGGCTAAATCTTTATATTATGTTCATACATGTAGTCAGTTAAGCAGAGGTCGTTTTAGACTCAGACGGGCTTGGTACTGAGCTGCGCAGACTTTGAATTGACATACATAGGCCTGATTAGGAATAGTGCAGAGGTTATTTCTAAGTTCTACGGACTTGAAACTAAATTCAAAGACCTTGCCTTTCAGTTAGAGCGCGGCTTGGTAAAGAATATAAAAAACGCGTTGGTCCAGAATCTAGACCATGTCAATGTAATTTGAACTCAAAATCCATTAAGCTAAACCAGGATAAGCGAAAATTTGATTTCAGTTTTGTAACTATTCGGTGAAGTTTTCTATTTATATTGTTTGTTCTTTAGCTTTAAGCATGAGTCGTTTCAAACTATACACGACATAAGCAGTGAAAGACATTTTTATTCAAGAAAAAATTGTTACTTCGGTCATCCTTCGGTTAACTTTTAATCCTGGTTTAGCGTTAACCGGCTACCGAACAAAGCTGCCCTGAAGTATATCAGTATATTTTAACTGGGGTATATTACAGCATGAAAGGGAGGCTGGTATGCTCAGTGAGTGTGTGAAACTTTGGGTCAACAGATTCGCGTATAAAATTTTGTCCAGGGCGCGGTTGTCGTGTTTTGTTCTTGCACAAGACACTTTCTGAAATGTAAATTGGTACTTGCGAATCGTTGGAATCGTTCAAAGTATACGTTATTTAACTTAGCAACCCATCGTGGTGGAGTCGCAAAACTCCACTATCGTGATATCTAGATTGAAACATTTTGTCAATTTAATCTTTTTCACTGAAAACTGTCAACAAGAAACGTCATGTCTCGTAGGACATAGTTAATAGAGGGAATGGTTTCACGAAACAGACCAGGCAAAATCAAAGGGTGGTTATGTGTGCTCATACAACTTACCAATAGAAGCGTTGCGATTATGTTATTAATGTATAGTCAATGAGCATAAAACAAAAGATGTGCAGGATCAAGGACCTTCCAACATAAACCTTAGCCTGTTTGGTTGCTTCTTTGATGTTTACCGGGCTTCTTGGCCATTTCACGCTACTAAGCACAGTAGCGAGAATAACTGAAGTGGAAGAGGCTAGTGGCAACTGGAAATTTTCTGTGACTGGCACAAACCTTACGCGTCTTGGTAACTTTCTATGTTTTCCTCCCTTTGGAAACAATATAAACATCCCAGTCATCTATCAAAACGATACTTAAGAGAAACCTTTAATTCATAATAGCCTAATAATTTTACATTGCCGGATAACATTTTAACCTAAATGATTTGACATGTGAATAGTATGTACACAATTCAATATTTTTAAACTTATAAAATTTTCGTACAAAAATCGCTAAAATCTGAATTGCGAAATTAACTCAATTTGCAGGTTTTTTAAACCCAAATACAGAAAGATATCTGGTGCCAAATATTTGTACGACGTCCATTCTTGGCCACCATACTGAAAAATTTCCTGTCAAATATTTTTTTCTTAGGAGGCACATTTAATTAACCATCCACTTAATTTGAACCACTCGGCTACATCAAGAAACTCCTGGAATGAAAAATAGCGAGTCCAAAGGAAAGCTTGAAGATTTAGAGAGGATGCGGTATTTTGGATGAAACCTTATAACTGAAAAACTTGATAACACCTAACCAAAAATAAACATCCACAAAAATATACAAAAAAATCCTTAATCCCTGTTGAAATTAACAAATCACCGAGGAAATATTAACTCAAATTCTATTGCTCAAGTCTTGACTTGTTCATTTCTTCCACTTTTCATTCTGATTTGGCGAGAATGCCGCCAGACTGCGTGTCTTTCAGGGCTTAAGTTAGTTAATTTACATTAGGAGAATTCTAAACACGACAAGAGATGTTCAAATTATAAACAACTATCATTGAAATTCTAAGAGTAGTTTTAACTGACTATCCAAAATAATTATGTGAGCCTTAAACTTATGATTGGTGAGCTAAAAAAATTGGATTCGCGACCCCTGACCAATCACAGCCAATCAACGCTTACGCGTTTTCCCGCGCTTAGCGCCGGTTCCATGTGTTACCTCTAGTTTTGATTGGTTCATTGCGTTAGAACTGTTTGCTGTGATCGGCGAGATAGAGCGGTTTTCAGTTGAGTATCGTAACACCAAAACCAAACCAACTACTTACCAATAAGACTTCACATCAAATCTCAAACTGTAGTAAAACCACTACCGAAACCAAGGTAATTGCCTGATTACTTTCGAAACTCACTTGAAAACTGCTCTTGTCATTTGACAGCTGTTCTTACTAACTGCCGCCAATCATGGTTTCCACAATAACAGAATATTGCTAAGTAACATTATGAACTCTTCTTGTCGTATGCATAACCCTCTTTTCCAAAAAGATTCCTTTGTTCTTTAGTAGTCGCTATGATTGACGGGAGTTATAAAAACAGCTGCTGAGCGTCGGTTTCGTTTTCGAATGAGGTAATTACTGCTATATACACTTGAAATTAGCTTCGAGTTTCTCATCATTGTTGACTTTTGGAATGTTCCTGATTATTTTTATCTCGTGAATCATTCTTTATCTAGTGAGTCAAGTCAGACAGTCGCTAACATCAGCTGTTGGAGTAAAGTTTTGAGTAGAACAACCTAACCTCTAACACAATAACATTTCCAGTTTTGCATTTTAAGCTACACTTTTCCGTACTAATCAGACCTTTTTGGTTGAAATCTCACGAACTCCTTTCGCCATAACACCAGTTCTACGACGTTAGTTATTCAAGCGCGTGCTTGTAGTCTCAGCTCCGCGCAGCCATAATTACGGTAGCAACATACTGAATTGGTTCTTTCCAACATTCCCTGGCCTGCTGTATCGCGTTACTGGAGCATCTAAGATCTTTTATTGTCAATAAACGAATGTTTCCCGTTAAAGATAAGATAGATCCTTAAGTCCCTCTCATTCCTCACATGATAGAAGCTCCTGAGGAATCTGCGTCCAGGGTCTTGAGTCGTTTCAGGATTGTTTCGTTGAGTTTTTTGCGGTCCCGGTCGACTTTTTTCAATGTCAACATTTTTTTCTTTCCTGTGTCCATCATCCTACAATAAAGAAAGATTTGTAGCTCAGATTAAAGAGACGTAACAAAGTTAAAGAGAAAAAAAACTCTACAAAAAAAGAAAAAAAGACTGCCACAGTTCTCTTATGACTAATCATTGCTCACACTAGAAAGACACAATTTTGCAAACAAGAGTGATATTGCAAGTATGTCAAGCAAAAACATCGGAAACTGCCCTTCCATGACCATCTACACGTGCTGCTTTTTTAAAAGCAAAAAACAGTTTACTCCTGTAGCCATATTGAGACCTTTTTTGTTTTCGAAATAAAATTAATCACGAGTTTCTCAGTCGACAGAGTTAATCAAAACTGAAAACACTCACGACACCTAGAATACTTTAAAAATACATTTGACAAGATGAGTGCATCATAGCTCATGCTTGCTCCGTTCCATCCCGTCCCGTCTCGCGTAGTCTCAGTATATTTACACATCACTTACTTCTCAAGTAGTTTGGCTACAACTTGCGGGTTGACTCGACTGTATTTACTTGTTGTGGAGCCGTGATCAGCAAAATATGTCGACCAGTCTGCCTTTAACAGCAAGTCTACCAACTAAGGATAAACAGAAAAAGATATATTTACCATTTTAGACTGCAAACAGTTCATCTTCTACAAAAAGGAGCGTTCACGGTAAAAGACAGAAGCACGGATAAATGAGAAACAAGAAAGAACAAATACTCAGGTACAGCAAGTCATGACACGGTACCTGTCTGAGTTCCAGAAATGTCATCTGTAGTGTGCCGTCACTGATACCTTCTACAGGATTGGAATTCACGAATTCTGAAAAGCCATGAAGAGAAACAGGTCAACATAATTAGAGACGTTTTTCAACAAGAGAATCAAAGCAAATACAGTCAAACCCTTAGTAAACGGCCACCCTCGGGGAAATAGGAGGTGGCTGTTTAATAGGGGCTAGTCACTTAGAAAGGGGTTGGTGTACTTTGAATATTTTTTTATCATCGGGCTAATTTCTTTGTAACCATGGAATCATGATCAACGTGTGTTTGAATGTTTTTAGCAGTCGTCCCTTTTTATTTTGGACTCTTTTCCGTCGTCGCCTTTTCCAAGACAAAGCTGAACTACGTGTATTAAATTTGGGGATGGCCGTGTAAGGTGGCTCAAACAGTTTCCAGCAGTTAGATTTGGATGGGTCGTTTTAACCATTCTTTATCACTTGATACTACAATCATGGTATCGAAAACTCCTCAATCATCGGTGAACTTGTTATCATTTTCGTGACACAATAGGTTACCATAACAACTGTATGACCTGCTAAAACTACCCTTGATTACAGCTTTAGGGGCTTATAATTCAAAAACGGTATGGTGGATTTTTTTATATATTATCAAATTTTGATATGCATGATAAGACGCAATTTTTGGCAAAGTTTAAAAAAATTCTGTACATATGGTTTAGAGCCACCTTAAATTTACAAAACTTTAAGGTGGCTCTGAACCCTATGTAAAGATTGTAACGTCTACACGGCAGCTATGTGGATCGCTGCCGTGTAGACGTTACTTTAAAATTATCAAAAAACGATTAGGTTTCTAGTTAAACTTCGGCCCTAAAACTATACCTTCACACTTCCTAATGTCCTGGTTGAACCCGTCCAGACCATTCGAGTTCATCTGTTTCACCTGAAAACACAAAGAAAAAAACAAAAAGGTTACTAACAGGTAAATTGGCAGAAGTATTTACACTAATCCAACACGACCTTCTACGAATCTTGAAGCAATAGCATCAAATGCAGGTTGAATGATCGAGATAAGCCATGTGCAGGTTTGATTGCTTTCTGTGTCTGTCGGACGTGCCGCGGTAATCAATAACTGCATGGCTTTACTTGAAGGACTTCAGTCATGGTATTTTGAGTCAGTTAATTTGGCCCCGTAAAAAAATTGTCTTTAAATGGGAGGAACCCTGAAAATAATAGTTTACCAAGATGGAAAAGCACTTAAGAAAAACTAATAAACCATAAAGGAACAAGGATGGTTAAGGATGGAGAAGATTAACACGGATTACAAACGACGAACTTGAGAAATTTCGGCTAAACGTAGCTCCTTTAACTAAATAGATGACGCTCGTACCTCGTCGTCCAGTAACATCTCTCTGAGCTTGGTGGCTAGATATTTACACGAAGACATACACGCCGTCTGTGCCACGTTACCCTGCCAACAGTCAAATAACACGGGTAAAATGAGGTACACTGACCTAACTATCCAAATAATCAAAACAAGTCAAATGTTTGGAGGCGGCGCGGTTAAATGGTTTAGGGCGCTGGATTTAAAATCTGGAGGTCCCTGCTTCAAATCCTCCACCCTACCGCTATCTATGGATTAGTTCTCGGTAGCCCCGAGGTTCAACTCCTCGACCGCCTTGTGTAAAAAGCCAACTAGCCAGCCACCCACCACTTGGGATTCTTAACAATTTATGTTCTATTTGCAATACTAGTTTAATTATTTACAGTGTCCCAATAAGCACAACACTGCTAAATACACTTGACACTTAACTAGAGTTATTTAATTTTATTTTTTAATGAATGGGGGTCGAGCACTTTGCTTCAGGTGATCTTGTCAAATACAAATTGCAGTTCGACGTTGGTGTTAGGTGACTGTGGTTTATGACTTGCGTGTATGGCTTCAGGTGTAGGTTTAAAACAGCCGTTAAACGGTGGAAAGGAGACCATAAAACCCTGGCGACTTACCGGGAGTGTAGAGAAGTTTAAGAAGGTGGTATGGAGATACTCCAACAGGTCCACTAGATAGCTACTGGCTTGCGATCTGGAGTTCGACGGAACCCAATTATAATTGGCTGTAAATAAGGAAACATGAGAATGAATTTAATAGTGAAATAAATGCCTTCAATAATACTAAAACCTTATACATCATGTTATAGTTTATAACAACAGAGAAAGAACCTGCACAGAGAGCATGACAAGCTGCCGAAGGTTACGAACTACCTTGAATGCTTCACGTTTTACTGTTAAAGGAATAAAAGCTATCGAAGGAAGACCGAGTACCCTTCAAGTGTTAGTTATTTTCTGTATACGCACCTAATTCTAAAAATTCTTCTATTTTCATGTTGAGTCTCTCATAGACTTGCTGCTCTGCCTCGGCTCTCATGTCCTGGTAAAATAGCCCAGTTAGTTACACCACTAGCTCATATTATGAGAAAAGAACAACCCATTAGAAAAAAAGCAAACAGTTTCATTTACTGCAAAACCGAAACAAACCCCTACCGACTAAAACTGAACCTTTTCCAGTACAGCTCGCCTCTCTACCCACCACCACCATCCCCTCCCCTCCTCGACGCCCTTTGAAAAGTCCTTAAAACGAAATAACACCTCAGCGGATTAAATAGAATTTAACTGGTACCGATATTTTACGGGTAATAACCGCACTCACCTTGAATGACGACAAACCATAAACCCGAGAAACGTTTATCCCTTCATTGGAAGTGCTAAGATTAAAAAGAACCATAGCAGGTCGTTATAACATTGGTATTGTTGTTATGTCGCGGTGGTGGTCAATTTGTAGCTAAGAAAAGCAATTTCCGTCAAAAAGATCTCCTCACCCTGTCACAATAGTAACATACTCTTCAAGATGAACACAGGCCGCCTCTAAATGAACTGTGTTGATGGACATTTGAACGAGCTGATTGAAAGAAATAGTTTTAAAAAGATAAGACATTATTATTGCAAAAACCCATTTCCAAGTTGCCCCAAGAGTCTCTATCAAAGTGAGGCCCGTTGCACAACCATTCATGTGAAAATGAGTTTAATTCGCATGTGAATGAAATCTCATTTTTATACGAGAGGATGGGCAGCAAGACTCGCTTTGAGAAAGAGGCTTAAGGTAATTCGGAAATAGCTTATTGTACTGACAAAGCTAACGTTCAAACATCAGATTCTTTTAACCAAAAAGGAAATTAATCTAAACAATAATAAATACAAATTAATTAAGAAAGATAGACAAACCTGTGGAATTGACATTGTTGGTCTTCTAATAATGGATGTGATGCAACCTAAACCAGGAACAAATTAAAATTTGATGCTGAATGGCATGGTTAGTCTTATTTATTTTCAGCTTTTCATTACTGATGCCATAATTTTGATCAGATACAATAAACAAAATAGTCCTCTACGAAAAACCCACCATTCAGTGTTCTTGTTAGCAGCAAATTTGTTGACTTCCTCACTGAATCTCCAATTTCAGTTTGACTAGGGAAATAATTACATACCATGGGCTCAGTCTTGTTCACATGATACAAATTAAAGGGATGCTTCTTTAGATGAGATAAACAAACTTATGAAAGATCAAAGTGGTACAAGACTGTCTAACTCTGATGCGGTTCACCAGCTTTCAGAAAAGATTGCAAGTACAAGCAACACATTTACTGTAGTACCTGACATTAAGGTTTTCATTGAATTTTAAACACGACTTGATGTAGTGTTTGACCTGTGAAACAAAAGAATCAAAGTTAAGGCCCACTGGGAAGGTCTTACTCGTTAAATGATAAATGAAATGTAACTTCTTGTTTGAACGACAACTTAGGAATAAATTCCAGTATGTACCTCTTGATAAACTTTAACCACACCTTCAGAAAATGGAAACTGCCTTGGAAAAGGATCCTACAGAGACAAAAATTACATCATACAATGTACATTCATTCTGCATACAGTGTTACACTGTTATTTGCAGCTGACAATGATGGAGGCCTGAATTTCAGCCTGAATGCCACTGTTAAAGTCAATGTGAACTAAATTATTGTGTGTGTCAGCACCTTTGTTCCATGTATCTCTGTGTCATCAAATGGAAATTCCCTCAGCAGATCATTGTATTCACTCTCATCTTGACAGCTCATTGGTGCATAATTATCTTCATCAAAAATTTTCCTTAGTGGGGCAAAACAAAAGGGTCAGCATGTGCCAAGTCAATTAAAAGCATACAGCAAAGTCTCATGTCTGTATACATTATGATAATTATTACTATTTGGTATAATGCTCCCCCAAAGACGTTTCTCAGCATTTCACTGGTTGTTTAAACTTGGACAATCATTTGGTTTAACCTTGTTCTTTTTCCCAACTTTATTCTGTCTATAGAGATTTTTCATCTATACATGTACATGACTTGTATATGTTCACTAGTTAAAAAAGAAATAATTAAAAGTAGTCTTTACATACTTGAATATAGCTTCCCAGTCCTTTGATAAAATTTCATTGTACTGATGCCTAGTAAAAAAAAGTATTTCAAAGTTCTTGTTCCAATAATTATATACTCCAGAAAGAAAAATGTACATGTAGGTTAACTCTCATGTGCCAGGCATTGAACCTGGTTTCCAGGGACAAAACGACTCTTACATGTTGAGCAGTATCTCTTGCATAACTGTATAACAGATCTACACTGTTGTACAATTTCCTTTTGTTAAAGGCCACTTTAATATGTATGGCTAATTTACTACAATTTTAAAGCTCACCTCATTTCAAGAAGGACATCAAAAATTTTATTTACATTAAATCCAAAACCCTAAAAATAATAAATGAAAATTTTTATTTGCATCAAATGTAAATTTAAAAAATGGAAGTGCAATGTAGATATGCACATGTACAGAACACAATAATAAGATTCTTAGACAGGTTACTACTGTATACTACAGCTATAATAACTACAGCTGGACCACACAAACAAACAACATGTTCTAATCTACATGCAAATGTAATGCTTACCGACAATGTGTGACAAAACCACACAATGAGTTCTTTTACTTTTAAGAGAAGTGAAGGCTCTTCACAGTAACTCTACAACACAACAGAGCATATTAAGTAATTTGTGATGTTTGATTAAAACAAATTGAGTGATATTTGAACAGCAGAGTACATTGTCCATCAGTATGAATTTAATTCATACCTCAAGCATTGCAGGGAAAAGTATAACATTCCTTGCAAGAGCAAGATTTTCAAATTGTCCACTCCCTGTTCTCTTAGATGATTCCTGAGGAATCAAAAATAATAACTCTTCTTACCGATTGTGTACATGTGATGAGCACAGGAGCAATCTTGTTTGCTGCCATTTCCCAAAGGTCATCAACTGTTGATCTGTAAGTTGAAAAGTACAATCATGTAATTTATCAAAAGGCTTCAAATGCTCTGAAATTACCTCTATTGTGGCTTGGACAAAGAAAGCAAATTAAATTCTTTTGTTTTGTTAGTTGTTACATGAAAAGCATTTCTTGAAGAATGATTAAAACATACCTTGGTTAAGGACTTTATAATTTCAGACCAGGTTTATATATTCACAACACAAGATTAGAGGCACTTGATTGCTGACATTATGTTTGACACAATAGGACAAAAATTTCCAGCGCAAAATTTTACCCACCCAATTTTAGAAACGATTTGCAAATCTAAACCTCACAAGGTTTTTCTTTATTTCTGTTTCCCCTGCCTGCTTACTTTGAATCTGGCAAGATGAAAAATTTTTAATTGCAGTTTGTCACACCACAACACTGCATTATGGAGAACAATACTACGCAAATAACAGCCTGCAGGTCAGAAAAGTATCCTCCTTGGAACTTAAGCCCCAAAAGCTTCTTATTCCTAATATGTCAGTGTTGTGGACAATGGTATTTTTCTGTCAACAGATTGAGTAAATATAAATATATTAATAAGGGTGTGATACCTTGTTACTAAACCCTTGGTTGTATGCAGAATTATATCCTCAACAACAAAAAACCTTGACACAAGGAAATAAAAATAATTTTTTAATTCATTTGTCAATGCAGCTGCAATATAAGGCAATATAATTATGTTGTAATGATTATTTATCACTGTTTACTTGATTTCAACTAATTTCAGCTGTAACATAAGGCAATGTAATTATGTAGTAATTAATTATTTATCACAGTTTACTTGATTTCAACTATAAGCAGCTCATTTTCTGCTGGTTTGTTAACTTTTTTTCCAATTTTTCCCTCATCAGTAATTATTATAGACAAGGGGTAAATTGAAAAACAAAATAACTAACTCAAATGAAACAAGCCAAACATAGTTGAAATCTTAAATTAACTGAGATCAAACATTAACTAAAACATATTAAATATTAAGGACTGGCTCAGTAATGATATTCCTCTTTGCAGCTGGTTTAGTACAAACTTTTCTGAGCTGGTGTGGCTTTGGTTTGGAATACAGCTTGCAAGTCAGTAAAACGTGTAATAAAATAAAGCAAATTGCTGGAGCTGTCTGTGCATAACTAAAAAAAATTTAACCATTAATTTGCTCACCCTACAATTTGATGAAAATAAGATCTGTAGACCTCAAGGCCTCCATCCTGTTAAAAAACATGGACTTAATAACTATTGATTATGGTTAATAGTAATTCTTCCAGAACTTCCTGTTGATTTAGTAAGTGATGGTTGATTGATCCAATTGAGAATACAATACAAAACATTTCTTCTAGTTTGACAAGATTCTCCTTTGGGCCACCCATGCTTCGGTCACACACATGGATGGCAAAGCCACAAAAGCAAGTTGACAAGCAAACCGAGTTAATTTAAGTCAGGGCAGTGAAAAAGTGAGCCTGCTATGATGTCTGTAAAGTTTTTTATTTCTACATTGTACTTTGCCTGACTGAAGTACATGTAATATACCATTTGCCAGGCAAGTAGTAAGAAAAGTCAGAAATTTTTTCTGTATTTTTAACATCAATTATGACCTATGATCTCAAAGAGATTACATCCAGACTGAGTTAAATATTAAATAAATCTCTTACATGTAATTGACCACTCTCCCAATGGGGTTTTCAGGCCAATGGAAACAAATGATGAAACAAATAACATAGAACATTTCTTCTTTCTAATATATCAGTTCAGTTTTCATTAATGTTTTAAAACACAGTTGCTGTCTGATGAACACCTACTCTAATTCCATGACTGAGTTCCATTGCAAGTCGAGCTTGTTTTCTTCTTTGTTTCCTGTAGTAGTTATCAAAGGTTTCTCTTTCTCCCTATAAAATTAAATACAAATACATGTGTTAGTAATTAGTTTCACAGCATAATTAGTTTCACCTCACGTTGTCAAAAAATTGTAAACTGACTTATCTCAGCAACTTACAACAACAGTGAAAATGTATAAACACTTGTAGACTGGAGAAAAATCCACCAAATCCTGAGCAGATTTGTCCAACTCCTAGAAATGGAAATGCATATATGAATCACTCTACTTATAACATTAACCCATGAATGTATAAAGTACTGAAATGCAGCAACAAGACCAGTGAGCTTTGCCTGAGCACTTGATTTACTTACTTACATACACTGTGAAAGAGGCAATAAACAGTTTGAAAGGACTACTGCTCCCTTAACTCCTCAAAATAATTTGTCTGGACCATGGCTCAATGATAGGAGATCAAAAGCACATTCACTGAGATGGTTAATTTAAACTGATAGCATTTGTAAGGCTCAAAGTGACTTATCATAATGAACACCTATGGACTTACTTCGTCCTCTCCTTTCTTCTTCAAACCAACTCCATGCATCAGTGTTAGGTTGTTCTTTTGTATTGCCTGGGCAACAATAAAAATAATTTTCATAATTCAAACTCCACAATCTCAACAGAAGCACACTGACTTCACTGCCACAAGTTCTCATGCTGTACCACTTTTCAAATTGAAAAGGGAGGACTGGCAAGTCCTTCAATCAAAAATTGAGCTCAGAACCAGTTGTACAAATCTTTGCTGTCCAGCTGGCAAGGCCTTTTACATCTTTCACTTCAATAGTAATTGGTTACTAAAAACCATTTTAAATTGAGTGACTAATAAAGTTACTACTACTACTACTACTACTACTACTACTACTGCTACTGCTACTGCTACTGCTACTGCTACTGCTACTGCTACTGCTACTGCTACTGCTACTGCTACTGCTACTGCT
>Ga0126338_10002554_pt1 | contig 12570 bp, 6 predicted proteins | sample OrbCmetagenome_2_FD_92529 | JGI IMG/M metagenome (GOLD analysis project Ga0126338, IMG submission 92529) | Coral microbial communities from Petempiche,Puerto Morelos, Mexico - Orbicella C C metagenome | ecosystem: Host-associated > Invertebrates > Cnidaria > Coral | place: Petempiche,Puerto... | reverse complement strand
CGGAGATACCTTTTAGCTGCGATACAGTTGGCCGTGAGCTGTAGTGAGCTATACTTTGCTCGCTGCTGTGCCCTGAAACGGACTGGAACATTCGCATCGGAAATCAAGGTTATGTGTTTATTCAGTTAACTGATTTTAAGAAATGATGTTTTGATGTGTCATTCCTGACATCAATCAGTGTTTCAAAAAGTATTTTGATACTCAGAAAAGTTGAATTTTTCAATAAATTAATCTCATAAACATTTTGTTTCTCTGGTTTGTTAAACTCGAGATAAAGCAATGGTTCTCGGCTTACCAAGACCAATTTTGTGCTTGGTTTAGTCTCGCTCGACTGCTGACTGAGACCGCTCGAGTATTTTTTCTGAGTCATTTTCTAAGAAACGGCTTTATCTTTCTTCTTCCTGCTTCTGGTACCTGTTCAATGCCTCGACAAGACTTTTCTGTACCTCATCTTTGGCCCAGTCACGTAAAATATTATCAAAATTCTCAAAATGTTCCGCCATTTTGAAACACAGAGGGAAAAACTTTGAAATGATGACGTCAATCGTGCGTCTGTCCTCTAATAGATCATAGGCGAGAACCAATCAAAATGCAAGAATAACTTGGGTTATTATATAAACACTGATAAACGGGCATTTCTCGTCAGCTTGATTGTATCGCTGAATGTACCGGGATGGACACCACCTCTTCGTCATTCTAGTTTTTTAAAACCGGAAAATACCGGTGGGTTCGTTCGTAGAAATAGAGACAAGACTTAGTGGAGTTGACATATTATGAATAACTTGTCTAGCCCGGTCATTCAGTTACAATAGAGGGTGGGATAAAGGGGGAAAAAATGAAAAATAACTAAAATAGAAAGACGAGTTATTATTAAACGAAAGTGGAACAAGGAGGAAGGTCTGGAAAGACTGAAAGGATGGCGAACGAAGAACCGCAAGTTTTCCATAGAAGTATCCGTGACGTAGTCTCTTTCAGAGCACACGTGATTTACTGTCTCGTCTAAACACCTGCGTCTCTTATCCTGGGCATGCGCTTACTGTCGTAAGTTATTATAAACATGAAATAAGACAGAGAACTGTTTTTAACAAAGCCCTATATAATGGCTGGTGCGGCAAACATATTCCGTGGACTGAAATGTCAGTCCGTTTTGAAAAGCTTGGTGAACATGGCACAAGTGACTTTAAACGGTTTGTGCATCTTGAAAAGTTTAGCCTGAATTTGTCAAGTTCTTCGTTTGTAATATGTGTCAATCTTTCAAAAAGTAATTGTGTTCGTGGCTAAAATACCATGACTGAGCTCCTTTAAATATAACCGTAAGAGAAAATAGAAACACTTACAAGAGTTGATTACAGTAACAGTCAGACTAACGTCATCACTAAGTCTGTGCCATCATGATGCAACGAATACATGTACAGTGGTTAAATTTATATGCAAATTTGACTGAAAACCCCAGCATTGACAGCGTCGTATATTCGATACCTGAAGTTTCTTGCTCACCTAACTGTCACTGAATATATATCGGCCATCTTTAGCTTTCGTTTGACCGTGAAAGCGTTGTCTCCAGGTTTATATTTGCTTTTCAACTATTAAACAAAGCAAAACAAAAGGTAATGATAATAACTCGGGGATTGATGTCCGTTAGCGAACTGGGAATGACCATGTTTTTCACTAACCTGGCCGATGACGTATAAACAACTCGCGGTCAGAACGAGGATGCGATCTTGTTCCTGTGGCGAAAAAAAAAAAAAAAAAAGTCGCATGCAAAGGGAATTGAGAAAATTAATTATCATAATAACACTGGAAAAATTCAAAGCGTACTACGATTCCAGCAGACACAGTACAGTTGTAGTGTAAAGAAACGAAGTTCTTCAGAAGTGTACAGAGTATAGGTCAATGCTGACAGATTTTATCGGTATTTCTAGTTCACCTTTGTTAAATCAAAATTCTCGGTGCCCACTTAAGCTTTATCCTGAAAAGTCTAAGCCGGGGACGTTAGGGGAGACGACTAGGTATGCTAGAGAGAATTTTCTCGAGCAGCAAAGTCGACTAGTGACTTGCAAATTCAACTGTTAGCAAAATAAGTGATTTTACTGAGTTAAAAAAGTCTAAACATAGGAAAACGGATACGGAGTTAGAAGAGGGGGCGAAATGGGATATTAATATTACGAAAATATAAAAATTAAAAAACTCACCTTCCCATCTCTGCAGTACTTCTTTACTTCAGCCGCAAATTCAACTCTGGTGTCCGCTGAAGTGAAAGGTACAGCGAATACATATGATCAAATTTTAGTCACATTAGTTTCAAGATATGGCAAACAAAACAACATCAAGTACTCAAGTCACATCTAGATCTACAACATACCTATGACGTTTTGTAAAGATGGGTTGTTTTGGAAGTCCATGTAATCTCCTTTGAAACCCATATCCCATGAATCCCTTCTTTTCTTTTTATCACCAAGCACATCAACACCTATGATGACGTAGATTTTGAGTGTTAAAATATTGATATCTGTGTCCTCACTTTTTTAATTCCAATTCGATCTGGAAACAGTGCACGAGTAGCCATATCTGTGTTTGTAACTGTTAATTCCAGCGGTTACATTTTACATTTTTGCATTAACATATATCAAACTTTGCAGAAAAAATTATTGAATGAAAATTGACCTTACGTGACCCATAGCCCTCAGATACAACTGCAGTTTAAAACCGTTATCTACGCCATACTGATAAATCTGTAATGATTCGATCTTTCCAATGAGCGCTCTCCAGTGAGTGTCAATTTTTTTCAATGGGCGCTCCTATTTCAATCTGAGCGCCCAAAGCTTAAGTCCTAATAATTAGTCTATTCTTTGTCAGTCCTCTTGAATGAACATTCAAGAGGACTGACGATAATATAAGGTCTGCTTTGTCATCTGAACATGATATTGCACGTTACGACTATCAGAACCCCTGTTGTGACAGTTATTGAATTAGTTAATGTTGTATTATATCACATTTAAATGTATATGTTGAAAAAGAAATGAGCGACCTGTTCCTAATGGGCGCCTTTTCTCCTATGAGCGCCTCTCTTGAGCTACCAGAAGGTTAATAAGCGCCAGGGCGCGCTAAAGCGAACCATTATAAGCTATTATGGTAAGATTAAACCTATTATAAAAGAGTGCGTAAGAGCTACAACTACAAAAAACCTCGTCTGTGGAAGTTGCGTGCTCAGTTGACATTAACGGACTATGCAACTAGCGTGTAATGAGGTGATGCATAGCTTGGCGGCAATAGAAAGTCACTTTCTGTCTTTTACTAACAAAACTTTTCATTACCTTGTATCAGCTTCTTGATCGCTATCAACTTATCAAGCGCATCACGATCCCTGTATCGGCGGTAAGCTCGCTGAATCACTACTACACCTTAAAATAAACGTTTTAAGTAAAAAAGTTAAAAAGATCTTAAATAAAGTATACTGAGCTGTATATATTTGTTATTGATTTAATTATCACTGCGATGGACTAGATCTAATTGATTTATTAATGCTCATGATTAATTAACCTTTTTTTTACTTGGACTCGTTGATATAAATTGAAAAAATGGCCAAAAAGTGAAAATTAAGAAATCATTTCTTAAACAGTTTTGTCCACCATCTTCATTCTTTTAAGCAAACTATTTATTTCATTTCGGTGTTATTTAACTGACAGTTCTTGTATCGAGTTGTAATTATGGCTACTAACTATATCGTATTTTTAAAAAAACTAGCATATAAAAGCTCTTATGGCAGCTTTGAGTTTAGTAAGTTTTTGAATTTTGAAAAAGCAGCCGGCGCGAATCGCGGGAAAGCGTGTGTGAGCGAGTCACCATTGATTTTGATTATACTCCTGATTGGTCCTGATTGGCTGAAAAAGTGGCGGGATTTTTTTCAAACCAATCATTAAGTGTAGAAATGCAAGGCCAAAACAAGTGCAAACAACATTCGACACTCAAGTAAAAATACGCTCTAAATAATTAATCAAATCGGAATAAGAGGTATAAATATGATAGCACTGTACTTCTACTCGCTAACGAACCTTTTCGTATTTGTAGGAACTTCTTTCTCAATCTGTAGGTCCGATAAACACCTTGAATTATGATGCAATACTTCTCCAGAATAGCATTTTTGATATCTTCAAGCTGATTAAGCTGTAAGAGATAGAGCAAATTTTTTCTTGCGCGGAATTGCGGAAAGAAGATCAAGTTAGTGCATTGGGTTTTGGGGGAAGAGGGGTGCTGAGATGAAGGTGATTGTATACGGCTTTGGTTCTTAATACACCGTACAAGACGTTCGAAAATAGCTCCCATCCCCACTCCCTCTCTTCTACGAATATAAACCATGGATTCATATCAATTGCAGATTTAGAGAGTTGAGATGTGAATTTTTGCATTACAAGAAGGAAGTGCATTAAATACCCCCTTTTTAAGCAAGTTTTACAATGCAGTGTTTTGTACAAACAAAAGAAATTTTGCATAATCTAATCGATACACGAGAGATTTAGATGAAGTTTACACAAAACCATTTAAACTTTGAAAGGCTCTTTGCCTTCAGTTTTCACATCTAGGATTTTACGAGTGGGGGAAAGGAAACTTCCGTGTGTTGCTTCTTGCTGTGAGTCTAAAAAACTTACCGTACTTGGTTCTTTTAGGAATAACTTTGTTTTACCAGCTTGCCATTTTGAGGGATCGATTCCAGCATCATTCATGATAATACGACAGCCTTCTGCTTGATCACCAGACCAACCCTTACAGACTTGTGGGGAAATAATGCCATATCTAAAGGGAAATATCATCAATGTGAGAAGGAACCTAAAGTAAGTCTGGACAAGCAGCCAGCCGGGGTTGCTTAGCTTAAATCTTTCTCAGCAATTACTTTCTTAACCATCCTAACGGGCTGCTATTAGTAAAATAACTGTCTTAGTGACTGCCGAGGGCAAGTGAAAATAAATTGAAAACAGGCTCAACTCTAGAAAGAGATGAGTGCCCGATAATCAAATAGCTCTATATTGGAAGAGAATATTAACTGGCTTTAGAGAATACTAATGACGGAGGTTTTGGACCAATAATTAAGAATAAAAATTAGCGATAATAATTTCGAATGACGTTTCGATGACTCGTTCATCATTTTCACATTCCACATTGTAGAGTTTTTAATCACATGCAACGAAGCTTTCAAGCGCATTCTTAATATATGAAGAACTCATAAGAATCTGACTTTTAGAATTTGAAAATTAACGAGTCATCGAAACGTCATTCGAAATTATTATCGCTTTAAAGAATAGCATAGTTTGAAATAATCGAGGAAGGTATATGTAATACAAAATTAAACGTTGTATGTGTGTATATCCTTTCTGTGAATTCATTGAAAGAGCTCATTTTGGCAAGTGAATATATATAGATATTTTTTCTATTTTTAGATAAATTATTTTTTTAGATAAATTAACCAGAACACGGCTGAACAAATTCCCAATTTTTAATGAATTCATTTTTCTTTCGTCATGACGTACACTCTCTGGCAATGATAAGGAAACGACAACATAACTAACTCGCTCATCAACTGTTCTGTTAAAATGTTGGACATTGTTTGAGTGATGGTGGATGGCTATCTCGTTGCCAGTTCCATCCTTTCTCGTTTGGAACCTCACAATTCCAATCTACCGATCGATTGGATTCACTGATGTGAATTTCAGTCTGGATACTGTATTTATAATCGCTAGCTTTTGGTTGTTAAAATTACGGCGAGACAATGTAATTTTCGAGCACACAAAACTTGTTTAAAAAGATCCTGTTCATAGTTCATTGTTTTGATGAAAACACTGTAAAACATGAGTTTAGCTTTAAAAAAAGGTTCAAAAAATGCCTAAATACTGTTTTACATGGTTGCCATGATCAAGCACAAAAGTCACGAAATAGGCAAATCTTTAGATGATTTACACAGTTGAATTTCTACAACGCCCCCACCCAGAGGCAGAAGGAGCTGGCCGCTATAGAGTGTTATACGAGTCAAGTGTATGTATCGGCAAACGGTGCCCGGGACAAAAAATATTGGCTGTTAGTAGAGGCTGACTGTAACACCAAATTTTCATTGATAACGGAAAAAATTCATGGGAATACGTATGTAGAATATCATTTTGATCTCGTACGTGGATGAAAGGATAAAGTAAACTAACCTATGAATGATCTGTTGGAACTGACGACGAAATGCAAACCCTGCTCGTCTGACACGAATATTTTCCTTCAAACCGAGATAGTTAATCTGATGAACCACTCTAAAACAAGTAAGAAAAAAATGCTGATTTATTAAATGAGAGAGCAGTCATTAAACATTTTAAACATACCCCCACACAGATCTCACAGATCAGTACAAGGATGGTAATGGAGTATTTTTACATGGTGTCATGGCAGCCATATTGGTTTTCCTAAAACAATCAAACGGTTACCATGTTGGAGTACCAAACCAATCCTGTGGGAGTTGAAGTCTTTTCTTATGTAAACACTTCCTTTAGTTCCACTAAATTTGGATGACTGTCGACCACGTGACTGAAATCATCCTTTAGCGGTCAGAAATAGAGAATCGTTTACTGGGTTTAAACACGTCTTGAGTATTTACTTTAGTTATATTGGATTGTTGAGGCACGGTTCTCCAACCAGTTAGGGTAGCATATCAGGAAGGCAACGATTAAGACTCCACAGATTCTGCAGTTTTTCATGCAGTTGATGGAAAATCTGGTCATTATGCTAGGAATGGACTAGTATACAGGAGAAACAACAGGAAAGTCCCTACTCGCGTCTTCCTATAAAAACCCAATTAAAAGCTGGCTATATGATTATATTTAGAAAGCTTGATAACACACTTTTAAAAGTTGACATTATGATTGTTTCTGGATTCATCCTTTCATAAAGAAAAAACATTTGACTTTTGCTCATCTTCGTACGCGGCTAAGCCGCACCAGGGCCAGTTTCCCTCTTTTCTAAGAGAACTTATTATGTAAGCTACAGAATTTCCCCTCTTCTTTAGTCCGTTTGCTTTCAAACGTAAGAGTGTAATTAAATAAATTGTAAAGTCTTTTGTCTTCACATATGCAACAGAAAACATCAATCTGGTCCTTTTCAAGTATAACAGCCATAGAGGCAGAACGCCTGCTATGAATTCCTCAGTTGTAGATATAATCACATTAACTTCGATGTTTACGTTTATTTATTTACATCAGGTTAGCCAATGATAAGTAAAAATTCAGCTACACCCAACAAACCTATGGTCATCCCAGTCAAGAGGCTTCTTTGATTCACTGGGTTTGATACAACGAACATAATGAGGAGTGCATGTCATAATCTTGGTAATCAGTGCTGCTGCCTGAGACTGTAAAAGAAATTATAGACGTCTTCACATATCTTTCTGTTTTTCAACATCAAGGTATTGTTCCTGTCAGTTATTGTTCTTGTTGTCCTTGTTCTTCTTGTTGTTCTTGTTGCTGTTATTACTGTTTCTGTTGTTTACACGTTGTCAATGGAATTAATGGTAGGGTGCCCCTCTTTAATTTCATTTCAAAACTGCGTAGTATGCATGGTACAATGATTAACACTGGCAATACATTTTCCTGCTAAACAAAACTGGTGACACCGTGACAGTAGATACACTGAATACACGTGACTTTTCAATGTTCCACGTAATTGTTGGCTGTTGCGCAGCTTTCAGGAAAGAAAACTCACAGTTTGTTTCACCTACCACGTGAAAAATATCAAAACAATTTTAGCTTATATTAGATGAATGTAGCATGTCACAAAACAAATTAAAATGCGGGTCTTTAGATCCAGCTGAGATATGATCCTTCAGTTAAAGTAATCGATGGAAAACTCTATAACAGCATTTCCTGCAGCACTGTACCTTTATCTTTGCCCCAGCAGTGTTGGATTTAGCACGACGCCCACCACTTTCGTTGTTTACAACCACAGGAAACAGATCTCGGACGAATGCACTAGAACAGAGACGGTATAAAACATTGTAACTATTGTCATCATATTGTTTTCAAAATTCGTGGAAACAACTTACAGGAATCCGCCAGTGTCGGAAGAAGTAGTAAGGAAGAAGTAACAAATTTTTTTCCGAAGAGAAAATCATTATTAGAGCAACTCTCCGCTTGACGGAGAAGATTGGATACAAATTTCTTGAAGTCTGCCAGACTTTTTCAATTTGACATCACAAATCTGTGCATGCGCAATTCTTTCTATGACTACTTTTATAACTTCATTGCACTTTATATAAATATGTTATGTTTCCATCATAAGAAAGATGTCTTCCAGGCCATGCTCATATGATAGCGCTCCTTTCAATAACAACAACCCAATTGCAACAGTTGAGTTTTCCATTAAAGCATCATTTTACCTCTGTGAATCCCTAACCACAACACATCTTATCAAATCAATCAAATCCAAAACTGGTGAGTCTTGCACTTGCTTCAACTATAATCTAACCGTACGTGACGACTTACTTTTCACTAGACTGCATTAACGCGATCATATCGTTCGATAGGACATCTTTGTTTTTCTCACAAAATCCTTTAGCCTCATAATCCACCTAAGAACAAATTTAAAAGAGTATTAAATGTGATTTACTCAAAATCTAATTTTTATTTATAACCCTGAATATTTTTATTTACCATCGTATTGTAAGCGTTTTTAATATATTTAGCTGTATAAAGTTAAAGCGAAATTTGAAGTCAGATTATTATGTAATGAGTGTACTTAACACTGATTCTTCTGCAAGATGGCCATTAACAAACAATTATCTTGATATCACTAGCGCGCAAATCCCTCTTAGATTTCATTCCAGTTCAGAGTACAAATTGCGACCAGTATTATTTAATTTGTGTCCGGTATGGTGGATGATATCCATGTAGAAGCGAGTGTAAATGTAATAACCCAGACGGTAATTGTAGAGTTGAAATGGCACTTGAAATAAGTGTGATGCGCAATGAATCTTATTCATGTTAGCATCAGTATAGGCTAAACGTTATTTTCAGTCTTGAAAAATTTGTTGTTCCCTGTTAGCGATGTGTCTCAACGGTAGTTTTCAAGGCTGTTTAGCGCGAACTGCTCTGAATATTGAGCAAGAAAACTGTAAAAGGGACAATGGCTCGAAAATTGGGCAAAATCTGCTGCGGAAGCAAAACGTTTCTAATAAATTCAGAAATCATTTCTGTCTCACACAACAAACGGGGAAGCAAAACAACCAGTTACACTAATATTTCTTTCTTTAGTGTTTATAATACCCTTTTAATTCCCAAGACTTTCAAATGTAAGGCTTGGTAACCTACAAGCCTGTCATAATTGTTGATACACATCAGTTTACATACATTTTGCCTCCAACCCCAGTACAATGTTGACAAAACACTTTGATTGGATACGTCAATGCATTTTGCCATTTTTCAACATTGAAGGGGGAAAGGGGTTTTGACACGTTTGAGGCAGTTGCTATGATCGAAATCTAAAACATTTGCTTGTGTTTCAGCTAAATGTGCTAAATGCTTGTAGTTAAAGAATGTCTAATAAAATATTTTCCTGCGTGCAACGTCAAACAATAGCCCTTTTCATGGTTACCTTTGCTCATTTGCATTACAATAAAATCTAGCATGTATGTGAGGCAATTTCGGGCTATTTTGTAGTTTTAGTCCGAAATTTCCTCGCATCCAGGTTGGATTACATTGTAATGCAAATGAGAAAAATTAACCGTGAAAAGGGCAGTCCCGGTCGAACTTTATCGCATACTCACATTTCCAGCATAGTGGGTAATAGTGAAGTAGTTCGACTGCGCTCTGAAGTAACGAGAGAAATCGTTGTTTGAAGCCACCACTGCTCGGAGTTTCTACAGAACAGAAGAAACCCAAAATATTATCACACATTGAGCCGTCTTACACCTTCGTGCTCTCAAAGTATTCTTGGATTCCAACAATAAAAGTATTTAAATTTTGCGCATAACTAGTTCCAAAATTGAACACATTATTATTGCCTCTCGTAGTCTTAGTTAAATTTTCATTGTCTATCATTTTAGATCAGCTGAAGAAAGTGTATAACTTCTAACAATTTGACGAAATACAGGAATAAGCCTATTCATCAGTCACTCAAAATTGCTGACTTTTTACTGATTTTTTAATACCCCAAATTTATCTGTATATATTTAGACGTTACTGTCAAACACGAAAGACAGTGTTTGACCACATTTCCAAACACCAAGAAGAGAGTTGAAAATACGACGCGTAGCGGAGTATTTTTAACGAACTGCGAGTTGTTTGGAAATGTGGTCAAACACTGTCTTCAGTGTTTGATATATCTTCTCAATCGAAACTAAAACTAAGTAGAAAACGGAGAAATAAAATCGTAAAAATCTAGACTAATTAAGATCAGATATCCAAACAACGTCACGGTCATGATTTTCTTTGTTTAAACTTGATGAATTATTAATGAGTTTGAGAAATATTACGTCTCCTGTTCATCAACCTAAGCAACCGTTAAATGACAACTATGTTTAGCAACATTTTCCGCGTTAATTAATGTTATTTCAAGTTTTCTGATTGTACTGAGTTTTTTCCACTTACATGAGCAACAATTTAGTAATTAGATAAATCTCTTGAGATTTAAAATTGAATTTGTAACAAGGTCGTTTCTCTCTATGACTCCATTATTGCCTCATTTTTCCACTGGCAACTAAGTTTTCTCAGTCACGTCCTTCGCTTTTTCGTTATTAAATGAATTAGGTAAACTTAAAGTAAGTCAATAAAATAAAATTGACCTCATTACGACTCTACAAACCCCCTTCAATCTACTCCGTCTAAGAAAGCCAAGGAAAGCCCGGTCTGAACAGCTATAGGAGTTTGACCAAACTCTATTCAGTTTAGAAAAATTGCGTTGTTTCGCATCTTCGACAGTTGCCTGAGTGATCAAAATATCCTGACCAGAGCATCCAGATTAGGCTATCCTGATCAAAATGTCCAGATCAGAATATCGTGATCAAAATGTCCAGATCACAATAACCTGATCGGAATAACCTGGAGGGCGAGAAGTGTAAACAAAAGATCACGTTACCTCCATGAGTGTTTTCTCTGAGCCCTCAGACACAGCGTGCATGGTGCTGCACACGTCATCAAGAGTGCTCATAATCCCGGGGGGACGCTGAAAATAGAATGTGGATTAGATTTGGTTATTAGTATAACTCTGTACGACTGTATGCAACACCAATTCTCGAAAACTGTCCTTGCAAAATGTCGACTAACCAATGGCGTGCAATACAGTGGCTTGTTACCCTACAGGTGTATGTTACTAGTAGTCAGTTACTTATTTTCCATCTAATTCCTTCGGAGAAACACACCCTGCCCTATCATGCAAAAAATAAATTATGGCGTGACATGGCACCATCAACTGTCCCACGAAATGTGAGTTCAATATACGATTTTTGTGAGGCAGATTTAAAAACTCAAAATTTCATGAAGAATGTATAGACTCCTTGCTGTTTTTGCCACCCAGAACTTTTTTTTTTGTTCTTGTTTTTTGTTAGCCAATTTAGCCTTCAATAGTTCACCCAAACGGCTGAAAATTTCACAAATGATTGAGTCTTAGAGGCTCTTTGATTGTTTGGAGTCATCTTTTATCCAGCAAGATATCTTCTCAACTCAAAGTGGTATGCAGACTACATGTAACAGTACGTCAGTAAAGGTTCCCCTATAGCTTTTTATCCCAAGAATCGTGATGACGCTAGCTCTGAAGGTGCAGTAACTGTACCTTACTCTCGATGAGCTCACAGACTGTTTTATTATTGAAATATTTGACTTCCTGCCACGTGATCCCTTCTTGTACATACTCCTCCTAAAAAACAGGTGAGTTCAAAAAAGTTCTCCCAAGAGTATATAAAGGGCTAGAAATCGAGCAAGACACGGAAAATTACTTTCTGACCTGTCGAGCAGTTAAGGAAAATTTCTATACTGTTGATGAATAGTTTCCATAATTTGCTATTTATTCCTTTCAGTGTTAAACAAAATGCATGAGGCAGCCCTACCTGCTCCAATTTGAGTGTGAGTTCAATGAAGATTTGCTGCAACTTCTCGTTGACAAAGTTGATGGCAAATTGTTCAAACTGATTGTTCTGTTCGTGAAATAAAAACGGTTTTAGTATTCAGTAAAGTTCTATAGTCCTTTTTTTAAGAGTCCCTGTCCATAAATATGGAAAATAACTCGGCAAGGGTCGAAAATTCGATTTCGCTCATATTTTTAAGGTAGATAGGCTAGGGCAGGACAAAAGCTACTGGATAGTTTTTTTGGCAAAATATCCTTTTATTTCAAAGAAATATGCAAATTACCAAATTCCGTTAAAACCGTCATTTGACGCACCATTTTATTAAACAAATTTGAGAGCCTCGCATGCAAAACCACATCATTCTTCCGTCTTTAAAACACTCAAATATTTTTGTGCAATGTTTAATTGTATACTGGGTTGATTTTAGGGAATGTTGCGGTTTTTGTTGGGTGCAAAATAATTAAATTTCGAAGACATGTATTTCATTCACT
>Ga0126338_10002553_pt1 | contig 12572 bp, 8 predicted proteins | sample OrbCmetagenome_2_FD_92529 | JGI IMG/M metagenome (GOLD analysis project Ga0126338, IMG submission 92529) | Coral microbial communities from Petempiche,Puerto Morelos, Mexico - Orbicella C C metagenome | ecosystem: Host-associated > Invertebrates > Cnidaria > Coral | place: Petempiche,Puerto... | reverse complement strand
GAATTATTTCATATCAACTTCACATCATTTCACTCCTCACGGGAAGATATGAACTCAACTAATTGACCTCGCTCCCAATGTCTGGCTTCATAGCTCAGTTGGTAGAGCATCGCACCGGTATCGCGGAGGTCACGGGTTCGAATCCCGTTGAAGCCCTGATTTTTTTTTTTTTCAGGCTTCTTCTTTCCATTTGCTTAAATTGGAAAATTAACTGCGATGATCATTCTTCACTTTCGTAAATGATTATGGAATCTATATTTAGGAAGGGTGAGTGACTAATGGTGGAAAGGACAAAACTGGATTACAATGATTTGGTCAAACTTTAAAATGCTAGCGTCACACTTTTAGTTTCACTGTACCAGACATAATATCCCACACATAAAAATTGAAAGTGGTCACTGTTTATCACTGCGCTGTGCCTGGTATGACAGTCAAGCCTCTGTAAATGTAGAAACTGACAGTATGCTGAGAAAGATAACTTGTAAATAATGATCTAACGTCCAATCCAAGGAGGACTACGGAAACTAGTGAAAGTAACAGTTCTGTGAGCCACTTGACTTATAGCCAAGAAGTCATGAACATTGTACACATCTTTGTTCAAATAACTCATGTACATACCCCTTGCCTTGCTTTATCTTCACTATATGCTGAAGCAACTTCATTAAACTTCTGTCCATCCTTTAATTTTGCCATAGCTTCCATAACTTTCGAGTGTTTTTCACATAAAATATGCCGCACCTGAGTGTCAAGGGTAAGGGAACGTCAGTGAAATTTTACTTTTCCTTTCTTTTTCCTTTTTTAGTTCTGATAATTTAGTGGTATATGTACATCAAGACAACAGCCCCAGTTTATAATATTCATCATTCTCATCACCTGTTTGCTTGAAATTGTGATGATATGGTGACGAGAAATAAGATTCTGAAATATCATTGTTAGAGCTGACATAAGCTTACCTTAACTGCTGTTCCTCCTTTTTTTGTCTTTCCTCCACTTGCACCCTCATCCTCACCGCCCCCTCCCCCTAAAGAATCAGAATGAAAGTGTCCCAAACAAAAAGAAAAACTCTTTAACTGTTTGTATTAACAGCGTGTGATTTGAGAGATCAGACAGCTTTTCTAGACTCTGTTTCGTCCAAAGATGATTATTAAATATGGTAGTTAAATTTCAGTCTTTTAATGTAGTGTAAATGAGGTAGTTAAATTTCATGTATTGTAAATAGTCAGGTTTTAGGTGTTTAAATTTTAATAATTTATTTCGTTTACTTTAAGTGTCCCCTATTAGTAGAGGGTTTTTAGCCTCAGCTAGACTTCTTCGACACGTTAATTAAATTAATAAAGTTTTCATTTCATTTCATTTAGGGATCTAACTCTGTTGTTACTCCAGCGATGAAACAGACTTGCCTTTTGCTGCTCCTTTTCCTTTATCTTGTTTTCCACCACCCTTTCCTTTTTTAGGAGGCATTTTACAGCTGATGTCCGACTATAATGGACTGTTCTGATCGCTCAATCTGAACCCTTAATCAGGCCGCCATCTTCAAATATGCCGATAAGCGAGAGACTGGGAACAAATATGAACCATTTTCTGTTGTCAGCGGTCTCACTATTGGAAGGTTACCACTTGATATAAGGAGACTATAATATCCTTTCCATTTCATTTTTGAACTCATTTGAACTGGAAACATCTTTTTCATGGAGATTGGTCCAATTCTACCACCACATCTAGCCAAAAACTTGAACTCAGATGTTAAAAAGAGTGGAAATGTTAATGAAGAAGACGAGAATTATGAACGATCTCAATTAGTTCAAGCAGAAGGCAATGACAGTGATGAATGTGATAGCTATGGACCAGCTTTGCCTCCTGGCTTTCAGAGAAAAGAGGAAAGTGTTTCTAGACCAAGAGTCATCGGACCCATGAGACCTCCACAGTTTGAACATCCCAGGGCATACACATCAAGTGGTTTGTACGAAAAAATTGTCAGTTGAAGGGAATCTTGGCTGCGCAATCATTCAAGCTCTAACTTATAAATATAAGCTTATAAGTCTTTAGTTAAATATGCATGGTTCTATTTGATTGGGCTATGGGTTGTCAATTTCTTTGTGGGACACTTGTTACAGAGTTGTCTGCATTTTATACCGAGTCTGTAGTCTGCATTTTGTACGGGTGACTGTATTTGTTAGTTTTCTAAATAGAGAGCTGTTAATAATAGCCAAGTCGCAGTCTCTCCTCACAGACTCCCTAGGGAGGGGAAGTGAAATGGGAGTGGGAAGGTGCAATTCCATTATTTCCTCTCCCCAGCCACAGAACTACCAGCCTACATGGTCAAGCCAGGTAGCATGAAAGAGGTCTCTACAGAGGAGAGAGTTACAGAGTTGCCTAGATTAAAATGTAGGCAGTCAGATGAACATGTTTGGCCTGCATCTTTTATTTATTGCTTTATTTTACAATCAGTAGATGAAAAGAATGTCAGCAGCGATGAAGAGGAAGATATCATTGGGCCGGCACCACCAGCTGAGGCAGTAAGAACTTTATAACACAACACGACAGCACAACAACCAGTCATTTATTTGCCAAAAAATAAAGAAAATAAGCAAAACAGTGAATAAAATAGCTTCAATAGGCAAAAACTACTCAGAATGGTAAATACTAAACAAGCTGATTGGTCCCATAAATCAACAAACTTTATCCAGGTTGTAAAACTCAAGACAGAAAAAGATACTATTGTTTTACAAAGGGTAAATTTTATAAATTCTCCTGGGTGGAAAAATGGCACTTTGAAAGGTAAGGATCTTGCTCAAACCTACAATGCTTGAATGAGACTCCAACACTTTGCCTTCTGAATTAAAGTATAAGGTCACCCTGTCTCTCAAAGCTTGATATATGCAGACCTTGGTTAACTAATAGGTTTTAAGACAGTATTTTAAAGAAATTTTTTGTGAAAATCTGCAGGAGATGGATGTTGGATTTGAAAGGACCAAGATGGACATAGAGGCTCGAAGTAAGGCTAAGAAAGATCAAATGACAGGCAAGGTATGATTAAACAAGGCAGTGACTGCACACAGTTACTGACTAAATTACAACTTGCTAAATAAATTGGTTAACTTGTTTTGAATGAACTTTGAGTTTCTCAATTTCATAGAAAGACTCAAAGCCTAAAAGAGAATCTTGGATGACAGAACTTCCCCCAGATTTGAGCAAAAACTTTGGTAAGTGGTAGTAAAATATTATCTTCAAGGGATGCTTATTCAGGGCAGGATTATAAATCAAGGATCAAGAAAAAGAACAATTTAGTTGTAATTGATATGAATTCGTCAATAAAAGCATCCATGGTGCATGCCATACCAAAATTTTATAACTATCGGGTCACAAAAAAAAATTACTTTTCTATGTACACAACAAAACCTTGATAGTTACATAACACTCTCTGCACACACTTCATACCTATATTGCCAGCTTGTAGTCTATGCAAAATACAAGAAGTTATCATACAGATTACAGGTACTCTACATTCAAGATAGTGCATAGGGACAATGCAATATTGCAACACCCTACACCTGCAGCACTTTATAGTCTTGGTGTGTTAGGTTCCTATAACAGCACAGTCTACTAATCATGTCTGTAAATAGTACAAGTTTCTTTAGAACTTTGCAATTATAAAAGACAAAACGAAGGTTTTGGAGTAGCAGTGCAGCATGGCAGACATCATTGTAATTTAAACCACGCAGTGAGTGTTTGTGCACTTCTTAGTAGATTTGTGACTTGACAGGTCTTGGACCACGTAAGTTCCGTGCTCGTGCTGTTGAAGTTGGAGATCAGTCAGTGTGGACCGACACTCCTGCAGACAAGGCCAGAAAGGTAAATATCTGAATATTTACACCCTTGCCAAGAACAGGAATTTTTGAAGCTTAATAAAAACATTTGTAACTCAAACGAAAGCTAACAACAGTAGTGCTGGTGATGTTGTAAATTGATACTCAGCCAAGGAAAGGAATCCATTTTGATTATGGAATGGAGATGATAAACAATAGGCCATTTCCAAGTTACCTTTAGCCGTGTTCTCAAAGTGAGTCTTGGTGCTCATCCTTTCATATGAAAATGAGATTTTATTCACATGGAAATTAAACTCATTTTCAAATGAATGGTTGTGCACCAGACCTTGCTTTGATAGAGAGGCTTAAGGCAACTTGGAAATGGGCAATTGCAAAAATTGATTACTATGTGAATAAACTTGAAAATGTGAGACTTGATTTCAAGAGTGATTCAGGATTTCTCTGTAATAATTTTACTCCATTCTGATGCAACTTGTTGGGGTATTAACAAGATTATTGTTGACCATCTTGAGCACGCACTCATTGCAGAATGTTGTTGATGTATTCATATGATTGTCACCCTTGCAGTCAAAAGAAGGTGGCAAAGGTTCTAAAAGAAGTGCTGATGAAAGTGATCCAGTCAGGACTCCATGGGAGTTAGCGAGAGACCAACATATGAGCCACCAAGTTGAAAACTACAATGTAAGGAAAACAAAAACTGAAGTAAGCCTTGTACAGTACTGACTTACTGATTCGCTTGTGACACATGACAGAGTTCAGTTGCTCTAGGTCTGTGTTTTGTGAAGCTTTAGGATGAAAGCCTTATTTTAGTAGAGGATCCAGGTGTGTTCAGAAGGGGAAGGGGTGGGGGTAGGGGTGGGGACAATAGGTGGCTTTGGGCCTTACATGTTTGCATAGCCCACACCATCCTCCCTTGTTCTGCTTTACTGTTTTTTTACATGTATGCATCAGCACTATGTCTTATTGACTGCCCCTTGTATAATATTGGATTTAAACTAATTTTCCTCTTTAGAAGCGGCACAGAGGAGAATCCCTAATGGACCTGCACACCAAGAAACTTGAAAAGCAAAAGGTATGAAAAACTGGCAAGCTGCTGTCAGTGTTTCGTCTTCAATAGCTACCTACGGAACAAAAGTTTGCCTGGAATCACCAAGGAACATGGCCATCATGAAGTCATGCGAAACTTTCTCAATTGTTTTATATCGTACAAAAACGTCAGAGCTCGTTTCCGATCCTGAATCTAATGTAAGAGAAAACGTCTCCACGATGATAGAATCCCAGAAAACTTTACTGTAATTCTTTCACACGCAAATGGTCGACTCTTTTTTCAGGTCGTGATATTAACGTTTCTCTCAATCTTCTCCTTTTTAACCGGCTTACAAGTTTATGCAAAGAAATGTTGTCTCAGATACTATTACATCACAAGAACGCTCTGTTTTTCCATCATAAATCGTCCGGACAATAAGTTAACAGATAAATTTACTGCTAAACGAAGAAAAAAACGTCATTGTTTGCAGTTTGCAGAAGTGAAACTTGTTTATACTCGTAAAGTCTGGGAGACAGTTTCTGTATTTCAGTCAGTGGTTGTATGTAACGCAAACTTAAATTGTTGTTTGTTTTGACAGAAGGAAGATAAAGACAAGCCTGTAGAAAGAAGACCATTTGACAGGGACCAAGATTTAAATTTGCCAAAAATGAGCGATGGGCAAAAGAAGTCCGTTATCCAGAAATCCAAAGAACTTGGATCCAGGTTCCAACATTCCCGGAGTGGCTCTTCATTCCTTTAGGAAGTCGAACAACTCGTGTCCAGGTTCTCATGACGTGCGACCCGATCAAATGTACAAGGAAAGACTGAAAACGTTAAACACGTTTTCTCTTGTGAATATATAACAAACATTGATCCAACATTTTATTTCTTTTTATGCCCAACAAGTTTTTCAATTCCATCGTCTACATTTATTGGAAATACACCTAGAAAAACGTTCAATTCAGTGCAAATACTCCGTAACCTGGTGCCTTGATACGAGCCGAGGAGAAGCGAGCAGTACGCAAGGAAAGAGCCGCCAGCACTAACAGCACAGCCCCTACCCACTTCTGCCCTACCTGTGGGAGAGGCTTCCTCGCCCGGATTGGTCTCATCAGCCACCTCCGGACACACCGTAGAAATTTATTAACAAACTAGATGTCTTTGGTCATATTCGACTACGAAGGACAAACAACACTGCAGCTGTCTGACACAAGGTGGAATGGGTCCCACTGGGCTAGTTTGCAAGTCGTTTGCAGATCGAGGGTCTCATAAAACCTGGTTTGATGTGTACACAGTTTACAGTAACAAATTCATCCAGCTAAGCAGTTTTTACAATCAAGAACATGTATTTTGATACAGCCAGACGTTGTAGTCCGGAGGAGACACGTTTTGATCACGACCGACTCAATGTTCGTTTATCGGAGTTTTGCAAATAGAAAAACATCGGATATAGGGAAGCAAATTCGGGGCAGTGAACGTAGTGTTCAAACTCTGGAGTACTTATGCTTTCAGAGTCGCTCAATGTCTGACCTTTACCTCTGACGGACTTACTGCCCCTTTCAATAAAATGCGGACTCTTAAATTCAAAGCTTAACCCACAAATGCGTTTTTCGCTAGCGTCAATCAAATGTTCGGCGGCTCCTCCCAGCTTCCAACTACTTCCGAGCACTGTTTCGTTGTCTGAACTGTGCTCAACGATTTGATTACCGCACGCTCGGCAGTAGTCGGAAGCTGGGACGAGCCGCCGAACATTTGATTGACGGTAGCGAAAAACGCATTTGTCGGTTGAGCTTTGAATTTAAGAGTCCGCATTTTATTGAAAGACGCAGTAAAATCGGTAGGTTATGAAATAACTGACTGGTGTTTTAATTTCCAATGTCGCTCAAGGCTATTTTATGCCGTCACAAACTCAACCCGGCTAGTTACATAAAATTTTCATCGTTTTCTGCGTAAAGTTGGAAAAATGTTACACGGAGGTGCTAAGTTTAACAGTGAGAATTTCAATAGGCCCTTTGCACGACCCGGTCACCTGGTACAAAATCACACATGCTGGCACGAATGTTGCACCGTAGGACTCCAAAACAAAGCAACTCATACTAGTCCACCTTGACCTACCTTTGTTTTGGAAGTCCCACTGTACAACTTGCGTCCCAACACGTGTGATTTTGTACCATGTGACCGGATCGTGCAAAAGGCCTATTGTTCGGCGTAGTTTTTGTTTCCTCTGTCCATTTTCAGATTTTGTTGATAAGCAATTTTCATGTTTACCAAAGTATACTGCTGGTGAGTGTCGAATAGACTAAACTGCATTTCTGTAAACGCTGTAAAAGCCGCGTCGAAACCCTCCATCTAATATTTTTCATGAAAAACATGAAAGGCTAGCTTCTCTGGGAGTATATCGAAACAATTGAACAAATAGATTCCATGTTGCCGTGCGTCTGTACAGTAAGAGATCACAGATGACATCACAATGTGGTAAGAGCGGAAAAGGAGGCACACGATGGCGATAGCCGAGTTTGGAGCTTTATATGAGCAGATGAGTTGTGTAACCAAAGAGCGCGCTGACGAACAAAACCCATGACAAAAATAATCCCTTCAGTGATTTGCGCATTTTGCTGTGTGGTTTTTACCAGGGTAAGGTAGACTAAAACTGTGAATGCTTGTGGGCGTATATATATTTTTTCTCTTTATTAGCCTGTACCCAAGTCGAATAAATGAGTTAAAAGGATGGTATCGCTCAAGGGAATCACTCTGTCTCAGTTCGTTGTTGGTTTTTTTTAATTGCCCAACACGGGCTTCTAAAATTGATTTCACATTTTTTAATACTAACATTCTACTTAAAACTGAAATAGCACGCCAGCTCAACTGAAGTAAATTATAATAAACGCCATGTTCTTCGGCTTCTTTTCTTGAACATTTTGAATGCGGCGATCAACACCACAATAAGAGGCTTCAGGAGTAGCACAAGGGAGTTGTGTCGCAGGGGAATCTTTGCTCACGGTATATTTACATTTCACCTGATTAGTATACGTCTTGCGTAGAGATGGATATACGCTGCAAACATTAAAAGAGCTTGTGAAACTCTTTGGGTGTCATGTTGTAATGATATTGGCATTAGAAAAGGTCAAAATTTCTGAGCGGCAAAAGCGCTAATGAGGCCATTAATTTGTGGAATTTTGAGTTTTGAAACCCGCAGCCTGCGTAGCAGGCTTATAAAGGGGAGGAGGAAGAGAATTCCCCTCCCCCTCCCCCTCCTCCGTTTTTTTTCCCACTCCCTCCCCTTTATACGCCTGCTACGCAGGCTATGAAGCCCGCGTCACATAAAACGTGTTTAATAAATTGGGCTCAAGTTGGTATGTTTTTTAGCTGGGTCAGGGACCGAAGCGATTACGCTAATGAGGTAACTAATGTGCAAAAAGATTCCCCTTGACACCATAACATAACACAAACAGAAGTAACACCACATACACAGGCTGAGCTTTTGATTTACCAAACAGTTTTTACAAACTACAACTGCGTTTGCCAAAACCAAAAGCTTGCATTCACTGAATTGTGCAACTCTCCTCAAGAAGCTGAAGGTATCTAAAGTACAATGAAGCACAAGTTTCGTTACATCACATTCACTGCATAACAGAGCATTAACATAGCTATGTACATGAAAATTCAGGATGCACAAGGCCTGATTCTGCTATGAGATGTAATGTATATAATCAGCTAATTAAATAACAATCTGGTGTGACCAGCTGACCTTAATAAATACATGTAATCCTCACCCTAACCAACAAAATAATTTACATTGAAATACGCAAAAGTTTCAACTAATTTACATCACGATGGTTTTAGCATAAAGAGGAAACTTATATTACAAAAATAATAAAGCAACACTTACCATTCATAATCATTGCCAATCAGTAAGAATACAGTGCAGGTAAAACGAAATTAAAATAAAGGACTGTGGAAAAGGCAAACAAGTACCATTTATATGTCGCGCAACTGCAGGAACTTCGTTTTCAGAATGTCATTCCCAGAGAATTGCTGAAATCAGCAAATCTCTTATTTCTTATAATTATTTCGTGAATTATGCCGAAAAGTCTCGGAAGTAACGAGGCCCTTAGATTTGCTTTGGGGCCAAGAAAGCACTAATGTCACTACAAACAGAACAAAAAGTAGTACGCTTCACTGATTTGCAGGTTTCATGACTGGATTGGATTTTTATAGCGAGGCTTTGCAGATCGTGATGATGAAAACTGCTTTACTACCACAGTACAAAACTGTGTACTTACAAGCAATTTTCTTCAACAGACCTTCAAAATTTAAGACGTGAAACATTGCTACAATTATTTGAGTTACTTCAGAATATTTTCGAAACATGCAGGCGTTTAATTGAGAGCGAAGCAACAGCATTTACACTGCAAACACTTGCCAGAAACAATGCTTATACACCAAGCAATTGATGGGTTTGAAAAGTCTAAGAAAATATTCGTCGTTATTTGCCTGGTGAGTCAAATATCATAAAATATTACACTTTTTTCCCGAGTGTATATCTTGCATTAAAATACCCATTCAATGTATAACTACATTTCTAATTTATGTTGTTCCCGGTAATTGACTGATAAAACCAATTCAGTTTCTATCTAGACTGCTTCAATAAATTCCAATTCCAAAATTCAATATTAAGTAGACATTGCCTTGAACATTTTTCTTTTTACAAGCACTTCAATCTACTACCTTAACACAAACGAATGGTTACGATATTATAAAGATTAAAAAGCTTTCACAACATAAAAAAATAACACTTTGAGACATTGACGTAAAAATTAAAAAGTAACTATATTGAATTAATAAATGGCACGTTTATGCTTCACCTTTTTGAACCTTGCATTTACAATGACTTTTGGTGTAAAGGTTCTATTCTACCTGCTTAAGTTGTACGTTCTTTGAACTATTTTATCAGACAATTAACTATACTACAAAGACATGTGACACCTCTACATCATTATTAATATATATATACATAAACTATTGTAAGATTAAATGACGTCTAAAGGGATCAGGAGATTCTTGAGTTGGTCCCCAAGGACATTTTCTGAAAACAACAACAAAAGAAGACAACATCTATTATTTATAAAAGCCGATTTGAAGCCAGAAAACTACACCATGTACTAGGTATTTATCTCCCCTCCCCCACCTCAGTTCAGTGGACTGGACATTTCGAGAGATAAACTTGGGACAACAAACAGTTACTAAATCTAACGTCAACTTGGGCACAAAAAGATGATAGAAATATGACTGGTTGAATTTCTACTTGAGTTAGGACAAACGTGGCGACGGCAAGTTACAAATTTCATTGCCTTTTTGCCTGTTTATTCCGACAAGCATTTAAATAAATTATAACCTGGTAATTTGATCAATAAAACTTTCAGATGTACACTGATTCCAACTTACTTGCTGCCATGTCTTGTAAGACGATGTGTAATTTTACGGTGCTGTTTGTGCTCTTGCTCTAGGCTGATAATGTGTGAACGGATATCATTAATCGTCGCCAACTTTTGTTTCCACATTTCCGGGGTTGTTCCTTCGACTGTACAGTTTTCACATTGACTTTCGCATTCAGCTGAGGTATATAGAAATAAAGTCTTAAATAATGGTAATGTCAATATAATGGTATTGTTAATATGAAGGTACACTATTTTTAAGAAAGAATAAAAAGAAAACGTTGACTTTCGCATTCAACTGCGGTATAAAGAAATTAAGTTTTAAAAATAATGGGTATCATTCATATGTACCGGTAGGTACGGTATTTTGAATAAACAATAAGGGGAAAACTTACTTTGCAGCTCGTCCAGCTTGTCCAGGTTTATTAAGAATAAGGAGTGTATTCTCTCAATCTCCCGATCACAATCTATAGCTACATTCACGCATTTAGGTTGAGGCACTCTAAACACAACAAAAAAAAAAAAACAGGGTTTGTGTAGGACACACATTACGGACAAAATCTTGGAGCCCGAAGAACAGGCTGTTTACCAGCACAAAACACGTAACGTAGCGCACGCGCGTGAAGCGCAACGGCAAGCACATGCAGGGCGCGAGACTCGAGCGATTCTTGAGAGAAGGTTTTTTGTCACTCTGTACTCGTGTATTCTGCCCTAGCTGTAAACAGCCTATTCTGCGGGCCAAAGTCTTGTCTTATATAAAACTGTATAACTGATTTTAAGCCTAAGGTGTGGGCAAGGACACAGCTGAGTAACCTAGCACCTTATTATCCGCTAGAGTGGAAAACAAAAGATCCGCCAGTTTTCAGAAAACCTAAAACGTTCCAAGATTGCACATTCACAATCCGATGCTAAGGAGTAAATTGATAAGACTTTGACACTCATATATGATAGAAAGTTCAATTATTAATCGTGTATCAGCAGTAGGAACGTACTCTGTTATGGGTGTGCATCCTGTGGCTTTCTCTGATCGTTCTTTACAGCTGCAAGAGAAACAAAAACACTTCATGTGCTTCTTCCGCTTCCTACATGTTTCTGATTTACTATTGATTACAATGATTTCATAATGAATTTGTAAATCACAATAACTTCCTAATCGTCTTCATTTTCATAAACTGCCTGCAGACAAAAATGGTGAAGAGAAACCCTCATAATTGACACCAAGAGTAGAAGACTTTCAAATGAAGGCCTGTTTTTCACGAGCGCATACGTAAATATGTAAGCACGACAGGCAGATGCAGATGTTGATAATTAGCGCCAGAGGAAACATTCCTAACGAAAGGCTCTACTGAACAGCACCTGGAAACATCTTTTGATTAAGACTCATACATCTTACCATAGCCACTTGCCACATACAAAGGCTTCAGGGTGATACTTATGAACTCGGTGTGGATTGCTGTGACACACTTTACGCAGTGCACGGGTCCTATAAAACAACACATTATTAAAATTTCCATCAACGCCTCATCATGTTGTAGCCAAAAGTAATACAAAATACGGAATATATTACCATTGTAAGGAAGTTGGAAAATATGACAATAACTTTGTTTTTATAGTTAACTGAAATGGTAATGTGTGGCTGTGCAGGTCATAACTATCAAACATTAAAATTTCTGTTCACGTTTTGACTTCCTTTCCTCGTTTAGGGTACAAATTGTCTCCCTGAGTTATCAGCATTTTTCTTTGAATTCTCGGTCAAAAAGACAACTGTTTGATCTGATTTTGAGGGTTAAGCTATGTGCTATACATTTCGCTAAGTATATATACGTTGTTGTTTGCTTTTTTTGCTTCTTTACTTACCATTCTCTTTCTTCAACAGTGTTGCTTGCCTGTACATATAACAGTCTGTCAGGCTGAATTATCTGTACCATCTAAAGTGACAAAAAGCAATCAGACTTGTCTATTAATACATGTAAATTAAATAAAGCATCAAAATTGAGAATTCTGTGGATAAAAAGCATTGCTTGATTTACTGGCAGCCATGGAGACTATAAATGCAGTAACAGATCTCTAAGCACACCTTGTTGTACCCTGCAAAGCAGAGATACCCTTATCTTTCTGGAAAGAGCAGGGAATAGGCCCTTTGCAGCTAAGCCATCACGAGACCTACTTTTCATAAAATTATGGGCTATAACTTAACGAATGCCAGAAATGGAAAAAGCATGTCGAAAATATCAAAATGGCCAAGTTTGAGGTCCCCATCATCAGAGAATGAGATTTTATGAT
>Ga0126338_10002552_pt1 | contig 12573 bp, 7 predicted proteins | sample OrbCmetagenome_2_FD_92529 | JGI IMG/M metagenome (GOLD analysis project Ga0126338, IMG submission 92529) | Coral microbial communities from Petempiche,Puerto Morelos, Mexico - Orbicella C C metagenome | ecosystem: Host-associated > Invertebrates > Cnidaria > Coral | place: Petempiche,Puerto... | reverse complement strand
TTTTCTCAAAATCTACCAGGATGACCACCTCAAAATTTCAGGAATAAGAAATTGGCTCTGTTTTAACATTCATGCAAAGTAAAATAAAAATCTGCAAGACAGATTTTTCGTAAACTAAGAAAATGTGAAAGCAAAAATAGCTCAAAATCTTGTGCCTGTGCCTTTGCTTGTAGCTGTGCCTGTACTCGTGCCTGTGCCTGTGCCTTTGCTTGTGCCTGTGATCTCGCTTGTACCCTTGCCTTTGCCTTTGCTTGTACCGGTGCCTTTGCCTTTTCTTGTGCCCGTGCCTTTCCCCTTGCTTGTACTTGTGCCTGGGCCTTTGCTTGTGCCTGTGCTTTTGCTTGTGCCTGTGCTTGTGCCCGTGCCTTTGCTTGTACCTGTGCCTGTGCTTGTGCCTGTGCCTGTACCTTTCCTTGTGCCTGCGCCTGTGCCTGTGCCTTTGTTTGTACCTGTGCCTGTGCCTGTGCCTTTGTTTGTACCTGTGCCTGTGCCTGTGCCTTTGTTTGTACCTGTGCCTGTGCCTTTGCTTGTGCCTGTGATCATGCTTGTACCCGTGATTTTGCCTTTGCTTGTGACTGTGCCTGTGCCTTTGCTTGTGCCTGTGATCATGCTTGTACCCGTGATTTTGCCTTTGCTTGTGCCTGTGTTTTTGCTTGTACCTGTGCCTGTGCTCGTGGTTGTACCTGTGCCTGTGCATGTGTCCGTGCCTATGCCTTTGCTTGTGCCTCTGCTTCTGCATGTGCATGTGTCCGTGCCTGGGAAGATGCCTTTTCTTGTGCTTGTGGCTGTGCCTGTACCTTTGCTCTTGCCTGAGCATGTGTTCATGCCTTTTCCTGGGCATGTGGGCGTGTGCCTGTGTCACGTGATATGCCTGTGCTTGTGTCTGTGACTTTGTCAATATCCCTATGCTTGTAACTTTGCCTAAGCCTGTTACACTTCTGTTACACCTCTTCTTGTCCCTCCGCTGTACTGTTGAAACCGTTAAATAATTACTAGCTCCTCATACTCTACACTTAACTGCACGCCCTTCTCCCACATTTTTTAACCGGAGGAACATCAACTCAGACTAAATAGCCTCTAAATCTTGTGAAAGGAAAACTACCCAAATTCAGCCGTTTAAGCCAGTAATTTTTATTTGATGTTGAGTTCATTTGATTGATCGTAGGATCTCGACACAATTCGCTTCCTTCAAGACAAACACCCACAGTTGTCATTCATGTTCGTGTGTAACAAGGTAGACACATCGGCTAGCGCGCAGACATTCGACGCTCGAAGCTCCGACGAACTTGATTCCGACGAAGAGGAAACAGAGAGGGGAGTTGACAAGCAGAAAATTGTCTTTGCCCAACTACAACGCCACGGATTGATAGCGGAGAGTGAATCCTATGACAGTTGTTCTTCGTTTTATGGAATATCTGCGCAAAACGTCCGTGAGGACCGTAGGAAGAAAACCTTTAGCAGAGCAACTGAGCTATTTAGCAAATTTGAAGAGGGTTTGTTGAGTGTCTTAGAGGAAACCGTCAAAAGGCAAGCCAAGCAAGTGGTAAGCAAGCTCATCTTTCTGCAAACGAGTCTGGTCCGTGCAATGGGAAGAACGAGGCGAGTCCTCCCCCACATGCTTGGAAGTCCGTTAGAATTTGACACTGCTAAAAGTGTCGAAAAATCTTTATATGATTCGTTGACCTCAACCATCGGAAGCGAAGAAAACATTGGAAGGGTGGTAAATTGCATTTTACTAAATCTTGAGGAAAAATTCCTCCGCGAAGCTGTTCATTTCCACACAACAGAACAAGTTTCTCCGGCGCACGAGTTGGAAGCACGCATGAATTGCTTGCTTCTCTTGAAAGAAAATTCCAAGTATCATCGCAGGCTTACCTGGAATAAGGAAGACGTACCTTTCCTTCGATTCCTGATCGTTTTGAGAGGGTTGGTCCTGGACAGAACTTTCAATGATTTAAAACGGAGTTTTGGAGGGTTTGTTGACAGAGCAAAAGAGGTCGTTGAGGTACATTCAAGAAAGATTATCAATCCACTACTTCGGCATGCGTTCGGGGTAGCTTATGGATCAGGCCTACCAAAAACGGAGAGCAGTTCTTTACCAAACAAACCTTCTCTAGAGTTGCCTGTACTTCTGACACCCGTGGTGAGCAAAGCGTTAAGAAAGGTGCTGTCAGAGATTTTGACTGAAGGGTTACTTCACGCGATGGAACGCAAATCCTCAAACGCCAATGATTTCAATATGGCAGATACGCAAAGTCGAAGAAAAATCCTTGAGTTAATTGTTTCTAAATTCAGCAGTCAGCGATCGCGAATCACGCGTGCTATTTGTGTTGCCTCTAGAGGTCTCCTTGATAACATACACAAAGCTTTCTTGAAGGTCATGGATGACCTCACTGGCCTAAATGACTTAGTGTCCAACAACTGGTCACGGCAATTGGAAGAAATGGCAGCCCTGTACATCCCCTCTGTGAGGTATCTTGCCGTTCAAGGGTTCGCTCTGCAGTTCCTGCTAAACAACGGACCACTGATCCTCGGTCCAGAAATGAAATCTACTAAACACGGAACGATTCATGACTGCACTGGATGGACAGGTGAAGTGTCCACTGGAGAGTTTGTAGTGAAGGTGATCAAAGAGGAGAAGGTGGAACCAGATGTTTGGGCGCAGACAGCCGTGGATTTGATCAACACCATGTAAGTTTCAGCAGAAATCTTGTACATCCCACTAAATATATTCCTTATTAAACAGTCGAACGAATGAAAATAGGAATGAACGAAGGAGCGAACCAACGAACGAACCAGTGGAGGGAAAGAACGAACGAACCATCGAACGAAAGAACCCTGGGGACGGGACTCCCATATGAAAAGGTCGGGGAGTCTCGTCGGAAAATTTAAATTCAATCCCTAAAGGAGACCAATCTGGGTGTGGCTCGAACTTTATCTGTCCCCCAAAAGATACCACGTTGAACGGAAATGACAGCGTTTTTATTGTTTCTTCGAATGCACTCTAAAAGATACTTTCACGACCAGAAATAGCTGTGTTTCGTCCTAAACACCCTAAGTAAGACAGCAATCAGTGATTTACACCCCTAAGCGAGACGACGAGCATTCCCGATCTTTTCATAAGCGAAATCCACTACCCCCTGCACAAACAAAAGAACCTAGCATCGAACGAGCCAACGTACAAACTCACGAACAGACAAATGATGGTACACATATCACAGTTGTCTCATGGTGGCTTTACATTTATTTATGAGAGGGAGAACCATGTTCTGGAACTGAAACAAAACGTGACACAAAATCCCAGATTTTACTTCAGGCGACAGAAGTTTAAGTAGGAATCAAGGGTTAGCAAAAAGAAGAGTCGGCTCTCTTTAGCAATAGACTTGTACTCTTTTCCTTTTCCAGAACACGTTCTATACGCTTTTAGTAAACAACATTCGTTTGAACTAACGTATATGCGTTGCATTTCACCCGCTTTATGAATGCAGGAAAATACAAGCAAACATTGGCAAAGCCCATCCCAACCTTCTTTTTGTTCATGGTTGGCTAATTCCTGAACCTGGCGTTCTTCATGTTGTGATGGAAAAGGCAGAATTAGACGTGACAACGGCACTCCAGCAGGGTTTGCTTTCTCTTCAGACCCGCCTGAAGATAGCTGGGGATGTGGCTAACGGGCTGAAGGCAATACACGCAGCACATTACATCCATCAAGATATCAAAGCGGATTCCATATTGGTGAGCGGTCAAGGAACTACATGTAACAAATGCACGTTTTCTCAAAACGATCCGAATACGGGAATCTAATAGAACTTCGTTTAAAAGCCTCAAAAGAGGGAGAATTTTCATTTTGTTCTATAAATTTAGACCAAATTCACGATAGCCACGAATGGTTTTCAGCAAATTTAGACTATTCTGGCTTTCCAGCTGGTTATTTTGATCTCGTCTGTTTTCAGCGCGTAACAAACAGCTGACTATAAATTACAGCTATATATTGTAGCTTAGAACCACTTAGAAGAAAATTTCCCCGTCAAAATTTTACAATTAACTTTACTAAGTAATACAAAGAGTTTGATAGGAAACACGTATTAAAATGGCTCAAAATATAAGCCTTATAAATGATGACGAAAAGAAGCAACGAATTATTTACCGAACATCCGAAAACCGATGCAGTCGATACAGATTTGTTCGGGGAGTGAAATTAAAACAGAGTTTGGCCCTAATTTTAGCCTTAGCAATTCGGACACTTTTCGCTTTTGAGCTCGGTTTTTGCAGCTCGACTTATGAGCAAGTCTACTTTCATTTGGACAAGCATTCCAGCAGGACCAAGCTTTCAATGATTTCATTCCAGCACAATGAAACGGCAAACCTCCCGAAGACCAATCCAATCTCTTATAATGGTGACAGCTGCGTGCAAAATCGTAGACGAGTGCACCACAACCTTGTGCACGGCAACTCCACAAATAATTCCAATCTAAAATATAGACGGCTGTAACAGGAGATTTACGAGGGATGATCGGTAGACCGTCTCGCTCGCGCCTTCATCGCATGTTTCATTCAATGCAAAAAGTGAACACCGCGCCCTAAATTTCCTCGCCGTTTTTACTGACAGTACCCTCATTTAGATCACACTGAAATGTCCCCATCATTCAGTCGATTTATAATAATAAATTATAATTTTAATCTGGAATAATTGTGATTATTTAGAAAATCAATGAAATAATACTGATAATCGTATATAATTTCATCATAAGGTTGTCAGTGATAGGTTATTCTTAGTGCATCTCTCATTATCTGTACATGTGTTTCCTTAAAAAAGAGTCAAAAAACATTGCCGGGAAATATCTCAACTTTGGTAAAAATCAATACTATTGACCTGTTACTAGAGTCCAGCTGTATTGAGAGAGCTTTTTGTTGTTAGTTTTGATTTGCTGCCTTTATCTCAATAGCTTATGAGAGATGGTACAGCCAAAATAAATATGGCCAAACCCGAAAAGCCATTCGAGCGAACACGACAAGGAACTCCATTCCACATATCTTTGGAGATGCACAAAAACCACAGCAAAGGTCAAGGAAGTGATTGCTCTTACGACGTCTATGCCTTTGGAGTCCTGCTGTGGGTGCTTTGCGAGGGATCTGGGAACAGGCGTCCACAGGCCTATGATAAATACAGTACAATAGCAGCCATGAAGCTGGCAGTAGAAAAGGAGATATACCCTGAACGGCCACTGAAAGCCACTGAAGCCTGCTGGGAATTAATGACAAAGTGTTGGCATCAGAGATGTGTCTTAACAGCAAATGACCTGTGTCGAGAGATGGAATACATTATTCTTTCCATTCAGTGAGAAAATGAAATCATTTCCTGACAATTTAGTGGTAAAGCTGATGCATAGCAACAGTTTTTTCTTTTGTTTACAAATTCATCAGTTTGTCTATTGATATGATCCTGTTAGGCTTTGGGAGATACTGTAAGGGCCTGTTTAAACAGAGATAAGTTGTCCTGTACTCCTCCATAGTTAACCATCCAATGCGAGTTAAAGTGGACTATTCACATGAGAGATCATCAAGTTGACTTAGGTGCCTGAGTGGAGAGTCATTTGCTTTGACACTAGGGTGACCTGTAGGCCCTGGGAACCAACATTTCCCCATGCTAACACTAAAGCTATTTCCACCCACAAGGGCAAATTGTGACACACTGAGCAAGTACAAAACAGAGAGAGCTTATTTCTTATCCCCATAAAGAGAGAAAGGAAACCCTTCATTCACCAGGAACAACTTTTTTCCACTGTAAACAGGCCCTAAGAATGTAAGATAGGAATGAAGAATCCTCCATTGAGAAGTGAACATTGAATGCAGTTTACGACAAGTGACAAAAATAAGCTGTATTGGCAACTGAGTTCACATTGGCTCATGTTAATTGACCATAAACTCTTCCCAATAGAGTCAGTTGATTGGTTAAAAAAGTGGCCATATATGTCTTGCGTTACAATGGGGACAAGCGAAATATTCACTGATGCCTGTGAACTTTCACAAAAGTGAAAAATATGAAAAAAGATCCATCCTTCTTTCAATCAGCTTATACTCTGTCTGAGGCTTTTTAGGAGTTGGCAACTTGCAAAGTTTGATATCTCTGCCAACTAACCTATTTCTTTCAATGGCAGTAGCTTTTCTTACCATAATATAAAAAAATTAACTTACAGTTACCTTAGCAGAGCAATGTTTCATGACATTTGATTTTCATGAATTTCAAACTTATGTCTTTTTGCAGTCTAAAAAATGCAAACATTTGATGTGAAAAAATTAGTTTAATATGGTACTTTACCTAATTTCAGCCACTGGCAAGATTGAGCTTCACATTAGTTGTTTCCTAAAACAGCAAAGTCTTAATATTTGGATCTGAATGTGAGAACAACAGATTGTGTCACATCTTTCCTATGGAGTCGTTTAAAAATTTAGGCAAAGGAAATAGAATCAGAAGTAAGTTGACATTTGCCATTTGTCATACAACATGGAGCTTAATTCCTGTTTAAAAAAAAACACTAGCAACCTCAGCTACAGTACATACACAAATACATCTTTCTCTGACGCAAAATAACTTGTACAGACATACAGTATAGCTTCGTTTCTTTTTTTAAAGATAGATATTTTCTTATTTTACAGTATTTACATTAAAAGGAGGGTTTAGTTTGGCCAGATACTTGAACATTCCATAAACTTACATGAACTTGAAGTTTTGTCATATAACCATGACACACAGTATAATGTTCTCCTTATTTGTGAGGGATGTAGTTATTAGCATTTCATGTTCTCAATAATCTTTGACAATTTTATGCATATGTAAAAAGCTTTTTTGAGTCTCAAATGAAACCACAGTCCACAAGGAACTGTTTCACCCTCCATAACAGTTATGTATAAATAATAAAAACAGCTCTGATGCTAGAAAATCGTTAATATCTATGTGTAAGTTCTCATCATAACAACATCAATAAATCATCAATACATAATTTGTTGCAATTACATGTAAAACAACTTGACTGGTTGTACCACATACATGTACATGTAGTTGACCAGACTAACATTTAGGAGACAGGTGTCAATAAATTACAATCTTTACACTACAAGGGTTATTAGTGCACTGCTTCTCTTAGTAGACCGCAATACCCAACAGTTTTGCCTTAATTTAACCAAATGGCTACATGAACATAACAGCTACATGTAGTTCCAACCCAGATACGACTACTGTTACTATTCAGTCTGTTAGGAGGAGCAATACTTAAGGCTTTCACAAGAAAGGCCATTCACTTTGAGAATGCTAAGCTGTATAGTTACTGAATCTTTCATGTATGGGGGTTTAGGTAGTCTTGGATTAATAATTACTGTTGTAATAGAAATGGTTACAACAGTATCCTCTAAATTTATCTGAGCTTTCAATTACACATTTAGAAGTTGCCACAATCAAGGAAATAGAACACAGTATTTAATTTTACATTATACGACCTGAGTGAAAAGTCAGGTCTAAAAGCATGCAACCATTTCAAGAAATGAACACTTTATGAGATGAAATCTCTCTACACCTAGACAGACAGAAAAATATATCACAGAACAATGTTCTTCTAGTATGCATGCTTTAGATTAATACAACTCACCAGTCCCTCTAACAGAATCTCAGCCCCTCCTAGTCAGTGGCAAGGAATGATGGTTCTACAAAGATTGGTTTGTTAACGAGACAATCGTGTGTTGCAAAATGATAGGGGTGGTTGGCTATAAATAACTAGTTTAATAGATTATTGAGATTTAACTTCTGAACAAGTGCAGGTTTTTTGAGGTGTCAATCCTGTACCATCTAAAAACAAAGACTGTCACAGACAATTTTGTTAATGCAATGTGTGTATTCCTATACAAATGAAGAAAGAATAAAGCGATCCAGTAATCCATTGGCATCCTTAAAATATACTGGGCTACTGTTCTGCTAAAAAAAATTGACCAGTCTCATCTGTGCTTCCTTGGGGATCTTGACCGTGAATGTGATCTTGATCTATGTTTCTTCTTTTTATGTGACTTAGATTTTGTTGAGGAATGCCTTTCTGACCTTCTCTTTGACTTAGAATTTGATGGAGATCTTGAATTGTGACGTGATCTTCTTGGTGACTTAGAATATGATCTTTTTCTTCGAGAATGTGACGTTGTCTTGTGGTTGGACAAAGAGCGTGATGTAGATCTTCGACGACTTGAGCGAGAAGGTGATACAGAATATGAATGCTTCTTTCTACTTCTTTCTGGTGACTTTGATCTGTCACGTGAATAAGATCGACGTTCTTTTGATTTTGACAAGGATGGTGAAGAAGAATACCTCTTCCTCTTTGGAGATGGTGACAATGATCTTGATCGCGACACAGAACGATCCCTAGTAGAGCGAGGGGTTTCCTCAATCAGTTTTATTTTCTTTCCAAGGAACTCATGCTTGTCAAGAGTTTCTAAGGCATTTATCATGTCCTCCTTGTTTGCAAACTCGACCACTCCTTCACCAGGTCTCCTCCTGTGGGTATCTGCGAAAGTAACTTCGCCCGCAACGCTCATAAACTCCTTTAGTTCAGACCATTTGGCCCTCGCAGGGAGGTTTTCGACTCGAATTCTGTGATTAGTTCGCACAGGAGGTGGTTTGGGCTGGCGAACTCTTGCAGTATACCCTCCTGCCACAGTGTATCCCCCGACACCATTTCTTATATCTTTCGCTCGCTCAACAAGAATACTCTGACCCATAAACTCTTTGCCGTTGAGTTCTTGTACAGCTTTGTCGGCATCGCGGTAATCCTTGAAGACGGCATAAGCGTATCCCTCCTTAAAATCGATGTCGCGAATTTTGCCGATGGACTTCAGCAAAGATTCTAAATCCTTTTCAGCAGCATTGGAAGGCAGTCTTCCACAATAGATCCTACCGCTCATGCCTTCTGGTAAACGCTGCTAATTCACGAAAAAATCTTTTCAGAAAAAGTCACAAACCACGCTCCAAATCCTCCGCCATCATAAGCGCAAAACTTTTCTGCGCATAACGGTTTGGAAAGACCGCTGGATGGCGAGAGGCTACCAAGCGCACGTGTACTATGTCTTCGGTGCGCCATGTTTGCAATCAGAAGACTTACATCATCATGTTTTAGCAGGAGTTTGAGCCGTAATTATCACAGGCTGTGCAAGCCATTGAAGTACGGCTCTCATATAAACAGAAACTCGTCGTTTCATAATGGTTTGGACTTTTTTCAAGTGGGAATCGAGCGATTTATTGTAGGTGTATTGGTTGGACCCAAAACGTTCACTACATCAGCAGAGCATTTTTCTGACGAGCTCTCTTGGAAAGAAAGGTGATTGTTACATTTTGTTCAATATTTGCCTGCTCTGTTAAGTTTAAGACAACCTGTCGGCTGTCCGAAGCTCTCAGTCTTTCAATTATGTAATGTCAATTATTCCAGATTCTTCTCCAGCTCCCAGGGACACCCCTGGTGGGTAGTACAGTTTTAAACCATGCCATAGAAAATACAGCCAGTCAGAACACAGGAATAAAATAAATAAAATAAATAAATAAATAAATAACTTTATTTAAGTGTCAAATGTATTTAGCACGAATCCCGTTCAAAGCCTGAAAATTTTTTCAGGTCTCTTTTCCAGAAGTGTTGTGGCTGCATTCGCATCTATCATCATTGTATTTAGCACTATTGTGCTAATTGGGGACTCTGTAAATAAATAAACAAATATTTCAAACAGAATATAAACTATTAAGAATCCCAACTGGTTGGAGGCTGACCAGTTGACTATTTACACTATGCGGTTGAGGAGATGAACTTGGGACTACCAAGAACAATTCCAGATAGTGGTAAAGTGGAGTATTTGTACCAGGCACCTTCAGATTTCAAATCCAGTACCCTAAATCACTCGGCCACGCCTCCTCCACAGGAGAGTCATTGTATTTCCAGCTTGCTCATCGTGCTGGCCTCTGTACATTCTATGACATGATATTTAATAGTGAAGCAACACTTTCTTGTGCCACACCATGAAACATCCCACGAGTCACTTGTATTTTCTCAGTATACTCACAAGCCTTTGGGCTTGAGTGTATACAGGGAGTGTTGTATAACTAGTATCTTCATGTTTTCAGGAATAATTCTCACACAATCCCATGATTCATGTGCATCCAATTTCAAGAGTCACATTCTGTTCAGGGACAATGTAGACCTTGAGATGTCCTCTTTTTAGCTTCACGAGGCATGGTTTCAAAAAATGTCTGGAGAACGAAGAAGCCTTAACTTAAGCAACATAATACCAATGCCGCCGACAGAATCTTTTAAGCCAAAGAAATCACGGGACTTTAACTTTTAGTTTGTTGCTTCTCGGATGATTTCACTGCAATGGGTTTCCACGCCAGAATTGTAGACGTCTGTTTATTTCAAGTTGTCATAAGCCATTGTTGTGGTAAACTGACCCATGCCAACATCTGTCAGTGCGTAGGAGATTTTTAACACCTAATCATACCAATCTCATAAGGTTTTTCATCTTTTTCTCAATAAAATAAAACTGCATATAAGGATGAACATTTTTAGTTCATTTATGCACGTACTCCGATGGAATTGACTGAAAATTGGCCGGTATGTTCCGGGATACCTCCTTCGAAAATGGTGTTGGGCTTTGTTTAATTTCGCTTCTGTTTCAAAGTTATGGCCTCTTTAGTAGAAGGAAACGTCCGCATTGGAAATATCAAAGTTTAAGAGGGTTTAGAAAAGAAACCAAACCACATCTGGAAAATCGCAGACACCCTTTTTGAGGGTGATGTGTGAGAAAACATTTCTGATGTAAATCGCGCCATTCCAACAATTCACGTGCGGAAGCAAACCAGTTTAAGCGAAGCAGTGTTTCTGGGTATTTCTTTTACTATCACTGCGACAATACCTTTTTTAGGAATTTCAAAGATATGATTGTATTCTATAACTATTAAGCTTTCAGAAAAGGTATAGGTTGATAGGGTTTTCTTTCAAAGTGCAAGTGCAAGAGGTTGATTTCCAAACACTGTCAATCCACCTACTATGATACCTTAAATTGCCTTACTGTATGCCTCACAAATTCTGGGAACTGAGTTGTTAACTCTTGTAGTGATGTTGGCAGTTTTTTTTTTTTAATTTTATTTCCAGAGTTCTTGATTTTAAGGATGGCCATGTTGTTTTGTATCCGAGAAGACACTCTAAATCACAGAATTCAAATAGCCAGAGTTCAAGGTTAGTCATGGTTTTGTAGATCAGGTTACATTAAACACTGCTCCACATTGTATATATGTGACATTTTTTTTGTTCAGTTCAATGGTTGCAAGTTGTGCAGCCACTTGTGTATTACAGCAATGCTTAATATGTATGGCATATTTGTTACGTATATTTAAAATTTCTTTTCATGAGATTTGTGGAACAGGCAGGTTGCTAATGAGCATTTATTTTCCTTAGCGTAAAATTCATTACAGGGCTGTGAATAAGGGCCTTACCCCGTACCACCTGTTTTGGCTGAGCATGCTTGATGGGTCCTTGATGTTGCAGTTGAACTTGCCTATAGTTGATACAATTCACCCATAAAGTAACAAGTTTGTTATGAGTGTGACGGTCAAGGCTACAGGCGAATCAAAACTTAAAGACAGCCCTGCATATTTAGACATGTAATTTAGTACTCCTGGAGTGGACTACCAAATGTTTATGGAGTTGTGTTATATATAATGCAAGAAATCAAATAGTTAAGCAACAGAGCAATTTTTCCATCTTTACATAGCCTCATCTAAACACAAGGAGGGTTGGGAGAATTCAAAACAAATATGCAAACCTGAGATGTAGTCAAGGGTTTGTATAACTTTTGAGAATTCTCCAGCCCCCCGAGTGTTTAGATGAAGCTATGTGAATTCGGAAAAAGTGCTCTATTGCTTTAATTTATTAAATAATTCTCAAAAATATGCGCAAATCTAAAACGTCACAACCGTGTTTACTTATATCTAAACACACTTATTGACCAATTAGAGTGTGCATAGTGGTTCAGTAATTTTATGGTAAATTTTCTTGACCATCATAGTGGCCAGTCCTCAGAAGGAGCCAGTGGAAATGGGAATGATGATGGAGATGGTGGAGACAAGAAAGATGATGGGGCTGAGGTAGTGATAGAGGACAAGGCAGGGGCTAAGGTGGACCCCTCTCTGGGGGCCCTTACCCAGGTGGTAGTACCTGATGTGTTCCCTGAGGTGCCTTTATTACCAGTTCATAGAAATCCAGTGTTTCCACGATTTGTTAAGATGATAGAGGTACATATTAAAATTTTTTCTTGTTAAACAGTAAAATAATTGAAAGGCCACGTGCAAGAACGTCCCCTAGATTTTTCGGCCATTTTTGAAAGTGCTTAAAACTAGCTGAATTTTGGCATGTGGGTTTCGTTTCACCTGAAAAACATTGCTCTGAAGTTTTTTTCGCTGGGTTGCTTTTCGTTCTCGAGAAATAACGTATGCAAAAAAGGCACACAGGTTGGAAAAACCGAGTGGTTTATTGCATACGCAATATCTCGAGAACG
>Ga0126338_10002551_pt1 | contig 12578 bp, 10 predicted proteins | sample OrbCmetagenome_2_FD_92529 | JGI IMG/M metagenome (GOLD analysis project Ga0126338, IMG submission 92529) | Coral microbial communities from Petempiche,Puerto Morelos, Mexico - Orbicella C C metagenome | ecosystem: Host-associated > Invertebrates > Cnidaria > Coral | place: Petempiche,Puerto... | reverse complement strand
TGGCTGGCTTGCCAGGATTTGCCAGCCATGGGAGCAGTCTCCATCTAGGAGCTGGCTGCCAATAGTGGAAGCTCCTGGATATCACAGGCACCCAGCCTCCATTTTGCGATGCAGTTGTTAATTGATGAGTATGTTCAAAGTACACTATTGTTGCCAGTGGATGAACAACTACTACACTGACTTGGACTACCAGCACTATACAATGTACAAACGACAAGTGTATTTACAACATAAACAAAGCTGACCTGTGAACAGACCTCAAACAGACTGAATTTATTTGGCCAATAATAGACTGATTGAAATTTACTAGAACCAGCCAAGGACTGTTGACAAACTTTACACCATTACATTAAATTTCAGCCAATACCATCACAGCTAAACTGACCGATCAGTTTCTACTGACTGGACTTACAACACCATCCACTGACAAAAACTAAGTGTAGACTTCCGCTTCAGTTGTCGAAACATTGGTTGTAGACAATGGTTTTTTTCAGAACTGCACTCACCCGGACGATCACACTATTCAAACTAGAGTGAAGTACATTGCCATGTTATAAACATGACATCATTCTTAATTCTCATCCAGATCTCATACATGTAGAAAGTCATCATTATTTCACAGTTGTAAAATTAACATCACCTTATAAAGTTGTTCAAGATGTTCTTTAAACCACTCTTCTCTCTGTACTGAGCTTTCAACAGCTTTGCATCGTGGATCCTTCTCTACCTTACCACGAACCTTACGCCACTGTGATTTGCTGTCAAGCTTCTGTTCAGTTAGTAACTCCACAAAGTCGTTGTGAATCTGTAGCAATTAACATAGCAAAAAAGGAAAACAAAATTCAACTTAAGATATTGCCAGTGAATGTTTCAAAGCAGATTACTGATTATTAATACTTACAGTAGCATCTTAACCCTTTGAGTCCTAACATTGTTAAAACCCTAATCATAACTTATCTAAACAAGATTTAGCAAATTTGGACATTACAAAAATATGGAAACTGAACAAATTTTCACACATGATAAAATACATGTAATTGTGTTTTCTGACCTGAATAAAATGATTCATTTCTACGCTGATGCCAGGGCTTAAGTTTGCAGTGTTCATGAACCCTAATGTCACTACATAATTATCAAGAACTGGTAGATTATTGCAGATATTTTCTTTCATACAAGTCATGTAAATATTCATTGTGAAGTTTCTTAAGGACAAACATTTACCTATTTCTTCAAGTGAATAGTAAACAAATTATTTTAATATGTGCAGTGCATCTTGAGCTAAGAAGCTATGATCATAATTTTTTTTAACGATTTTTTTTTTCATTAATATTTCTTCAGTTTTGTTTTCCTCATCAAAGTCTCAATTAATAATTAAAAAGTTATTAGGGAATTTCAAGACCTTTGGATGAAAATGTTACTGCATATTTTTACAATTAAAGATTATTGAAAACTAGCAAAACCAACAGCTCAAGTAAAACTTCAGAATATTAGCAAACAGTCCCCTTCGCGAGAAAATCAGCATGAGCAATATGTACATTTGTACATGTAGAGTAGATCTCAAGTGTGAGTACTAGTTATGAGGTAATGGCTAGGACGATGATCTGTTAACTTTACTTTGCAGTTTGTTTTCTGGTTTAATCAACTAATTAGATCTAAGCCACAAACACAAAGTCTAAGGCAAAACATACATGTAGACCTCCTAAATCTGAAAGAGAAATCTTCATTGCAATACAAGTAGTGTGACAGTTTGCACAAAGTTTGTACTAGATTTCGAATGATATTTGTTTTGGATTTTGAATCATGTGTACTCTAACAATTCAAGCTGGGAGGGGAGTGGTTGTGTTTTAAAGTGGAACTTAGAGTTGGAGAGTGGAGGGGCAAGGCTTTAGCCAGACAGCTGTCAAGGACAGAAAACTACTTATAACAAGTTTACTTTCTTAAACATTTTCAGGTGGGACATGGCAGGATGTAACTTTCTTTTTCAAATCCTAGGGGGAAGCATGCAGGAACAGAGTAAGAAAATGTACAGCATTTGGAATAAAGTATGTGTTTGTCACAAAAATAAAATTTAATACGTTATCTGAACAAAAGTACTTTCCAGACCCAATATTTTGAAAATAGTTCAGTAAAAAGGATTCTGCTGTGCAGAGACAGTACAGAAAGATTCCAGACTGTTTTTTTTCAATGTAATAATTGTAATTAACAAAAGACTAAATTTTTTTTTTTCAATCATATTTTCAGTTATCACTTTTCTTGACAAACTGCATGGGCACCAAACCATGTGACTGCAGTGTTACTTCCACGACTGCATCCTGTTAAAACAGCGATTACTACTGTAATCTATGCTAAAAAATGCACAACACCTCAATAACATGCTCATGTACCATGAACGATAAACAAGATCTTGGTTATCGTTACGGTACATGAACAAATCTAAGCACTGAAGATATAAATGCTATGAAAACACTCAGTTACCTTGTGGGGCAGGTTAAACACTGAACAGACAGATGAAAAAAGAAGCAACATGATAATTCACTGTAGGCCAAGGCTACCTTGCCAACTGTACGCTGTGTTGTATTGGACGGACGGACACAAGGTTAACATAATACTGACAATCACTATGAAAAATGCCATAGTAGGGGTATGGGGACACTTCTAAATTTCATGGGAAATTAGAATTTTATTGTTTTTACAGGGCAAAATAATGTAGCTCAGATGTACTGCAGTGTATGACTTGAGCAGAATATCATTTTAAGACAGGATAACTGCAAGGAAGTCTATGTACACCATCATACTCATGGGTTCGGGAAGTATTAACAGTTTGTTATTTTGCAGAATTGCCTTTTGCAAGGAACAACTAAACTGTCACAACACAGTTGTAAAAATAAAAGATTGGAATGCAATCAGAATACATAAACATCTTAATGCTAAAAATAATTATTAAAAGTAATATTAAATGTCTCTGCATTTGCAACATTGACAACTAAAAATAATATTTTAAGTATTCAGCAAAAAGATTTGTGGCACGTGTACAGTTTAAACAATGATACATACACTGTAATAACTACTTAAATTTACTTTGTTTCATGTTAAAAATGACCACTTTCTTCCAGTAACACCACTCAGCCACTCTATCACTCACAAAAACAAGTACATGTACATTTTATTCCAGTCCATATTTTGCCACCAGTGTCAATCCACTACTTTAGATTTTCAACAATCGTCACAGCATGAGCTGTCCCCTCCACAGTGCATATTTCACTTGCAACTTTCTCACTCTTGTCACTCTTACCCCACCCCCTCCCCCAGCAAACTACAAGTTCCTCTCACGTGCCTCCCCAATGGAACAAAAGAACCAACCTTATCGTGCTTGAGTTTCAGACTCTCTTTTTCCTTCTTCTTCAGCTCAGCCATGAACTCTGTGAAAAGACTCTCTCTGTCCTTCATTTTTTCTATGCCTTTGAATCGATCATCCTTTCCATACTTCATGGCAAACTCGCTGAAAGTTGACCTTAGAGAGGATTATTTATAAATTACATGTACAGTGTTGTTAATAAGAATTGCTGAACTGCAGAAGTTATTATCACTATCCACACATGTATGTGACTGTACCTTCCACTCTCTGAGCCATTCATCACTCTGAAAATTCCAGAGTAGCATAAAATTTTTCATACTTTCCCTCATAAAATTTGACTTTCAAACCCTCTTCCCCTTAAATTTCTAATTATATTATGCAGTGTGAATTTGCATGTTTTTCATTAAACCGAGCATACTACTACCAGATCAATACAAAAATTACATCTATTTAAATGCTGAAGGAACAGTTATCTTAGCAAGTGTCTGTAAATAATATGTACACACATGCACGATTTTTTTGTACGCAGCAACGAATATGAACATTTTACTTACTTTCCTGCATTTCTTGCTTCTTCCACCAAAGCTTTAAATTCATCTTTCTTGGCCTTTAGTTTGCTTTTTCTTTCTTGTCTCTCCTCATCAGCACGAGTGCGCACAAACTTTTCAAAACACTGCTTCCGTTCCTTTTGTGTTAGCAGTAAAAATCGGGGATCAAATACTATTTTTGGCAACTCCTTTTCCCAAGTTGAAAATGCTGACACCTGGAAAAGTTGATTAAAAGGAATACAAAAGGTTTGAAAATATCATAACTTTAGACTTCCTTGTTTTTAATTACAAAGTTTGCTATTCAGAATAATTATGGTCTCTGAGTTTACAGACAGAGATATAATCATAATAAATTACTTGATGTACATTCTTGTACTGCATACATGTAGATTCACGGGACATCAAATTTATTTTATATAATCTATTTTAGATGCCATCTTTTGATAAATGACAAAATTAATGTTCTTGTTTTCTGCCAGCTCTCTCAGCTCCCTCAATGTGGGGTTTCACCTAGCTATGCCTAAACATGTATTTCAATATATTTTTTCCTTGGGGAGGACACCAAGTGATTTCGGGGGTATGGTAGGGAGATCTGAAAATTGAATAAAGACAACAACTTTGTTAACAAAAAATAATTGCTTTGTCCAGGGTACATTAATTTTGAAGTTTAGGAGTATTTTGTGTAAATTAATAATAACCTTCCTAAACATATTTTGTCAAGGGTAGTTTAGGATAATTTTGTGTATCCAAGTGGTAACCTACCCCTCTTTCCAGCATCATATCTCTGAACTCTTTCATCCTGTCATCAAGTGATAGCATTGTTTTCTTTTCTTTCACTGGGATATTTTTCACTGGTTGCATCACAATCACAGGTTGTTCAACTATCTCTTGTTGTTCAACATGTTCAGGCTGCAACATCTCTTCTTTTGTTTCCGTGTCAATCATCTGCACATCATGTATTTCCTCACTCTGGCTTGCCATCCTTTATGTTTTACAAACAATCAATACGTACATGCATCAGTTTTAAACTAGAAGAGTCTTCGAAAAACAAACAAAACTGTTGAGGAAGAAATTGGGCTGCGATTGAAGGAGTCGTAATCTTGGATGCATGGTGGCAACTTTTGTTCCTGTGCACATAATTATTCTACACGGCACAGGATGGTTTTGACAGACACCCAGGCACATGTTTTAGGTTTTCTGGATGTTTTGTAGGTAATCTGTTTTAGTCAGATTTCATACAAACAAATCTTCCCCTACACTTCAACAAGTGGTCTTTATCAAAATAGCTAAATAGCTTCAAACATTCTGTAAACCCTGGGAAACTTATAAATGCAAGCTAAGCACACAAACTACATGTACATCAGCTTCATGCCGAACCATGTGCAAATCAATTAACATAACTTTGCTTATGACTCAAAACAACACTCTTTGTAAAGCACATCTACTGTACAGTCATGTAACTTCAAGAATTTAGAAAATTATAATAAAACTTCACATGAGTCAAGAATTAAAATGCTCTGATGACTACACTGTATGTACATCCAATTTTTTTTTTTTTTATCAGTTTTAATTACAAATAAATAAGGTTCATCTATATACAGGTACCTTTGTTTTTTGGTAGGAGGGCCCTCATCATTATCTTCAATAACAGCAGCTGGGGTATTGTTCTCTTTTTCTGTGAATGTAGACACAAAAATCAAACAATTATTATTTCTCCCAAGTAACTATGAAACAAAAGAATCCCCATCACATACTTAATTCCGTTGATGGCTGCCTCTTTGGGGGGCCCTTGTTAACAATCTCATCAACTTTTTCATTGTTCTCAAGCTCATCAGGTTTCTCCCATATGGACAACCTTGTAGTGGGATTGAAAAAGAACATCTTTTCGTCTCCTGTCCACACAACACACCAACTTGTTCCAGGAATAAGTTGACTGGCAACTGGTTTGCTCTTGTCCCCATCTTCCTCTTGATTATCTTCTTTTGCTGCTTCTTCACTTTCCTTCTCTTCCTCTGCTTTGACAAAGAAACATGAATGAAACATAATGCACATACCAGTATATACCTGTCCGTAAACTACTAATTTGCGTAGAGAGTACATGTAGATCAAAAAGGCTATGACCACTAGAATGAAACTACATTTAGACATCTTGATAGTAATGTTTCTTCTGAAATTAGCCATCACCTACTGTACATACATGTACAAAAGAAATTAAAACAACCAAATACTGTAATACTTGCACTACGTACAATTCATGTACCAACACAACCACAACAGCATAATTTTCTTTTAATTATTTTAGAACTTCGATGTCTTCACATATTCATCTGCAAGTCCATGACAATCCTAGCATTAATATACTGAATAATTCTGATAAAGACAATAAAGTTTTAAAAGAAATTCACTATAAACCACTTGGTAGGGAAATAATAGTTTTGTTAACTTTCATGTACATATATAGAGTCAATCTATATTAATATTAATAGCACTACAGAATACTAGTCTATACCTACCTTTAGCAGCTTCAGCATCTTCACTGCTCTCCAGTCTTTTGTCACTAACATCCTGAGGTTTGTCCTTATCCCTAGCATCTCCCTGAGAGGATGGCTCTGGCAACATGCCTGGACCCCCTGCAGGCATGGGTTGTTGCTGTATTCCTGGTCGAATCAGTCCTGGGAAAATTACAGGGGGAAGCATTCCAGGAGGAGGCATTCCTACAAAGACATAAAACAGTTTTTTTTCAAGGGGTTGTATTATCAAGAAGCTTATATTTAAAAGGCTATATTAATTAAATTAATATTAATATGCTCTGACTGACTGTGAATCACTCAGTGCAAGGCTATGAAAAGACTGTTATGAGTATCATTAGATTTTGTTAGCTGTGATTTCCCATAGCCTAGGACGTAACACCCAAGGAAGAGAATTGGAAAGTACTTATATTATGCAGCTCAGATTGTTCATACATGTACATTTGTATCTGTTACTAACCTATGATTCAGAATTAACCAAACGTTCTTGCATTGGACTATAATATATACAGTGCCCCATTTTTCAGTTACATTTAATGACTGAAATTTTTATTGCCACCTGCAGCCTGGAAATCAATATCATATGTCCTGTTGTTCCTTAATCCAACCCTGGATACATGTTCATGCAAGATTTGGGTTGGGATGCAAGAAGGGAATGACCATCAACAATTCCAGCAGTCATTATCAGGAAAACAGAATGTTGCAGCCTAACGAAACTACATTTACTGAAAAAAGAATTAATGGTGATGCATTTTTTCCACAAAAGTAATATCATGGAAGAGTTCCTATTAACTTTCGCGGACACCCTTCGTTCCGCCGGGAAGCTCAACGATTACATTAAAATGTACAGTCATATACAACTCATCAGCTATAGAATTCGTACAGTAATATCAAAAAGATATCTAATCAAAATGTGCATGTGACGTACCTGGTGGCGGCATCCCTTGCATTGGGGGTGGCAACTGGTCCATCTCCTTAGGCCGCTCCCATGTCGACTGTAGGGTTCTAGAGTTGTAGTAGTAGACTCTTCCATCTGCTGTGCGATGCTCAGACCACTCACTGCTAAGGCCGGGTGGCATACCCAAGGGAGGAGGCATTGGCAGTCCTGGAGGGGGCATACCTGGCGGAGGAAGACGTGGTGGCGGCATCATACCAGGAATCATTCCAGGGGGTGGAAGTCGAGGTGGTGGCATACCAGGGACAAATGCCCCAGGAGGTGGCATACCAGGATTGCTAGATTTATAACAAAAGTTGTCATAAGGTACATAAAGAGCTAAACCAATGTAAGCTACATGTATTGATCTAAAACCATTATGTGGTTATGACTTATCATACAGTTGGTCAAAGCACATTCCTGTCAGGACTAATACAGCCAAAAATTTAAGGGCTTTTAGGACCTCAATTCAACATACGTTTATTTACTTTAAACCACTTGAGATAATCAACAATAAAAATGGCAACTATGAAGGACTGTCCAGTCCCACATTCCCTTTTCAAGACCTTCAAATAATGTTTTTTTTTTTTAACTCAATGAATTTCAGTAACTTCATTTGTAGACCTCTATACCCTACGCTTTAGTACATTGATTTCTCAATAATAGTGAGTATACTATGCATAAATTTGCAATAATTATATTAGGTGGATACAAACATTATACCTTTGTTGTGGAAGCTTCTCAGGTGTAGCAGTTGTGGTGTTTGTCTGCTGCTGTGTTCCAGTCTGCTGCTGATTCTGATTCTGTTGTTGATCACTTGCTTGTGCTGTATCTTGCTCTGCAGGGGGAGTTTGTTGTTGTCCTTCAGTAGGAACATTCTGTGCCTAAAATGGAAGAAATTAAATGTATTCTGATCAGCCAAAGGAAATTAAGGGAGGATTTTTTGCAACAACTACATTTATCAATTTTGCCCAATTTTAGACTGTCTATACTACACTGTGCCAAAATCCAATATTACTCTAAACACTACTGACTCAAACTTGTAACAACTTTCCCGTAAAAAGTATACCTAAAAAATATCTGTATTAAGAATGCTCAGGACAGTCACAGTGGACAATGTTTTAGCATACATTGTCCACCAAAACTAGTAATAGTTTGATTTTAAAGATACAATATATAGTAAAGTATGAACTGATAAACTAGTAGCCCTCTGTGCTAAACATCTATGATTAATTATAAAATAACTAAGAATATACAAAGTATGAATATTAATTCAGTACAATGTTCAGTGAAATATTGAAAAAAGGTTCAGTGAGATGATTTCTGTTATTACAAAAACAACTACATTATTAATGGCCGACAACTACATATGCACTGCAATTTTGTCTTGTCACTATAAACAAATATTGATTGACATTTCTACCTGAATCGGTTGAGTTGGTTGTTGAACCTGTTGTCCTGGTTGAGCAGAAGTAGGTGGCTGATTCTGTGTTGGGGGGGTCACTAGATTTTTTGGTTTTTCCCACGCTGACTCTCTGGTTCTGGCATTGTAATAATAAGTCTTTCCTTCAGGAGTCTTGTGCTCAAGCCACAAGTCACCATTGGCATCAATCATGGGAGGATCTTTATTCTGCTGCAGCTGCTGCTGTTGTTGCATCTGCAACTGCATCTGCTGCTGGTTCGGCATCATAGGAGGAGGCATTTGATTTGGCATCATTGGTCGTGCCTGATCACATTTACAAGATGTAGAAGTTAATTTTGTAATCATATAGATTAAAAGTGTAAAAGTTTGATAACACTTGCTTTTTTTAAAAGGCTTCTCTCTTTGAAAAACAGTTGAGCTATACAAACACGAGTGGAAGTTTGGAAGAATGATAAATGCTGTGGGAACATGAATACTAAACTTTCCTTTTTTGCGTGTGTTTTTTATCTGTTTGTTTGTTTGTTAAATAAAATACCTGCATATTGGGTAGCATAGGAGCATTTCCCTGAGGTCCTCCAAATGGTGGTCTCATGTTATTCATGGCATTCCTTGGATCAAAAGGTCCTCGCATAAAAGGGCTTGGTGGTTGTCCCAAAAGTGAACCTCTGGGATTTTGTCCAACAGGCCCACGAGGTGGTGGTCCTCTCATGTTTGGTGGGAGAGCCCTTTGGGACATAAGGGGAGGGGGCATGTTGTGCCTCATGGTTTTCTACAAGAGTAATAAAAATGTTGAGGTGTCAAAGTAGCCAAACTCATTGCATTGGAAATAATAATAATAATAATAAAAACACCCTTATGGGGAAAATGAAACTCATCACATGTAAGCTTAGTAACACTCATACATTCAAAATCTTTAGGAGCTATCGCAATATTCAAATGGGATGGTGCTGGCTATACTGTAACGACAAGATTATACGTGAGCTTTTCACCTATGTCACCACTCAAAATATGGCCAACTGATCGAAAACGAAACAAAAGCTAGACCTTTACACGATTTGTTCACTGTTTGTTATGGGTCGTATCACTGAATGATTGTTAACTAATTCCTCGCGAAATGTAGCGTGTTAACTAATAGCAGTTCAAAAGACGTTAAGAGAAACTCTTACCCCTTGTGGGAGAATCAATTACAGACAGATCTCTGGGAAATTCTGCTCTCAGATGTGCTAAGATCAAGCTAACTCAATCAGCAAGACTCGCCGCCATTTTTTACTTCCCATGATTCATTAAGAGTCATATAAAATTCGCTGATTCCCGGATAATCAAACTCGCCCCAGCCCTTTTCGGCTGTTTTGAAAACTCATGCATGAGGTGCATGAAGTCCAAGGCCATGAGCAGAGCAGTTTATCCGGGTGATTTATTTTTTAATTTCCCTTTTAATTTACATTTTCATCCAAGCATTACATACTTATTTTCAATACAATTGAATTGCAGGTTACAGAAAGTTGAAATCAGACACCAACCGACCATTTCTGTTCCACATGACTTGGGATTCACATGACTATTGTCTTGTGGGTAATACATTCATTATGTCAGATTATATATACGGTTCTCTGATCAAAGAAGGCCAGAACAAGGGATAGTTTTGGCTTATTTTGAGGGGGAAAGGCTAGGGATACCTCTCCTCAGTATTAATGAAAAAGTGGAGCAAATACATATAAAATAGAGAACCCAAAAGGTCCAAGGTGTGCAGAGTGTTAATAAGCAAGCCACTATGGTCTTGAGTCACATACAATTCTTCTTAAGCTTCAGAGCCATGTTCAAATTCTTTTACTGTATAGTAAACTTAGTCTGCGAAACAGCCATCTTTCTTCACTCTTGAAATACCACTCAGGAGTGAAGAAGGACAGGTGTCTGTCCAGGCAAAGTGAAACTGGCCTGTAACTAATTATAACTGATTAAAAGCCCATCCACTAACCATCCCATAATATGCCTAGATTGACTACCATGGAAGATTTGCTTGTGTCTAGGAGACTTCCAGATTGTCTGGAAAATGAAAGCTGGGTATGTTTGTCTTCAAGTATGTGTATTTTGCTGACAGGTGCATGTCGTGTTAGGACGGGGAGGGAATTGAACAGACTTGAATGGAAAGCAACTGTGTATTGTTAGACTTAATTGAAACAAGATACTAAACATACATGTATGCTGTCTGGCAGTGTTTTTCAAATCATGATAAATCTCTCTCCACAGACACATGCAATATTGTGTTATTTGTTTATTGTTTAGATAATAAGTGGGACAATTCACACTTGATTATCCACAGTTGTGTTTATGTAGACATGCAACTTATCATTCATATAACTTCAAAGTTAAGTTTCCTCTGTAACTGTACACTTCAAATTAACAAGTTTCATAGATTTTATTTTTATTACAGTGTATGTTGATCAATAATAGTTTGCAAAATCTGGGTTCTGTAGATAGCACAAAATAATCACATCAGGATAAAAAACAGATGTACAGTGTACTGTTTTCTCAACGCTGTACACTCACTTAATAGTATTTGAATTTCTTGAGTAAAATATCATTAAAACATTGGGAATTGAGACATACAATAGTTTAGAGCTGTGAAAAACAAATTGTATTTATTTCATAATTCCATTCCAATTCTTTCTTATTAGGTCCTGTCTTTTATTTTGGACTTTTAATATTTTGTTTCTAAAACATTTCAATCTGCAAGTACACATACGATTGCCATGGAGGATGTTACCAAACAAACTTTTAAGTCCCTGATTAACTATAACATTACCTAAATTTAACGATGTGAAGGCCCCGGAACAGCTGCCCTAGTAGAGACTTCCATGTGAAAGGTGCGAGGCTGCTCATTGTCCCTTTCATTAAGGGAAGTAAATGTTACTTTTTGAGAAAGAATGCCAACTTTTTTATTTTACCCAATAAGGTATCTTTTGGGCTTGCATACAGAGAACTAAAGCACTGCCTTCATACTGCATTGTTGGTTTAAGATCGATCATCGTGAAATCTACAAACATTCTTCCCTGATGAAAGCATTAATATTCAAAGACAAATGAATTTGTTTATCTTCAATTAATAAGATGATGTAACTCCTCTTTCTCTGCTTTAGAATATTCTTTATGGGATAATAACAGAGCTGGAGCCATGCCAAGATCACCTTTTAAAGGAACATATTACATCATTTCTTTTTTTGCTGAAATTTTAAGACTAGCACCATGGCTACCTTTAACATGGAATGCCAACTTCCAGGTGTGAGGTTAGTATTAATAAAACCTACAGTCACCAAACCAACACTCTGGAGGGAATTTGTAAATCTGATTCTAAACAATGAAAGCTTTTAATACCTTACATAAAAAAATAACTTGAAAGTACATTCATCAGCAAACAGCAAAAATTAATGCCTATAAAAGCCACCTTTCTATGATGAAGATTACTTGGTCTTTATCAGCTGACCACATGCATGCACATCCTCATCACTCTTGTTAATTTTCTCTCGCCAGTGACTGCCTCTGATCAGCTCTCCTCTTCAAATAAATTTGGTCATTAGACCTCACTATCATTTTGCCAGTGGTAAAAGACATAAGTGGCAGTGAAAATTATGATTGTCACCAACAAAAATGGGAGACTCTGTTATCCAGTCATAAATAAATAAATAAATAAATATACATTTATATAGCGCCATTTTCCACTAATTGTCCATGGCGCTTTACAATACTTTAAAATTAAAATCCTAATTCTTTAAAAACCTAAAATCCTAAATCCT
>Ga0126338_10002550_pt1 | contig 12579 bp, 5 predicted proteins | sample OrbCmetagenome_2_FD_92529 | JGI IMG/M metagenome (GOLD analysis project Ga0126338, IMG submission 92529) | Coral microbial communities from Petempiche,Puerto Morelos, Mexico - Orbicella C C metagenome | ecosystem: Host-associated > Invertebrates > Cnidaria > Coral | place: Petempiche,Puerto... | reverse complement strand
TTCACCGCATGTTCTGTATTATTAAAAATTCCCTATGTCAAAATTCAGATTTTTTGCGATAGATCATTCACGTGGTTTCTGAACTATTTTTTGCCAAATTTCTTGAAATTCTAACGACTGGATGGTCAGAAATCAGCAATTTTCTGCAAAAGTAATCGGTCTCAATTTTTCGAGCAACTGCGCATGCGCTGCATTTAACTGGGTTCTTTCGGTAACAAAGAAAAAGCTGAGAATTGCTGGGTTCTTTGCGTCGTTATCTTTTCTAACATATCTTTGTAATAAAAGACTAAAGCCATCAATACACTGCGTTCTGACATTTCACAAGTTCAGCTGCGAGCTAAACTGGTGGTGCTAAGCTCTTGTCACAGTGCCTGCGGACAGATTAGATCCGAGGGAGTGATTGGAATAGCTGAAGCGTTCTTAGGATCTGGTGCACGCTCAGTTCTGGTGGCATTAGGGGCATTAAATGACGGAGCAACAGAGCAGCTGATGTGTCATTTCTATGAGCATCTTGTTCGTGGGGAGAGTGCCAGTGAATCTCTTCACCAGGCCATGAAATGGATGAGAGGTAACGGCTTTACCAAGGTTTCTGACTGGGCACCGTTTACTCTGATTGGAGATGACGTGACATTTGACTTTGGAGAATAAAAGTAAGTTTGTTATGCTGCTTGGGGGTGTTAACAAGTCAATAACCCTTAACCTGAGGGAGTTAACTCACAATTTGAAGTGCGTAGGTCAGAATCCAAAACCCGGACTAATGTTTGTGCTTTTTTCCTTCTGCCTCCTAATTGGCTTCACGCTACAGAAGGGAGGGAAGCCATATCTTGTAGAAGCTTAGTTACTAGACAGTCTATTAGTGAGAGCTTTTAGAAGGAGTATAGTTTGGCATCTCATAGCAGCCTCCAAGCCTGAGCTCTCCCTGTTTATCAGCCATTGTTGACCCTGACTCTCATGCCTATTGTCACGTGCCATTTTTTCACTCAATATCTTTTCTTTAATCCTCATCCTAATGAGAACGTTACTGAATCACAAAGCGAATACCTTAGATGATCAAAATGGTTCAACATCTAATCAATATGCAAGGTTTAACTTATTTCTTGTGTCAATCAATCAATAGAGCGATCAATCTTTTAATCTTGTTGCTTAGGAGCTTGTGGGCTCCTTAAAAAACATAAGTTTCTTTTTATTTCAAAAAGAGTTATCAGCCTCAATTGATGAGAAATAAGAGCCTAAGTTAAGTTGAAAATTGTACAGGGGTGTTATTAAGGCAGTAAATTAGAAGCATGAACCCATTATTACTCAATAAGCTAAAGAGTTGTCTTTATGACATGGTGGTCAACGTTTTTTTCTCTTTCTCTGTGTGTGGCTAGCTGTTTTGATACCGCAATTGTAACAGGAATCCTGATTATTAGCTCATGGATGATGTCATCCATGAGCTTTAGCAGGCAGTCAGATGGGCACTCGCTCGCTCACTCACTCACTCACTCCATTCTAATTAAATTATTCATTAAACCTGGATTATACATTTTTCCCCTTCCTCCCTTGCTAAGTATTGTTTTTGTGAAAGAGTCTTCAGCCCATGTTTGGCAGGTTTTAGGGGGGACTAGAAAGGCATACATTTTGGTCCGATATCAGGGAGAGCCTGGGTACGAGGTTCTGGAAGGATCAGCCATTTCAGTTTCATGTGTCTCGCTTTTGTAAATAGGTAGTATTCTGCCTATGGGCTTTTGCTTGCATATAGATGAAAGCTGAGAGAGGTATTTATGACTATGATCCTGTATCGGTCACAACAGCGTGACCAACGAGGTCAAAGAATTGATACAAGACAAAGTTAGAAAGTGAGATTATGTTTAGCAAACACGAGAGCTTTTTTTTCTTGGCTAACTAGAGAATTTGATGGTTTCCACTTGCTTTCTCTCCTTGTAGAGTCCAAGGTAAGCCTAAGTTCTTGTTAAGTTTTGGCTTTATTGTTTCTGTATTGTATTGTTTTTTTGTACAAATTGAAATTCTGGCGGTGCTCGTATTGAAGTTTTTAAATTTGTATTTGAAAATAAGCTTACTTAAAGCAAAAAATTGCTTTATCATTTAATTTTGTTGATCACTCTACATTTCTGTATTCTATGCAGTTCGACCAGAGTGAACATTTCTTCACGGATGGTATATAAGTCAGCCTCCATGACAGAGTAAATATAATCTAAAATTTGAGAGAGGGATCTTGGTTAGACCAATGAATATCAAAGGGACTGTGTAGATCGAGCGTCGATAAAACCAGGAACCTGCAACATTCTGGAACATCCTGCGACATCGAATAGTTATAATAATTATGAGAAAAATATGTTAAACTAAATTTAAAAATTTGAATTAAACAAAAATAAACTGGTATCAGCTCGGAATATAAAAACAAAACAAAAACAAAAACATAAGAAAAAAAGACAGAAAAATGAAAATGACTGTTATGAGTGAAGGATACCTTCCAGTCATTCGCCATCAATTTAATCACGTGACTGTCCCTTAGTCCCATATTTCGTTCATAGAAAACCGAGATGGTGGCGTTCAAACTCTTTAATCAGACTGAAAAATATGGGTACCCGACTGTGATCTTTATTCAATTCATTACGTCAATTCAAAGATATGCGCATACACGATTTCTCATGAAGAAATAGTTTCTCCATGAGATAGAAATAGAAACTCTTTAGTATTGAGTTTCTTGTCTTATTAATAATAACTTGCTTGTTACTCAGGCTTCTGGAAAGGCTGAGTCTGCACTTGGTGGGTCATAGTGCCAGGCATTTCTAGTGGAGAGCACAAAACTGGGAATGATAACAACATTAACAAAGGAAATGCAATGAATTACCTCGCATTGATCGTCCGAATCGTCCATGTTTGTGTTGAAAAACAGAGTGCTGTAAAGCCACATGACGCAAATGGCGGGAAAGAAGAGGACCCTGTACTCATTGGACTCCCCTACCCCCAAAAATCTCTTTTCATATTTTGAGCTGATACCAGTTATATATATATTTTTATTTTATTTATAAAAATTTAATTTTACATATTTTTCTCATAATTATTATAATTTTTTGATGTTCCAGGATGTTCCAGAATGCTCCATGTTCTGGGGTTTATTGACATCTGTGTAGATCTACTTTTTGCAAGAGAGATTTACTGTCCAATCATGTCAAACACAACTCGTGTCAAACACGCATGGTGGCTGGTGATGTATGTAGAGTTCTATTTTGCTTCTAGAGACAAGATATGTAAACAATTAGAATCAAAGCTCGAAATAAATATAAATAGTGTACCTGTCAACAATCGTTTTGAATATCTATGCATCGCTAGTGAAATTAACACAAACAATTGTAAAGATAGGAATAAAACACTCTGATTTCCATTTCCAGGAAAGAAAATTATGGTTATTTTTGTCTACATTACAATCTGCAATACCCTTTTTATTTTGTCATAGTTGACTGAAGGTGCACTTTTTAGGAGGAGGTAAAAAGGCAGGGATTTTAAACATTAATTGCAAATTTATTCATGAAAAGAGATGTAGTGGGTCTACTGTGGGTATGTGAAAGGGGTTTCAAGTTCGAGGCCACATGTATGTGACAGGTAACCTTTCTGGAAAAAACACATGGGCAGAGCCTCCTTGTTTAAAACTTTTTTAAGTCCCTTCCCTCCCCGCCTGGGTATAGCTGTATGGAGAAAACTTATATTGTAACTAAGAACATCCCCTTCACTTCAGGTTCAAGGTCAAAACCAAATTGAACTTTTTTGGTACAAGATTTAGCAGGGGGTTTTCATGGCAGAGTGTTATTTTCAACCAAACTGTTTCAAGTAGCCCTTTCTGGGAGGGATGCTGGAAACTGTCTGAAATGATTCTTAGAATATTTCGAGAAATACTTTTCTCTCTATTCCCATTTACCAGCTAGCTAAAACCAGATTGTTTACATTTGCGATGGCATGAAATAAACAAGAGTTTGGCAATATCTGCGTCCCAGTAAAGTAAAATTGTGCAAAATATTCTTGGCATTCTCAAGCTGATTGTCTTTAAATTATAACTGTCTAAACAATGTGACATACTGTCTGTATAGTTGCAATATAGCCATTTCATAATGCAACAGTCGAATGTTGACTGGACAAGGACCACGATCAAATTACCTTGACCCAAAATGCACTGCAGACTCACTAATACATGTATTATACATATTATAACCAACTCCTCTGACTGGGTGAATATGGTGAATTCTCATTGAATGGCTTCATTGTGCAATAGATTGTAGAAGTTATTTGACACTATTCTTGCAGATGAGAGCTAGGAACTATGATGGCATTTACAATAACGATGTTCCAGTGCCAATCAAAATAATATATTCCATTTTAAAATTTATAAACGGTCTGTATAAACAGCCTCTGATTTAATTTTTGTATACTTAGCTAGTTTCACTGTACATGTACTCCTTGAGCTTTCAGATAGGCGTTCAAAAAGTCATTTCAAAAATTGTCAACTATAAACTAACTATATGAACTAAATGTAAGCAGGCACACGTGTGCTCTGCGGACCTATATTTTGCCTTGCCGTGGGTTCTTCAACGTTCCAAATAACTTTCAATACTCCCAACCCACCAATTCCTCTTTATTATTCGACTATTTTTTCTAGACTAATCCAATTCATCCAGAGCTGGCTCACAAGAGCCTCTGATTCCATTTAACACTATTCCTGATGGCGATTAATTCTTCTATCGTCGTCCATTCGCGTGCTCACCTTACCCTCAAGCCGGAGGAGAAGTTACTAAGTGAGAATCTGGCCAAGTCCGATTGATTCTTTTCTGTGAATGGCTATTCAAATTTCCTTTTAAGTAAAGATGCGCGCGAAGGTTAAAACTGCTCGCTCAAATGTACGACTACTACGCGACCAAACGTGCGAAATGATTGTATTAGGTCCACTGTATTAGGTATTAGGGCCACTCCTAAACAAATTTCACTCTGAAGTTTAACCAAACAAGGAATGAAAAGCCAATCGAAAGAAGAGCCTGGTTGGTTTTTGTTGCTCGTCAGTTTATATTTTCCATTTCTCTTGTAATTAATTAGTTTAAATTCAGTATACAACTTAAATTGTTCTTCAAAGGGATTACGATAGAAAACCACTTTGAATAAACTTAATTTATTTTGAAAAATTCTATACAAGAAATTAAAATGATACTCATGATACTAAGATGTTTAAAACAAACTTCACCCTTAAATTAACACGCCTGCTGCTTGCAACACTGATTGAAGGAAGTCTGCCATTACAAACCAAAACTATGCTTTGTAACAGGAAACAGAAAAACACGCAATCATTTAAAAACGTAAGTGAGGCTCATTAAAAGGAAAACTCAACGGAAAACGGTCATCAGCCTGGTGAATACAGTATTAGTTTGTTTCTACAACATTCCAATATGACTCAGCCTGTTGTCCAGTTGGAGAAGGAAGAACATTGCCCGAGATACAGTGTTTAATGTGAAGTCAGATCACTGAAAGATGTATGATTGCTTCTCACTAAATTTTCGCGGTCTGTTATCAAACTCAATTCACTTCGCTACAGCTCTAATTTGTTAGAGTACACTGACGTTTTATATGGATATTTTTCCATGGCCACAGGCGGCACATCTTGAAAACCTTACACTATATTTTTCAAGCTCGCCGTTTGTAGTCTAAACAATCTTCTTTAGTCTTACTTACGCTTGCTTAGGTATACATCTACGATCCCGATGTCAATTGTGATTAAAAAAATATTGCTAGGTTTCTTAACTCGAGAAATTGTGATCTCGGAAGCAAGATTTTACGGGCATTACTTAATTTGACGTTTGACGTTTGATTAACATATACTGCTGATTTCGCACCTTGCCTGCACTCTTCGAATGGTTCCTCTAGTCCCGTCGGGGGGTGGGGGGAGGGGGACTCTCATGTGAATACGTCGGGGATGCGCGTCGTCACCCTTAGGGGTGTAAATCACGGATTTTGGTCTCACTTAGGATGTTGACGACAAAACGCCACAATGCTTAGCCCTCAAGGTATCTTTCAGGGTTGCACTCGAAATAATAATAGAAAAACGCTGTCTGTCCTTTTCAAAGTGGTATCTTGTAGGGGTTAAATACAGCTCGAGCCACTTCCAGAGTGGTCTCTTTTAGGGGTTTAATTCAAATTGTCCGAAGAGCATCCCAACCTTGTCACATGAGAGGCTTCCACCAGTTGTTCTTCATGACATGGCAACTACACTCTTCGGATCGTTTAATGTCTTTAGTTGCGGTTACCAATCAATTAGTGTGTTCAACTGGACGACAAATAGCAACAAGGTACTGATCCTATAGGCCTAGACCATTTGTATACACCAAAAATATCTAACGCAGGACTGGACTACTGGAATGGAAAACCAAACATCTTCGCCAATAGAGGTAATACATTCAAGATCCAGGACGAACTTGTTTCTCCAACTCTTGCACGCATCTTCGTCCCATATCCTGCAAGCTACGACGAACAGCATTCTGTAAAAGTCCTTCCAGTCTTGGATCATTGCTGCAAAAGAGAATAAATCCATTGAAGACGTGAGCGGCTCAAAAAGGTGTGCGACTCCTCGGGCCTGACGTATTTTCGCCAATATGGAGGGAAAGGGTGCGGAAGGGCACGTCCTTCCTTCATCCGCCACTGTAGAGCATCCGTAGCGGCAATTCTGCTCCGAAAAGAACTACTCCTATGAGGAGAACGATTCCATTGAATGCTTAAGTTTTTACAACCTATATCACGCTAGATGGAAAATCCTACAGACAGTCATCGCCAATTCAGGCGGTTTTTGCAACTAACACAGTGGAGGTTGAGGAAAAGGCCCGCAGAGAATCAACGAGAAGACTCACTCAGTGAAGACTGACTCAACCACTTACCTTACCAACATCTTAACCACATTGACAACAGTACGACATTCCCTTTTGTACACCTACGACAACAATGGAAAAAAAGCGTCATGAATCCAATAACTGTAAGATGATCATGTCGCGTGTAAAGGAAATGTTAAGACAAACACGTGCCGAAAGACTGACAAGCATGCTGTAATGTACCGGAAGTAGCGAAAGTAGCGACCTCGAATGTAACTTGATAAACAACTCCCCCCCCCCCCTCCCCACTCTTTCCTTCCCTCCCCCAGCGATGTTTCCCTAGCGTACGCTTTAAGAAGCGTACTGCGCTGGCGACAAAGAAAAAACTTTACTTTGTTGCGGGGTTAATTCGGTTGGACAAGCTATATCCTTTACCATTTGGAATTACCAGAATTTTCCTTTAAGCAATGCTACTCTCCCAGTAAAAAACCTTACAAGACCTAAAATAAAAGTACTGTAAATCCTGATGAATTTTCACCTTGTATGTAAAGATTACAGATTACTGAACCTGTGTTTTTTAATAATCCTCCACGGTGAATATGAAGAAAGAAATCAATGTTGATCAAGAGCAAAATACCTGGCCCAAGTTGTTCCAAAGGGGGATAACGCTGTCCAACAGATAAATCACTGTCCAGCAGATAGAGTGGTTAACAACCATCATCCCAAGAGCGACTTCTGGGAATATTGCCCAAAATGTCCTTATCAGGCCCCACCCAACCCCCTCTCGGTTTGTCAGGACATAATAACCACAAGCACTTGACAACAAGCACTTGACAAGTAGACATGGTTACCTGCTCTATTTCTTCTTTCTTTCTCCTAAGTCGTTCCATCCTTAAAGCGATGTACTCACTTTCGTTTCCACTGCAGCTATTTGCTTTCTTTTCCATGATATTCGTATTTTCATTGGACGTTTTATACGGCGGACTATGAGCTGTAAATGGTGACGTATTTCCGGTTTTACAAGTAGGGGGTGGACAGTCAGTTGTAGCAGGGGTACCGCTTACCGCGGGTGATAAGCTACACGCCAACTCCGCATTCTCGCTGTAAGTGTCTTTTTCTGTCATCGCAGTATATTTGTCACCAGAGAACTTATTGATGGATGAACCATCACCTTGCAAAATCTTCAAAGAGTTGCTCTCTGGAACCATATTCACACTTGCATGAGTAACTGTAGACGTGCTAGTTTTCTTGAAATATCTCCCGCGGTGAGCAGCTTGAGGTGACCTTTTGATATCGTGATTAAACAGTGGAGTGGTTGGTATGATAAGCTTGAGCGGCTTACGTGGTACTTTACAAGGACGAGATGCATCTCTTGTAGAATCGGGGTGGGTCCTCTTGTTAGCAGAGCAAGACGTCGAATTGGAAAGCGTTTGCTCATTTCCATGAGGTAAAACTTGCTGCTGAATTTCCCTCAAGCATTCACTTTGCGCATCTTTTTCGTTTTCACCTTCTATTTCTAAAACTGTACTTCCTGGTAGGACAGAACTCTTTGGCATCGACGTTCCCTGATCACTAAATCCAAAATCCTTATTCTCACCAGTAGACGCAAAAGGTCTCTTATCAGTAACATCAGATGTCCCTGGAATCTCACTCATGTTACTGACATTAGATCTTCCCCAGTTAGTCTCACTTCCTGTTATTTGACTTGGTATCTGGTCTGTGCTAAGACAATGTTCATTAGGCACATGACTTTGTCTCAAGTCCAATGGCGGCTGTGTAACTAATAACCCATCACTTTCTGGAAGATCTCCCGATAGAAATGTGTCTTGATTTGCTTTACAACACGAAGGTAACGATTCTTTGGCAACACTAAAAGCACCGCTTGTCCCACCACAGTCGATGCAATTATCAGGTCCTTCTTCAGACCTTACACTCTTGGGTGCACTGTTGATTTTGACGACTTCCTGGTCATCATCGTGAGCTACAAATTTCATCCTTTTCAAAGGAACATCACTAATGAAAGAACCATCTGGAAACATTGGTCTCAAGTGACCATCAGTATCTCTCCCATCCTTTCGTTTCTCTACTTCAACAGTCGAGATCGCTTCAGCAACAAACTTTGATTGCTGATCAAAATCAACTGGGCGATTGTTAGAGTTCTCGCAGAGAGGCCAACCTTTTCCTAACGCTGTATCCAGAGATAGAGACCTCACAGGTCTAGCACTTTTATCATTGGTTGCATAAACTATGCGGGGTTTATGTTGAGTGACTCTGTGAGTATTAAAGTCGTACGTCTTGGCAGCGGTCACATACACTACCTTAGGTTTTGCATCCATGGAGACAGTTGCTGGTAAACTTTTCGTTCTCTTTTCGCTTCTTAACAAAGGCTTTACATTGTGTTTGCTCCCTTCGTCTGTCATGGAATTATCTGAACAAACCTCACTATCTTTGGCAACACTCTTCCCGTCTTTATCGCTGGTAGCAACTATGTGATTTTTCATCAGGTCTTTGGTTGGCAAATTCCCATCAATGAAATATTTGGCTGGCGAAACGCTTTTTCTTGGAGCCCCAGATTTAGGTGATCTAAAATACCTGGAAGACCTTGGGGTTGTATCACTCATACTATCACCCTTGACTATATGATTGAAATGCAAAACCTCTTCTTCCTCGTCAGCAGCCCTGCTTCTTGATTTGTTCTTACATACTTCAGGATGGACAACTTCTATCGCTTCACAAATAGGTGCATCCGTCTCATGTCCACCACCCTGGTACGACACGTCCTCATTGGTAATACATACCTCAAAATCACCTCCACTCACGTTTGTCGGGTGACTTGGAGAATACGGAGATGTATCATTTTTAGGAAGTGGGGAACGATGTTCGTCACTAGTCCAAGTTGGGCTGCTCGGAGAATAAGGCTTACCACCATCACTTTCTATACTGCTGGTGCTGGTATTCACACAGACTGATGACCCAATGAAGTGATCTCGAGGTTCCTCCTCCGAGGATATCTCCATATCGACGTGCTCAAAATCTTCGGTAATCAAATGATGTTCTTTCGCTTGCGGATTGACACTACTGATACTAAAGAAAGAAGCGCTTGATTTAGTAGCATCAACATCAGTCGTTGAGTACTGAGCTTGTGCCGCACTCAAGTTGCAAGGTTCTAAGCTTGTCCAACTCGGATGATGTGTTCCAATATCAGCAGGTTTGCCTTTTGATGCTATTTCGCTCAGCTGAACCTCTTGACTACTGAATTTTAACCTTACATCCTCAGTTGTGTTGTTTGCTATGGATCGAGTCTCTTGTTTTATTTGAGCATCAGCCATGTTATATGAATTCGTATCCACGTGATAACTTTCCTGGTCTGTATCTGTCTCATTATCTCCTCCATTGATCTCAGTGTGGTTGTCCTTTCTCGTGTTATCTGACCGATTTCCATCGTTGGAGCAATACACATCCTGTTGCATGACACAACCATCCACCATGTTATACACTTTATGCTCTATGTCATCATATTTCCGTTGTTCGCTGATAAAATAACCGTTATTTGAAGTGTGCTTTTCTTTCTTTGCATTGTTAACACCATTCGTGACATCATTACTCTTCGCATCACAAACCTTTTCTGTGTTAAATCCATTAAATCCAGCATTTTCAGAGTTGTGTTTCTTGTCTTTCATGTTCCAAACGTTATTACTGTTTTCCTCTCTACGCATGACATCGATACTTTCTATGACACCGTGTTCTTGATCTAGGCCACTGGCATCAACCACAGCATCCTCCACATTGGTACCCTCTCTGTCAGGAATATCCTCGCCAACACTTACCTTGTTAGACAGGTTTTGTTGTGTGTTATTGACACTAGTGACGCAGACTTGTTCTGTGTTAGTGACATCAAAATCAGCATCATTTCCTTGGCACTCCTGATTTCTAGAATTACAAACGTGATCAATGTCTCTGATGTTATAAACCTCTCGTTTTGTGACCTTGGCACCTTCAAGGATATACACTTCTTCGATAATATACGTAACCTCCTGGCATTTGAAGAAACTAACATCATCTTCCAATTCATGAGCTTCTTGCACCGCACTAATCACATCAGTGATATCTTCATTGTCGCCATCGATATATTGAGGAATTACCTCACGGCATTCTGTTTTGCAAGCCCCAGTGTCGAAATTATTTACTTGGTGGGATTGAGTACGGTATTCATTCTCAGAGACATACTGCTCCTTTCCTACGTAGATGGCATTATCTTGCACTTTTTCCATGGTACATGCTGCATATATTCCACTGTTATTACACTTAGATTGCTCCGTGTTATAACCTCCCTGTTTCAAGGCCTTTGCATTGCGTACAATACTGCAAACATCTACTTCCGGGGGTGGGACTTCAGATCTTGTGGGACTGACGTTGTGACAATCATTACCTAATTCGGAGGTATTGTGCTCTGCTTTTGTAATATCAGGACTATCTTCCTCGCCCCTCTCAACCATAGCATTTTCTGTGTTGTTCAATTCCATAGGATGACAAAACACTTTGTTTGGTAAAAGAACTCCTGGCGAAGTCTCGTCAGAGGAAACACTCCTTTGCAAGTCCTTCCGACAGACACTACCATCAATTTCCTTGCCAACTTCAATTATGGAACTGTTACTTGTTCCAAGCTGGTTTTCGCCTTCTCCGCAAACACTAAAATCCTCTGGCAGCCACGTTTCTTGAACTAAGTCCAGTTTAGGTATGTTTTCTTCAGTTGAAGAAATTTCCATGTGAGCATGTTGCAAATTGGTTGACAATATCTCATTGGATGTGTCGTTTTCTGTGTAAATCTTACTTTCTTTCACGGGGCTCTGGCATAAGGCGAAATCGTAAGAATTAGGAACCGGTTTTTCAGCCGGATGAACAGGTTTTTCAGCCGGTTCATTAGTGGTCTTCAGTTCGTCCATGTGACAGTTTCCTTGCAAAGAGTTTTCTTTATCTTCCATTTCCGCCATAAAATCCGCTTTACTTGTCCTTTGAAAATCAGTTTCAGGAACCTCCACTCTGTCCGTTGTCTTAGGGTCATCTACAATAAAGGTAGAGTTTTTCTTTACATCCATAAAGTCATCGTTCTCTGTTGAGATGTCTTCAGTCCGAGCGTTTTTCTCGGTATAATCTAAATTCTCTTTCGACAAGTCATAACCGCTGTAATCTTCTTCAACCTCGCTCATGTCCTGATCTGAACTGCCTTCGCAGCAGGGGACTGCTAGGTGACTGGCGTTGTTGTCAGGGGTAGTAATGTTTCCTTCAGGTGTCCCTCCTACAGCCCACTCCTCAACTGGTGTTTCATTCGTACACCGATCAACCTCAAATGTATCCAGCGATTGCAGATTCTCAGTGGCCACAGGCTGGGCATGCTCCAGGCGACTCTTTTCACTGGGACGATATTCTTCAGATTGTCCAGCGGGCTTCGTGGTGTAACCTCTTACACTGTCAACACCTTTAAGTGCGACAGAAGTAATACTGCTCGATGTGCCTTCTTTAGAGGAACCTTCTTTACTTCCTGGTCTTCTCAAGAGTATCTTGCATTCTGTCAAAGTGACAGCTACCGCATTCAAAAGGCGATCTGCTCTTTTTTTGATGGAATAGTCTGTGACATGCTGTCTTTGCTGTGGACAACAAGAACACGAGCACAAATGTCAGTAGATTTGGAAAAAGTGGTTGTAAATACAAGAACTTAGGTTGTCGTGCTTTATCAATA
>Ga0126338_10002549_pt1 | contig 12582 bp, 7 predicted proteins | sample OrbCmetagenome_2_FD_92529 | JGI IMG/M metagenome (GOLD analysis project Ga0126338, IMG submission 92529) | Coral microbial communities from Petempiche,Puerto Morelos, Mexico - Orbicella C C metagenome | ecosystem: Host-associated > Invertebrates > Cnidaria > Coral | place: Petempiche,Puerto... | reverse complement strand
CAGGGGGGCTCATCTTGCCAGAGCTTTTCCCTGTTTCTCCAGCCTGAAGCATCTAGGGGGTTTTCCTCCCCCCCCCCCCCCCTGGATGGGATGCTAGTCCATCGCAGGGTTACCCCCAGTATTAAGTATTCCAGTACCCATTTATACACCTGGGTAAAGAGAGGTACTGTGAGAGTTGAGTGTTTTGCCCAAGAACACAACACAATGTCCCAGGTCAGGGCTCGAACCCGGACTGTTTGATCTGGAGACAAGCCCATTAACCATGAGGCCACTGTGCCTTCCACGGAAGAGCTGCAAGGGCACTCCTAAAATCCCTAAAAGTTCTGGGATTATAACGTTTGCATCATGCATTGAATAAAATTATTTTTTTTATCTCAATTCAAAAAGTACCAGACAAGCTTGGTATATTTTAAACAGCTAAAGCACATCACCTACCATACTTCCATTATAATCAGAGGGCACATCTTTTAAGAGCTTGCCTGAGCCATAGTCCCAGATCTGAAGAGTTTTGTCTTTCCTCCATGATCCTGTGAGGATTTGCCGACTGGAACCTGACATACTTAGTGCCTGGATGTCTAGTGCATCCCCACAGATATGGGGTCCAAAGATTTTTCTGATAAATAAGTAATGCCAGTTGAAGCAAAATGAGCCGATTTACAGACTGATTGTATTCATGAGTTCATGTTAGAGCATCACACTGTACCTTACCTCACTGAATGTTTGGTGTCAACTCTTGTGTCCCAAAACTGTACAACAAAACATACACAATAACGGTGTCGTTTCAGCAAGTGAAATTAATGCTCTGTGCATCGGATGATTGTCTAACAATGTAGTAATGTAGATCACGGCTGACACTCAAGGCTGAAACCCATAACACAATTATGTTAAGGCTGAGTAAACTTGATTTTATCTTCAAGCTACAGATGAAATTGCCTTTTGTTGATAGAATTCACCCACAAAGTTACAAGTTTTGCTACAGGTGAAGTGACTTACAACTTAATGACAGCCCTGTAGACAACAATGCTTGGTCTCCTCATTCATCACCAGACAAAACATTTGAAGTGGAAACATTATTACCAACAACCCAAGTGACTAAATGGTCAGAGATGATTCAAAATACTTCATAATTACTTATTTCTATCACTGATTTTGTTTTTATTATAAATTATTACAATTTTGCATATAGCCTTTTTCATGAAGTGACAGTGTTAACAGATTTAACAGAGCTTAACCAGGAGTAGCAAAAGTGTTAATCATCACCGGGGGTATTTTCTAATGAATATTATAAGTCATTGTATACAGTTATATTACCATAAATGTGATCAAGTAGTGTATACTTTTATTTCAAGTGTTGATTACTTGTACAAGTACAAATCAAAATCTTTTGTATGGTCATTTCTTTTAACTAAAAGTAAAGGAAAAGACCAGTTTGACCAAATGGTGGTCACAGTCAACTATGGAAGAGGCTGCTTGCAAGAGCTTTTCAAACAGGATTTCACAATCTATGCTGGTTGTGCCAATTGAAAGGGTGGTAATGATGGAAGTTTTGACTGTACCAGGGAGATCCAGCTTTCCATTATGGGGACAGGAGTTGCTGAAAATGCAGAGAAAACACCCTTAGATTCTCAGATCTGTAGAGTCAGTCAGTGAACATTTTTATTACCTGTACTGTGTCATCCCAACCTCCAGACAGGAATTCATCGTCCTGACCAGGAGTGTACTGCACACTGAATACACGACTCATATGACCATCCATTACCAGGTGTGAGGAACTGTCAATAACACATTCAACAAGCCAAATAAAATGAATACTGACAAACAGACAGCACACATACAGTAAGAATGAGTGTATAATACATTAAACACACTGGGGTTTTGTATACACTGTTCATCAGTCGCTGATAAACTGGCTGTTGTCAAGAGGTTACTTTGGCAGTTGGTCCGGAGCACTCCTAAGTGCTGTGCTCTAGAGCCACCCAGGTGCCATAGGCAACTAACTTTTCCCTTTGGGTGACTGGAAAAACTTACTTTTTTCATATAAGCTTTAGTGCTGGGTACACGGAATTTCATGGTTACGAGCCTTTGGGCTCCTCTTAGTTTTTCTTAGACCACAGCCTTGGTGGCCATTACCATTGTGGAGAGGTGGCCATATAACAGAGGGTAAAATAAGACTGAATGTATGGATCACCTGCTGGGACAACAAAAAAGTGGCTACTGCAGAGAGCTGGCCGTCACTGGACGTTCCACTCTGTTACATTAAACATTCACATACCTTGGTTGCAATGTGCAGATAACTTGTTTGGTTCTCTCATCATACACATTCAGCTTGGTGTCTGATCCAGCAGTGACAAATCTATCTCCTGAAGAATTGTACGCACATGCTAAGATCTGTTTGGAAGCTTCTCTTAATGTTCCTATACATGAACTGGTTGATATGTGCCATATTTTTATTTTACCATCAGCATCTGTAGTGAGTACATAATATTCAGAAACACTCACACACCAAAAACAAAAAATAATGTATATTTTTCAGACTTGCCTGCAGTCTGCTTGACATGTAGATGAATATATTGAAAGTTAGACACTTTTACTTAAGAAATCAGACATCATGGTTTTGCTTTTCTTAGCCCTGTGATTGATTTTATGTCCCTAACTCAGCTAGTCAGGTCCAAGTCACTAACACCAAGTGCTTTCCTGCACCAAATGATGATGCCATTGGTTCTTTGCATTGTTAAATTATTTAAGTTTGATGATATTGTGATTCCTTTAGTTTGTGACAGCTGACTGAAAACTGCTTTAGTTTTAAAAGAAACTGTGCAGTGCTGAAGCTTACTTCCATTGAGATTTCCCACTTTTTAGGTGTTTATTGGTCCTTTTAATTTATGCTAACTCTAAGCTAAAAACTTAAACCACAACCTTGATTCTTGGGTCTCAAATGACTCTCAGTTTTGCACACTCATTGGCTAATTTTCATTGACATTACTCAGACAGACACATCAATTTTTAATTTTTGCCATAGCTTGTTGTGAAAGAACATATTGACCTCAGTTTTCATGCATCTGTCCTGTTTTGACAATGATTTCTCCATTACATTGTCAAAGTAGCATGTGGATCCACTCGTTTATTGCCAGATCCTCAGCTACTTTGAAAATGTTATGATGAAATTCACGATCAATAAAAGGACTGCATGAAAAACTGATGCCAATTTGTAAAATTTAACATTTTTGAAGAAGAACAACACAGTTAAGGGTGACTCCGAATTGACACTCTGTAACTTAACAATATGCGTGTTCAGTAATTTTTAAGCTTTTCCTTAAAGTTATATCATGACGATGTTCTTATATTTTATATACTTTTTTGTTAACTTGTATTCAATGTTAGAAGGGCCACTGGTTTATCAGCTCTCATTATTACGATTACATATTATGAAGTAACAGTTGCCCTACTATTATATTGATGATTATCCCTATCTTAATTGAACTAAAAATTAATTATTTTTTACATTTGATAAATTTCGGTAATTTTGTATGGCGAAGGTAAAAACAGGTGACAATAATCACTGAATTTCCCAAGGGTTAATGAACTAAAAAACCTTCATGGAAACTAAAAGATTGGCTAAATTGTTCAGTTTGTGTGAAATCAACTTACAAGTTGCTAGCAACATATTTCCGTAACTGTCTCCTTCTTTTGTCGGCTTCCACCGAAGGCAAGTCACCGGCAAATGGCTATTAAAAGTGTCTTGGTCCGAAAGGCTGTAAACACAATGGCCTGTATCGGTCGCATAGACCTAAATTCATAAAATCAAAAGAGTAATCACAAGCTTCGGGTTTGTTTTTTCGCGTCGCCAAAGGCGCAAGTCATATTAGCGTCATGAAAATTTAGCTTACACTTGAACTTAAATAGGCAGAAATAATATTCACAGAAGTGAAAATTATCGAAAAGTTTACTAATACAAACAAGTATTTGAATGAAACTGAACCATGTAACTGCGGAAAAGGCCAAGCTCTTTTACCTTAGTAACGCCGTTGGCCAAACCAACCGCTAACAGGCCTCCCTCAGGATTGAATCGACAACACATCACTTCCGAATTTGTCTCCCTGTTTTAAATATAATTATTGCAGTTTTTAGAATACAAAACAATACGGCAATACCAATTAATAGGCGTACTTTGATCGTTATCACCAACTTCAAAATGCAAGCAAAAAATTATCAAGAACATTGCTCACAGTGTGTTCATTATCTTGAGGTTTCCCTCGGCCGTTGGTGCCATGACGGGAACAGAGTTGGTGACCGTTTCGCGAGGCGTTGTAGCCGTAGACAGAGGCGCTTGAACCAAATGCATGGTGTTTAAATGGTCTATTATGATATGTTAGCCCAGCTGTCTTAGTTGCCTATAATCCCATTGGAACAGGAAGAGAAATAATTTGCACGAACGTTTGCATGCAAGCCGAAATTCCAAAAACAAATAGTTTACCCCCTGTGCGCATGCGTTACTGGTTGGCTGGCGAGTTTACCATAGCAACGAACGAGACGGTACCTTGCCCCTGAATATTACCTCTAGAAGCCAAAATATTCGAGCTCACTGACCCCCATCTATGGCCAAATTTTCTTCCAGCATGTCAGATATGTTTAAGACAAGATTTAGCAAATTTGAAAGGAAAAAAAATTAACGGGGCTCAGAGCCACCTGAACCTAAATCAGGAAATGTTTTAAAAAAGATTTGACGAGATCAGATTTAGTTTCCCGGGAGATTTTTTAGGGCGAAGAGGGGTGCGGCAAAACCTTCATGATCGGGCCATGAGATAAGTTTAGCCTGAAGGTCGCGTGTGCTATAAGGAAGGAGGTGTGGAGAAAGCACTTGCAGAGATTCTTTCAAGAATCTCTGTTTTGTATTCTTCAAAATGCGTGTAAATTAATGTATTCGATGAAGGCGAAAGAGTAGCTCGAGAAAAGTTTTGGCACGATCGAAAGTGCCACAGAGTTTTTAAGAAGGATGAAAAGAGGGCAAAAGCTTTCGTTCATTTTGAGGTGTGTTCGAAGCGTGTTGCCCAAAACATTTTGAGGTTTAGTAGTCTCTCCTGATGAAAATAATACATACTGAAGGATATATGTCATTAACTTACCTCAGGACCGCCTCCCTTCCCAGTTTACGTAGAGTATGATGGTCAGAAGTTGCTTCTTCCTCAGCTTAATGTATGACCGGTATTTACCACGCTGAAAGAAATTAAAATACATGAATGTTTAATACTTGTATTGCGCTTTTTCTAAAAAAAAAAAAATCAAAGGACAGTTAAGATAATAAATTCTTACCATTGCGAGTTGAATATCTTGAATTATTTTATTTGAAACTTAGGCTTACTGTAATAAAGCACACGAAGAGAGCCAAGCATTGTTACGTAAATACTACAATGTATACAACGTTTAGATTGTCCAAAACCTTAGCACTAGTATGTATGAAGCAGATAAACTGGTTAATAAATTACAGCAATGATGCTTTCCCGATAGGCCCAAGACCAACAGCGATTTAATTATAATCTTTCTTTCAAAATTGAAATTTTACCTTCCATCAAGTAATTATTTCATTAACTTTTATGCTTAAGTTGTCATACATCCAAGGTGTTTGTATTTGCCACTTCACATTTAGAATTGTTGTCTTGGTCTAACAACTTCTTGAAGCACAAAACCTTCTTGTATTCTCGACGAAATGTCTGATTAAGTGCTCCATATATAATGGGGTTCAGAGAGGAGCTTGTAATCCCAAAAAATGTGTACATGACATAGACCCCGCGCGAAAGGGAAAAATGGCCAACACCCTTTTCAACAAAGTCGACAACAAGAGCAGGCGTCCAACAAATCAGATATGCAAGTACAGTGACAAATAAAGTTCGTGTCAGTCTTATCTCCTCTGATGATATGTGACGTGTATTGTCATCTGTAGTGGCAAATGCCACCGGCATATTTTTAACACGTCCTGCGTTCAATTTCAGATGTCTGAAAACATTAAAATAACAAAATGAGAGAATGACAAGAGAAATACAGATGCAGATGTAAATAACATCGGTTGTAAAGGATGATTAACCCGCGTGAAAGCAAAAGAACTTTCCCGGATGGAAGATGTATTTTCTACCACTGGCAAGATAAGGGACTGCGGCCATTAACCGTGCGCGTGGCATGGTGAATAAACTTCGATGTTTCATTGGACGCGGAAATAACGCGGAAATATCGATCTATAGACATAAGGGCCATGGTCTGCAGCGAGGCAGCCACTGATGCTAAGACAACAAAGCCTTGAAGCTGACATGCAATGAAGCCACAAGTCCAGCGACCTGCTATTAGGGTTATCAAAGATGGCGGAACAACAATAGGACACATGGCAATATCTGACAGGGCGAGTGAAGCAACAAAGAGCCCTGATACATTACGTAGTCTCGGAGTTTTGTAAACGATGTAAAGAGCGAGAAGATTTCCTTTAAATCCAGCAGCAGCGATGAAACCGTATATCAGGGATTCCAGAACAACTTGAAGAGTTGTTCGAGAATGTAACGATTCCCCCAGAAGAAGGGCGTCTTTTTCCGAGGTAGTCATATTGACTTGATCTAAAAATGACAACAAAAATAAAGCATTTTTAGTTCTCCGTTTCTTCTCCTGTCGTACTTTTTTAAATAAGGCTACCTCAATAACGCCAACATATTTTTCATTACCTTTCGTGAAAAGCTGTAAGGCGGCGGTGGGAACCTCTTTGGAGAGGGAAGCTCTTTATAGGATATTGCCTTTTTTTTTTGTTATTATTGTTTTTTAATTAATCTAGTTATATGCATAAGCAATTAATGGCCCGCCTAGATTAGCACTTGCCATCCGAGGGCCAAGTAACATGTAATTTTAAAATGAAGGCAAATAAAGATTTTTATTGTCGTTGTTGATTTCTAATATCGACACATTTATTCGAAACTGGGCACGCGTGACAACCACGACAAGTATAAGCACAATATAATTAATTATCGCGCGTGTAAATGAAAATGACAGGACAGCTCAGCACCAGCTATTACGTTCATGCAAAATAAATGGTAGTCTTGTAAATGATAATTTGTCATTGTTGACTCGTTGGAGGGCAACTCACAGGAAAAATGAAAACCAGTAAAGATGGAAACATTATGACTCAGCTGTCACACCTTCTTGTTTTGTTTGCAAGTCATACATTAGATATTGGCATTATTTATGCACGTTCATGGTCTAATCCAAGCAAATCCCCCCAAAACCCAACTGAAATTAGTGCTTGATACCGCCACGACGTTTTCCTTGACAAAAACATCGAGAGAATTTGCAGCAAGTAGTTGTTCAAGTTGTGCATCTCAACTTGCGAATGATTCAAGTTATCATTCAAAGAACAGCTGAAAAATTGTATTTATCAATGTTTTATTATTGAGGCTGCCATGTAGCTTGAAAACACTGCATATCTGAAAATCCTTTCGGTGACACATCGTGTTAATGTTCTCCATGTTCGCTGCATTATAAAATTTATTTACATCATTTTGATCAGGAAAACCCTCCGCATTTAGTAATACTTTCTTTCTTGGCAACGACAGCAAAATTTGTAAAAAAAACTTGTCCCTACTTACAGCCGACCAAAGACCTGATAAAATCAAACAGGTCTGGATGTGTTATATTTTCTGCTGATGGACTGTCATGCCGAAACTGAACTACTAAAGAAGTCTAACTTTAAAAATACAATTTGCATAAAGGCATACATCTCGTGACGAAAAATAGAGGATACATGAGACAAAAACTATAATCATACTCAGAATTCACTCCTGTGTTCAGTAGTGCGGGCCAGTCGGCGCCTGCTATACTGATGAATTTCTTTGGATCCTCCTTTCTCATTTAAACATGAGTAGCTTATCACAATCACATCCTTCCATTTGGAAAACAAACTGATTGCTTTATACTTACAATATGACATAGTCAAAAATAATGGCTTGGATGTCAACTCAGATCAGTCGAATCACAGAAGGTTTGCGGGATAAAACGGTTTATAACTCAGGACGACGAAATAATGTTATAAACGATAGCTCTAAATCCCACTACAGGCGTAATGAGTAGAATCCCACCCACTGATCCAGTGTCTGATATAACAACCAAATTGATTGGTCACTGAGTTGGGCGATTACGCAACAAATATAAACGAGGAAACCAGGTGGATGATCATATATGGACATGTTAACTGGGTCGAATGATTTTTTGAATCCAGGGGATGAATGAAGTAGAGCAAAAATGGCGTATATAGTTAGCACCACATCACTGCTCCTTCGGTAAAATGCATCTGTATCTTGAATAACACAGCAAATTGTACGCAAAACTCCACTGAGTTTTGCTTACTACTGATGCAGCTTATAATTAACCAAATTTTAAAAAGGGGAGGAAGCTTTCCATTACAACTTCAACGTGAGAAAAAGCTGGAGCAATCCACGCACAAGTCAAGGAAAATCAGAAAAAGAGCAGCTACTGTATAGGGTTATTTAGGGTTAGGGTTATCCAGGTCAGTAGAAAAAGCTGACTTCTTCCGTTATACCTAAAACAACAACAACATTAACAACAATGGCTCTTTATTCATATGGTATACAATACTGATCCATGAAGAGAAGTTCCGACGAATTTGGTTGCACAGGCTAAATTGAACTTCTCGCATTGCTAGGTTTTCGAGTTTTACATCTAGCTTACTTGCCCATACAACAGCAACTGACACGTATTGTCGGTTCAACTGATTTGAAGATCTAAGGCCCAGCGGTTCAGACGCCGAACTTTTCATGAGCCGAACTTGACTCGAATTTGGACCGACCGAAATTATCAAAAGTACGCCTGTTGATTCAGACGTCGAGCTTAAGGGGCTATTCACATGATTCTAGAATGACTTCCATTCCAGAATGAGTTTCGTTCCAGAATGAAGTTCTTTTCGTATTGCATTCACATGACACAATCGATGAGCCCCAGGTTTTCTGGCCAGATCAGAAAACAAAGATGGCGCAAGTTCTTGAAAACGATATGCATGCGCCATCCGCTCTAGACTACACGGTTTGCGATTTTCATTTCAGAACGAAGTTTGTTTTCACTTTACATGATACCAGAATGAAAATTCATACCAGAACGAGAATTTCATTCAGATTGAAAACCGGAATGAACTCATTTCAGAATGACTTGTAAGGAAATGAAATTTCGATTCGGTATCATGTAAACAGATACAGAGAAATATATGGGGATGGAATGAAATCGTTCCAGAATGAAAGTCACTCCGGTATAACATGAACAGCTCCTAAGTCGCCGAACTTAAATTTAGTTTGAACCAAAACAAGTCGAAATGTCAGCGGTTTTCAGGCAAAGTGTGCTTAATTCAACGTATTAGGTTCGGCACATGAAAAGTTCGACGTCTGAATCAAAGTAGTTTCAAAGCCGAAATTGCCGGGTGAGCTATACGGGAAGAATGGTTGAACAGTTCCAAATATTAAACCATATTCGTATTCTCGGTATTGGACTGGCACTAGCTTGCAAGTGAGGCTAATGCGGGGAGTCTTTTCAAATGCGAATGATTCCCCTGCATGAGCCTCCATTGCAAGCTAGTTCCAGTCCAATACCGAGAATACGAAAATGGCCCAATAAATAGCCATATTCAGACGCGAACCTCTCATGTACTTAATTCAACGTATTAAGTTCGGCGTCTGAACTGGGCCTAAGGCCGCGTACATGACACATAAGTAAAAGTGAAATTAAGCTCTTGTGGTGTTGTAGACATCATTATTATTGTAAAATGCTAAACTTTAAAAATGAAAATGTGCAATTACGTTAGAGAGGTAGTTCACACGCTTGACAAAGTAAACCAACTTGCTGGAAGCTGACCAGCCGGCTATCCAACTTGCTAAACCATAAAAATACGAAATTTTGGAATTAAAACTAGAGTAATAAATTATAATTATCAGTTGCAGGTGTATTTTACTGTCAAGGTATTACATGCAATTGCAGGTATCTTCAAACGCAATTGGGTGTTGAATAATTGTTTCACTTACTAAAGGAATAATTATCATGGGTTAAATATTGATTACTGAAGATAACTTGCTCTTATAGGCTGGATTAAACTTAAAATTACACTTTACTACCAACTAGACTTGAATATTTCGTGGTATGGCTTCAATCAAAACTAGTAGAAGTTGCTATTTCCCTGTAGTTACTTATCTTTCTGTCTTTTTCTATCTTGAATTATTTCTAGTTGTTTTTATTTGGCGATCGGTATTGAAACCATACCAGCTGATATCGCTTACACCTTTAAGAAAGTGTTGCACATTACCACTTGTGTAAATTATTCTTTTACTGCGGCATATCTCAAACGCCAGTCTTTTAACTGAACACGTTTCCGAGCAAATGTCTGATCTGAAACTTGTGAAATAACTTCGTATTCATTTCGGCCGGAAAAAAGGCATAACTAGGAAGTCTTCCTTTATTCTTCGATGTTACCTTATTCAGTCACTGTTGTAGTTGTTGCTTTAAGACACTGCATAAGAATCTTAAGTTTAAATGTTCTGTACAATGCTGTTACCTACATTTAATTTAATTCTGCAAAAATGATCTTTGTAATTTTTATATTGCACTCAAACTTTAAGATGAAAAAAGATTTCGGCTTACACCCGCACTCCTACTTCTACTAATGGCCAACTACGCAAGCCCTTATGTAAGTCGTAATCATTAGAATCGTGTAAGTTAGCACGGCAGGTAATTGACAATTGTTGTAAGTCCAACACTAGATCATTAAATCGTTGGAGTAGCGAGCTAATTCCCCACAAGAGCTGCTTCAACAAGCTGGCTGTTAACTGTTAGGGTAACCAAGCAATTCTCCATCTGCTTGTCTCATCCAATGTTGAGGAGTACAAGGAGTGTGGGAGCATACGCAAGGGTGATGATGGCGCCAGGTTAGAGGTCCGGGATAGAGATGTGGAGTGTGGTACCTTTCGAAGCTGGTTAAGCTGGTTATGTTGCAAACGAGTGAGATAGGCTTTTGGTGCTGACAGAGGTACAGAAAACTAGGTTGATTCACAGTGAAACAAGAGAGATGCTGGATGAAAGTAGACCATGGCTTTTGAGAGCCTCGTGAGAATATCATTCAGTCACGCCAAACCATTATCTCAGATATAGTTTTGTTTTCCAACAATGCGTTTTATTGCCATGTTTATCCCCGCACTTTGCGTGTTATTTCTTGTTAATCTACGATGGCCAAAGAAAAAGAGTATTTACGATTCAGTTACACTAAGGTTAATGTGTCGAAAACATAATGAAGAGGGGTGCTCAGCTGATGATAGACGCCCTGGGGGTGCGCTTCTTCCGTACGTTCTTTTTGCTTCTCTGTTAATTTATGTCCCCAATCAGTTTTCATCCTGGTTTGATAACTTAGTCTTGAAGCAGAATATCCTCTTGTATTCTCGACGAAATGTCCTATTGAGGACTCCATATATAATGGGGTTCAGAGACGAGCTTGTTAGACCAATGTTAGTGTAGAAGAAATAGACTCCACGAGAAAGGGACCAATCACCAACACCCATTTCTACAAAATCAATCATGACAACAGGCGTCCAACAAATCAGATATCCAAGCACAGTGACAAATAAAGTTCGTGTCAGTCTTATCTCTTCTGGTGATATGTGACGTGCATTGTTATCTGTAGTGGCATGTGCCCCGCGCATATTTTTTACACGTTTTGCGTTCAATCTCAGATGTCTGAAGACGTTAAGATAACAAAATGAAAGAACGGCAAGGGAAATACAAAGGCAAATGTAAATGACATCAGCTTCAAAAGTCGATTCTGCTTCGTGAAAACAGAAAAACTTTCCCGGATGGAAGATGTATTTTCTACCACTGGCAACATACGGGACCGCATACATCAGAGATAAGATCCAGACCGACGCGGCCATGACCCGGGCGCGGGGCATAGTAAAGAAACTTCGATGCTTCATTGGACGAACAACACGAAAATATCGATCGATAGACATGAGGGACATGGTCTGCAGTGAGGCGGCTACCGTTGTTATGACAACAAAGCCTTGAAGCTGACATGCAATGAAGCCAGAAGTCCAGCGACCTGCAATGAGTGCTGCAAAAGATTGCGGAGTCACGAGGGTTGCCATGGCGATATCTGACAATGCGAGTGAAACAACAAAGAGTCCTGTTACGTTTCGAAGTCTTGATGATTTGTAAACAACATAGAGAACAAAGATATTTCCGAGTAATGCCGTGGAAGAAATGGAACCATGGATCAAGCATTCCAGAACAACTTGAACCGTACTTCGAGAACGTAAGGATTCCGCCAAACGGAGGGCATGTGTTTCCACAGGGGATTTGTCAGAGGCGTTCATGTTGGATTTCTCTGAAAATGAAAAGAATAAGGAATAACGAAACTTATTAATAAAAAGTGTAGTATAAAGCTTTTCCTAAACCTTATTTATTTAGCTGAACTATTACCATCTTGTCATTAGTTCATTATTCGGCTCACTCTTAACTCCTTAGATTTTAAAAGCGTATTATTATTATTATTATTATTATTATTATTAT
>Ga0126338_10002548_pt1 | contig 12582 bp, 6 predicted proteins | sample OrbCmetagenome_2_FD_92529 | JGI IMG/M metagenome (GOLD analysis project Ga0126338, IMG submission 92529) | Coral microbial communities from Petempiche,Puerto Morelos, Mexico - Orbicella C C metagenome | ecosystem: Host-associated > Invertebrates > Cnidaria > Coral | place: Petempiche,Puerto... | reverse complement strand
CCGCGACTTGACTCATTTGATGTAAAGACTCCGCAGCTTTACATCTTCATCTTTCGTGATCCACTCTTGATTCATAGACACCGCGACTTGACTCATTTGATGTAAAGACTCCGCAGCTTTACAACTTGTTCTTTGGTGATCCACTCTTGATACATAGACGACGCAACTTTAAACACTTGATATAAAGACTCCGCAACTTTACAACTCCTTCTTCGGAGATCCACTCTCTATTCATAGACAACGCAACTTAAAATACTTCATATAAAGACTCTGCAACTTTACAACTTCTTCTTTGGTGATGCACTGTGATACATAGACAACGCAACTTTACTTACTTAATGTAAAGACAACGCAACTTTAAACACTTGATATATATTAACACTTCGCTACTTTTCAACTTTTTCTTTTGTGATCCACCCTTGATATAAAGACAACGAAACTTTAACCACTTGATATAAAGACTCCGCAACTTTACAACTTCTTCTTTGGTGATCCACTCTTGATTTATAGACAACGCAACTTGAAACACTTGATATTAACGCTTCGCCACTTATATACTTCCTTTTTGCTGATGCACTCTCGATACATAGACAACGCAACTTTAAACACTTAATTTAAAGATTCCGCAACTTTACGAACTTGATATAATGGCTCCGCAACTTTACAACTTCGCCTTTGGTGATCCACTCTTGGTATATAGACAACGCTACTTTAAACACTTCATATAAAGGCTCCGCAACTTTACAACTTCTTCTTTGGTGATCCACTCTCGATACATAGACAACGCAACTTAAACACTTGATATAAATACTCCGCAATCTCACAACTTCGTCTTTGGCGATCCACTCTTGATACATAAACAACGCTACTTTAAACACTTGAGATAAATACTTCGCAACTTTACAACTTCTTCTTTGGTGCTCCACTCTTAATATATGCACCACGCAACTTCAAACACTTGATATAAATTTTCCGCAACTTTACAACTTCTTTTTTGGTGATCCACTCTTGATACATAGACAACGCAACTTTGAACACTTGATATAAATACTCCGCAATTTTACAACTTCTTCTTTGGTGATCTACTCTTGATTCAAACACAACGCAACTTTAAACACGTGATATAAATACTCCGCAACTTTACAACTTCTTCTTAGCTTTTGTGATCCACTCTTGATTCAAAGAGAACGCAACTTTAAACACTTGCTATAAAGACTCCGCAACTTTACAACTTCTTTTTTGGTGATCCACTCTTGATACATAGACAGCGCAACTTAAATACTTGATATAAATTCCCCGCAACTTTACAACTTCTTCTTTGGTGATCCACTCTTGATTCATAGACAACACAACTTTAAACACTTGATATAAATACTCCGCAACTTTAGAACTTCGTCTTTGGTGATCCACTCTTGATACATCGACAACGCAACTTTAAACACTTGATATAAATACTCCGCAATTTTACTGACAACTTCTTCTTTGGTGATTTACTTTTGATTTATAGACAGCGCAACTTTAATCACGTGATATAAATACTCCGAAACTTTACAACTTCTTTGGTGATCCGCTCTTGATACATAGACATGGCAGTTTTAAGCACTTGATATAAAGACTCCGCAACTTTATAACTTCTTGTTTGGTGATCCACTCTTGATATATCGACAACGCAACTTAAAACACTTGATAGGAAGACTCCGGAACTTTACAACTTTTTCTTTGGTGATCCACTCTTGATACATAGACATGGCAGCTTTAAATGCTTGATATAAAGACTCTGTAACTTCACACATTTAATATACAGACTCTGCAAGTTTACAACTTCTTCTTTGGTGATCCACTCTTGATATATAGACAACGCAACTTGAAACACTTGACATATAGACTCCGCAGCTTTAAACACCTAAAATATAGATCCAGTAACTGTAAACAATTGATACGAATTCTCCGCAACTTTAAACACCTGACTTAAAGACTCTGTATATTTGAACACTTGATATATGGACTCCGCAACTTGAAAGACTTGATATATAAAGACTCCGTAACTTTACAAGGTTTTGTTTGGTGGTCCATTGTTTATATATGCACAACCCAATTTTTAGCCACTTTATTTATAGAATTCGTAAATTTAAAACTTTCTTGATTTACTCCGCTACTTGAAAGCGCTTAAAATCAGACTCATCTCAGTTTATCTCGATTCATCCCACAGATGCACACATGTTATTAAGGGGAGCACTTTAACTTTAAGGCTCGCTTGTTTTTAAAGGCTACATGTTTCATATACACTGCAAATTTTAATCGTGTCTTAATATCTGCACGTGATATAAAGGTAGAGGCATTTTGAAACTCTTTCTTTGTTTTTCGCCCAGGATTTGTAAACGCGGCCAGTTTAAAACTTTTTTTCTGTAGATGTATAAATAATATTTAGACACCACTAGTTTAAAACGTCTTCTTTCCCGTTGATGCTTTGCAACTTTAAACAATTTGTAACTCTTTGATTTTACACTTGGCACATGACATTATATATAAAGGCCGCATAACAAATCGAATCTGTCGTTTAAATACACTTGGTATGTAAGCAGCAAATTTTGTCGCGTTTTTTGTTCTGTTTATATTTTGGTTGCTTACCTTTGTATTATTTTTCTTCTGGTATCCATGTGCAAATTATTGCTGTATTGAAACGTTGCCATTCGGCAACTGAAGGGCGTCTTACTGCAAGTGTTTTAGCCTTTACTCACCGCACTACTCATATCTAATTTCTTTTAAGCCAGTGTCGTTAATTTGCATTGTTTCGTAATCATTCTATTTTTACGTCATATCATACTCGCGCGCACTGTATTATATTCTCGCGCGCGCGGATCATCTGATGAGTTGCGACATTTCAAATTTAAGCTGTTCCTGTTCAGTAGGGATGCTTACACGTTAATGAATTGAAATAAAGACAATGTTTCTGGGTTAAATATTTGCGGTATTTATTTACTGTGGGAGGACGGTAGGCTCGATTTCCGCCGGTTTTGTCTACGTTCCGGGAGAGGAGCGCGGGCGCCTTTCCCGAACAGCGGTGAGCCTAGTACAGTAAGACGGTATTTAACCGCGGTGGTCGAGAAACGTTCGCAGCGTTTTCCTTGAAATAGCCTTATTTCAATTTATTTTAAATTTTTCAGCGGTAGTTATACCTTATCGTCCCTTTTCGTCACTCTTTGGGGCAGTTCGTTCCAGTCATAGTTTACATGTTCAAGTTTCGAAACGTAGTTGAGCTAAAATAACCATAGCGTGACCAAACGAACCTTGTACGGTGCACAGCGTATTTAAAAGGAACGATCAGGTATTCACCATTCTCAAATTTTGGGCAGGAATCAAGACTAACTTATACTGTTCCTTGCGAGAGTGACCGTAATATGTAATATCTTACGTGTTTACAAATCCTGATCAAGCTGTATCAAACTACAGGAGATAGTTGTGGTATGGAGGTGACCAGCCGTTTTGCCAAATAGCCAGTTCTCCCACACTAAAAGGCCGTTTCCCCGGACCGAAGTTTAAAGAAAGATGTGCTTAAAAAATTGTCTTTCTTTAAGTTAACCGGGCGAAAAAGGCAACATCGTGGGCGTATTGAAACAAAATTACACAAAACTCAAAATATTTCTCGGTCTTTATCCATTGACCACGGAACTAACAGTGCAGACGAACCGACCGTAATTAGTATGGATCATGATTGACCTTCTCAAAGTACAATTGTCAACTTTTGTTTTGAAAATGACAGTTTTATTGACGGAGATTAAACAAGTGTCTCAGGGCATTGCTGTGGGAGGCGCGGTGGCCTCATGGTTAGTACGCTCGTCTCCGGATCGAGCGGTCCGGGTTCGAGCCCTGGCATTGTGTTGTGTTCTTGGGCAAGACACTTTACTCTCACAGTGCCTCTCTCCACCTAGGTGTATAAATGGGCACCGGCGAGCTTAATACTGCGGGTAACCCTGCGGTGGACTAGCATCCCATCCAGGGGGGAGTAGAAATTCTCCTAATCGCTTCATGCTACAGAAACCGGGATAAGCTCCGGCCTGATGGGCCACTTGGCTCGCATGCAGACTTTACCTTACCTTACCTCAGGGCATTGCTATGTGGGGAGTGGAAAACTTGACTTTGTTTGTTTATTCGTTTGAGTTTACGAGACATAGAGCTGATGATACTCGAAACAATACAAAAGATCGTGTACGTATATAAACCTTTATTTATGTATAATTCATGATCATATGTTATTGTGGTTCAACATCTGGCGATTTGTAGCTATCCTGATAAATTAGAACTTGACAGCATCAAAGTCATGAGATCCAACACTTTGCTGTAGATATTCTCTGTAAAGCCGCTCCTGAAAACAATTAGTTTAAAAAATATGTTTACTGTATAACTGTAAGATCTGCAAGTCACTTGTGTTTGGCACATTCAACAAAAAACATGTTAAAAAATCCACGGTTGTACATTTCCTACAGCCTTTAAGGTACTAGACTGCGGTGCTATTTTGTTCAAAACTGACATGCACAACGAAATTGTTTAAAAAGGCTGCGGCCAATGTTGAGTAACAATAGAAGACCATGAATAATAACGCAAATAATAATCCTGGAACTTTATAGAGATAAATTTCCACTGCACATTACGTTAACGGAGGCTAATCAAAATGGCTGGGAGCCTTAGAACTCGGAAAATAAATTATGAAAAGTTAAGTTTAAAGAAACACACAAACATGAAACATACTTTCTACCATCGAAACAATTTGCGAAAAAGAAGCTTCACCTACTGACTTTGATACGCAAGCAAATGCGAAACCCTTATGCACTGGTCAGCGGATTCAGTAAAAAAATTAATAGGAATCGAGAGACGGAAGGACCAACTTATACTCAGAAAATCACTGAGCAAAAACGAAATATATTGTGTTACGTTATTCTAACCCGCTTACTTTATCTTTTTGGAGATTTAAGAAAAAACTGACAAGTTGTCTCACCTTGTGACCTTTAACATATCCCTGCACATATGACCTCTGCTCAAGAAGTGTCTTCTTCTGTTTCCGTGACAGGGTTGGTTTTAGTCTGAAGTACAAAGTACACAAGTTAGAACCATTATTCTCTGCTTTCTTTCAACTTCTCATTACACTTTAGGGAAAATATGAAATACATGTCTTATGTGATCCAAGTAAACTGAAACTTTGAAAAACAATGGTTTCTTAAAAAGGACATTAAAAAATAAAAAATAAAATCAAAATTTTGGCCTTGTCTTCCTTTTTGTGCAACAGTGTTGGTGTAGGTCTGTAAGTCTGCAGTGTGCTTATTACTCTAGCGACGTCTAGAGTCATGGAGCAGTTAAAAGCAGAAACAAGCTGATGCTTACCTTGAGAAAAGCTTAGCAACAATTAACAACAGAAAAGAAAACACCAGCATCCCTACAAGGGCGTGGTTATGATACTCCACTGGGATTGACAGCCACATTTTCTCAACTGGAGCCTGCCAACATGATAGAGGTTTCACACATCATTTCCCTGACAAGATTTCATCACAGAACACAAAAATGCCATGTATTTATTCAATTGTTATATGACAAAAGTATAAGCTATTTGGTCAGTAAAAGATCATTAAAGATCTCTACATAAGTCTACTCCAGTTCATTACCAGCAGTTAATAGTTCTTTGTTGGATACAAAACTAATCAAAATCTCATTGACAAAGCTTGTATGATCCAGATCTTGAAATGTTGACTTTGTGTTCATTACCAAACCTCAACTTTGTCTTGATCTTGGCACATGATCAAAAATAAAAATAACTTCGTCAAAATTTCTTAGATAAGACAACTGAAACCTTTACAGCACAACACAACAAACTGAAGGGTTAGAGGCTGTAGTACTTACAGTATACATATGAAGTTTTTCAGCTACTTCTTTTCCAGCAAGTCCATTCAAAGTTCCTCTTGCACTGCTGCTTGCCAAGAAATTGATCAAAAGAACAACAGGAAGAAGAAGGCCCAAGAAACCAAAAAACATGCCCTTTACTCTGGCCTTCAGATTGTGTGAGCATGCTTCCCTGTAAAAAATAAACAACAAACAATAAACAAAATGAGCAGCAATTAACACATTAAAACTTAAAACCAAAAGGGAACTTGTGCTGTACACCAGCTTCAATCTGGGAACTTTTAAGTAGTCAGACTCTAGAAATACATCAGTCTCCTGAGATGTTCCAAAATTTCCAAATTGGTCAGTGATTCTGAGAAGCAAGACTTGTATTTAGAACAATTCAGTCCTGAACCAACAAATACCTAGCAATTGTGCCCACAGGTTGTCGGTGTCTATGGGGTTTTGCATCAGTCATACAATAGCACAAGTCATAAAAACGAACAAATTTACAATCTCTCCCATCTGGGACAAATTCTTGTGTGGCAAACACAGAAATTGTGACAAGCAATAGAGAAAACTATGATACTGATTTTTAGTGAAAAGGGTGGGAAAAGGCCTTTATGTAGAATTCAAAATAATAATTCTTTATACATACGTATCAATTGTCAGTTTTTTATCCACCAGGTCAGCAATTTTCTCACAGTCCTTCTCAAGTGTGTTTAGTGTGTTCTGTATTGTCTGGTTGATTGTCTTCTCAATTTCTTTACAGACTTCTTCAATTTGGTTTGCACATCTTGCTGGCTGCAAAGATACAACATTAAAAACAGTGCAATGAAACCAGTTGGGGTTAACTAAGTACATGTAAGTTTCAACACAAGAACTATGCCATTGTTCATAACATATATCTATATGAAATGCTGTGTACATGTATCTTTATTTAAAGGTCAGAGTGCTTCTTTAAATTTCACGTTTTTTTTTTCTATCTCCATTAATTAAACCAAGGGAATGCTAAATTTTATGTAATTATCAATTTCACTTCATTTTGGGCAAAAATGCCATACATTTGTTGTGACTGAATTTTACGAAAAGGATGGGGTTTTGTTTCAAATTTCATAGGGTGTGGTGTTTATTTCTATTTTTAGGTAGGTGGGTAGCAGTTGTGTCCTCTCTATTCATGACAGGCAAGCTATAAGCTTTCTCCCTATTTTTTTCCTGCTCCTCCCTGCCAGCAAAGCTTTTTATTTGCCTCCTACTTCCCTGGATAGGAGATGATTCCTATCCAGGCTTTTGTGTTACAAGTCCTGGTGGTACAGGATGTATCAGTGTTACCTTGTCCAACAGTGTTGGGATGTAAATAGTCGGCATTTCAAATCCTGCTTTGTTGAGTCCAGGCCTTTTACAAAGCTCTTGAGTTATTTGCATCAACACCTTCTACTCAAGAGAAATATTACAACTTAGAATGAAAGAGTAAAACCCCTTCAGTCCTTCAGCAGAAAAATTTTAACATTGTCCACCATGCAGTCCTTCCACAAGGTTTGTACCTTTTTTTGAACCAACATCCAAGGACAGATTGAAAAATGTGAGCAGTTCATGTACCTGCACCATAAAAGGTGATTAACTCCATAACAAAATGCCTGTCTGAGTATGTGTAAATTTCATTTACTTTCATGAGTTGAGAGGAGATAAAGGAATAATAGAAGCAATAAATTTTGAAAGACTTTCAATAGTTAGCCTTTCCAGTGTTTTTGTTTCAAGGGCATAACCCATTTTGTGAAAAGGGCTACATAACTTATATGTTAAGTTTTTAGTTAAGAGACAGTTTTGTGTGAGACACTGAGAAACATTTTTTGTAAAACTTTGAGGCGAGTGAGGTAAAAATTACTCTTAACTTATCATTGACGAGTTTTGGAAACAGAATCTAGCTCCTGCCCACAATCTTTCTTTGTCACTTGTGATGAGTGCAAATACATGTAGTTGAACTAAGAATTGAGTCACTGTTGTTACAGTGTTCCTGTACATACCTGTCTGTCACTCTCCTGTCCTGCTGTGTCTGCTTTACTTAAGAAAAACCTGATACGATCACCTTACTTCTCATTCAGCTTTTCTACATGGAACAACAAATAGGTTTGTGAAGCATCTGCACTACATGAGCATGTATGGGTGAATATGACAGTTGAGTCTCTTGTAAGAGACAATGTGATAACCAAGCCCATGCAGTCAAATGTGGACTATTCTGGAAACAAATTATTCTTCAGTCAGAAATTTTGAATGAGCAGAAGGCAAAAACAAATGTGTCGAAGGATACTTTCATTTAAAAAAGCTGCACAATTTCAAACTTGAAACTATCCATAACTGTTATAGGCAAATGATAGGAACACAAAAATGCGTCATCCCACAACACCCTGATTACCCTGGTAAAAATGAGTAATCTAATGGTGAATTGAAACAGTTAGCTTACCAACTAAATTTAACGTCCTTTTGCAAAGTGCTTGTCCAATTGGATCAAAGAACACAAAGATCAGATCAGCCAGATTGCCTACAAAGATAAGAATAAACTTGCACCATGTTGAATACATAATCAACTTTGTGCATTTGCAGTTCTTCAAACTCCTCATATCCCAGCAGGGTAAAGGATGGGGGTTGTTTATAAATTTCCCAGACTAGTGGCATACATTATGCATGGAGGCTTGTAATTTGGACTATACACACATGGTTACCCTTGCTTTTCTTCAGATTCTCCAGTTTTTCTCCATCCTCAAAAACCAACACGCCAAATTACAGTTATATCTGACGACTGTTCACACTAGAAGCTTGGTGCATTAATAAAGTGATTTAGTTATTTTCATTCTTTTATACCTGTGAGTGTATGTACATGTATTTCAGGAGTCAATATATTACAAAGCAGGCTGCCATTAAGGGCAATCACCCATAACACCTGTTATGGTTGAGTATGCTACAGGTAAACTATCTTGCTTGTTTTTTTATTCAATTCACCCACCATTACCAAAAACTTTGTTATGGGCTTGAATTTCAAGGCAACAGGTGACTTGAAACTTAATGACAGCCCTGCAGAAGCATGATGCTAACCATTTTACTAAAAAAAGCTGCATGCTAAAGAGGACAGTGCTTCTGTCAACCAAGGGTGAAAATCATAGAATCAGTGTAAATTTTCACAGATTAACTGACCTAGCCACAGGATGGATTCATCCACGTCAAATGCATACTTCATGTCTCCATCAACAAGTCCAGGTGTGTCAACAAATGTCACCAGGCTGAACTTCTTTTGCTTTGATGTTGAGATTTCAGTCGTCAAGTAATCCACAACACCTGCAAAAATAACATGCTACTTAAATGTAAAAAAAATCATGTGGAGTAAAAAATTACACTAACTAAAATATCTGCAGCTGATAAGCAAGAGGCTTGTCGTGTGTCATATATCAAACTGTTCAAAGACTGGAATTAAAATACTAATAAATATTGACTGCCCTTTTATCACCTCTAAATTCTTCACCGTCACTGGATTGAACTTACCTTTAAGATCTTGCAAAGATTTGAAATGTGGATAAAGATGTAATGTAGCATTTCCCTATTAAAAGAAAATTATGACAATGTTTTGACATGTAAACTTTAAACTTCCTGGCAGCAAACAGTATTGTCCCTTATCAGAAAGCTATGGACAGCAGTTGCTATTCTTTCAGTAACATATACTAATTTGCTGTGAATAATAATAACATTTTTGTTCAAAAGGTTAGAATTTTGGGGACAAGCAAGTAAAAAGTACTGGGAAAATTTTTTTTTATAATAAATTAATCTATGTTCTTTAAATTCACCTTTGGTATGCCACGCACAAAGTGCAGTGATGGTCTAAAATTTTGTAAATGAATACCATTGTTGGTTTCTTTTATGTTTAAGAGATAAAGAGATAAAGGATGATTAAAGACAAACAGGTATAATAAATTAATAGGCTAAAACCCACAGTGAACAACATAGATACTGTAAGTCATCCAACAGATTTTGCTATTTTTAACAATAAAAAAATGATTATCTCACAGTTAGAGATTCTCTTTTTCTCCCACTCGTGACGAAAGTGAACCCCTGGGTCTCTATAGCAACACCGGTCTTCTGAACATGTTCTTCCACATACCTGGGTTAGTGAAAAAAAAAAAAAACTAAATTAAAAAAAATTCCTAGTTAAATCAATAGCTTTCAAGCATTCACTCAGTCATCTAATCAGTCAGTTAATCATTCAATCAATAAATCAATAAATCAATCAATTAATCAATCAATCAATTCATCCATCCATCCATCCATCCATCAATCAATCAACCGATCAATCAATAAATCAATAAATCAATCAATTAATTATTAACACATCCTTTTTTGCCATCTTTTAACTTTACTATGCATCAACACTGTAAGGGGACATTACATTCTAGTTATAAATCTTTTTTAAAATGCATAAACAGTGTCACCTACCAGTTTATAAAAGAGCTTTTACCAGCAGAATGATTTCCAAGCAGCAAGACAGTTATCTTCTTTCTTGGAGCCAGTAGATTCAATCCCAGCCCACTAGCAATGGTAACAAGACCTAAACACAGCACAGTGTTCATAAATCAGGTGACATGAAGCATTAAAATCACTTATGAGTGTTGGATCTTTTTGGATCTTCAGCTGTGCCGCCATCATAAGGTTCCACGTCAACGTAAGTTATAAACAGTCTAAACACACTACCTCTATCCTTCTCTGTATACAAATCGTGACACTCTTTCAGGATTTTTTCGTTTAAGGTCACAGTGGAGGCATCAGGTGCATTTGCTGATGTTCTTTGTCGACCAGACGGCATATTTAATGAGACATAAATTTGCAAAGGTCACCCTAGGAAAAACCTTACACAATTTTCTAATCTGCCGGTCTTTGACCACTGCGTGTGCTGAAGTGCATCATGGGTTACTATTCTATACCGCTGACCGAAAAGGCAGACTCTCTAAATACTCTCTCTCCATTCTTCTTCGTCCAAAGGTTAAGGGCCCATTAGGCTGATTTAGCAAGAGAACGGGAACGTCACTTGACGACGGCGCGTGCAGTACAAATACCCAAATATGGTCAAATTAGAACAGAATCCAGGTTATTCCGCGCGCCCTGCAGTCGACATCTGACCATATTTGGGTATTTGTATTGCGCGCGCCGTCGTCAAGTGACTTTCCCGTTCTCTTGCTAAACCAACCTATTAACTGATTCATGCGCGCGCTCGCGCGCGTTGTTAAGGAGGTGAAATTTCACTTCCGGTTACTTACGTCAGCCTGAGCGCGGAAAATAATAACAACTCGAAAGCTTACAAATTCGCTTACATTATAGATGTTTTTCTTTGTGTTTGACAAAACGAGAAGTAACAAAAGTACAAGCAAAGACAAAATAAAAGAAAGACAGAAAAACAAGAGTAATAGAAAGAGAAAAACTATGTATGTAACTCCGTGTGGCTTTGTTTGATCTACCGAAGCGTGCTGGTAGTGTAAATTGCGCACGTGCTGATAGGGTAACTTCCAATAGATATCGGGCGCACTTCCGGTTTCTTTAAATGCTAAAGGAAACGCGGTTTTCCATTAAATAGAGCCTTTTTTGACGAATTTCGATTAAAGCCAACTTTGGAAACATAGCTATGCATTCCTTTTTCGAAATCATGCTTTTTTTCAGAAAATTACGAATTTTTCAATATTTTGAAATGCTCTCAAAATCTGACCTTGTAGAAATGAAACAAAATCGATGCATAGCGTAATGAGGATTTAAATTCAAATATTAAATCAATGAAAAAAATCTCGATAAAGTAATTTGCCTGGGAGCCTTTGCAATTTTTCTGTATTAGTCACATGACCATGGGCGTGGCCTGATGACGTCATCACTAGTGTTGCTGATCATGAAAAAGCTAAAACACATGAAATAACTCTGAACTAACATTACAACATTACACAGTGAATAAAGAATTTGAATGCAGACATTCAGAGTGCCTCAACTTCCTAAAATATCGAGCTCTTTCAAGAGAGGTTATTCTGCAAAAGTGTTATTGGAGGAATTATGGGTAGTGTTAGGCCCTGTCAACACTACGCCGGAAACGGAGCTGAAAACGCATCAAATGTTTTGCGTCCACACTACGCCGGAGGAATTCAAAAACGCGACAATCACCGGTCATTTTGAATTTATGTTTGAGGAAAACTCAATCCGAGAATTCACATGATTATCGAACGTTTTCGAAAAGGTTCGTTTTCAAAATGTTTCCCGTCCACACGAAAACGAAAAGCCAGCGTTTTCACTGAAATTCCTACGGTTTTAACCTCGAAAAGCTCTGTTTTCGTGACGGATTAGTGTGGAGGGTTGGCTCCGTTTTCAAATTCCTCCGGCGTATTGTGCCGGGACAGGGCGTTAGTTTACCACTGTTTGAACTGGTCGAAGGAAATCTACGGGAACTGACTAGTGAAAAGACTCATCTAATTTCTATTGCTGAAAATTAAATAAATAAGAAAAATAGCAGATACACTGTGGTCTTTTCTATTTTGCAGTCGGTAACCACGTCAAGAAATTTGGTTCAAATTTTTGATCAAGGATTTAGCTTTCTGTCTGAATCAAACTTAAACGTTTATTTGTGTCCGACACAATGTATTGACTGTAGTTTAATGCGTGTTCTTATGAGTCCGGGCTTACAAAGATGTTACAATTACT
>Ga0126338_10002546_pt1 | contig 12582 bp, 8 predicted proteins | sample OrbCmetagenome_2_FD_92529 | JGI IMG/M metagenome (GOLD analysis project Ga0126338, IMG submission 92529) | Coral microbial communities from Petempiche,Puerto Morelos, Mexico - Orbicella C C metagenome | ecosystem: Host-associated > Invertebrates > Cnidaria > Coral | place: Petempiche,Puerto... | reverse complement strand
TATAGAGATTGTAAATATTGTCTTCATAGTGAGCACAATAACGTGAAGTAGGGGGATAATAGAGAAATATTAAAAAAGTTGAAATCTAAATATTGTTTGTTCAATTTTTTTTTTGGGGGAGGGGGTCATCCCAAAAAATGACCGCTATAAGGGGGGGCCAAGTGAAAAAATTGGTAAGCTGAGGGGGGGTCATGCGATTTTTAAATGGTGCTTCCCAAATCCCACCAGCCCCCCCTCCCTCATAAAAAATGAACGGTCCCTTATGCCAGTCTCATATCGATGAGGCCTAAAAAAACAATCTACTGTAAAAATGATTACAAATGATAAAAACACAAACAATTCATACGACCTTCATTACTTTTTTTCAGTCAGGCGTATTTTCGTACAACTTTCAATGCGTACATCGTGTGTAGGAGAGTTCTGTGTAAGTGTTATCTTGAATCAGTACATGACAAAGGAGATATCTGGTCCACGGAATCCACAACTGGGCTTCAGTTCACTGAACGTCAACTCACCATTTATGCCTCGCGTTATAACTTGGTTATAACGTGCAACAACTTTATGACAGTTAGTTGTTTGGGACCTGCATTTGTGCCGTGACGAGAGCGTAGTAAAATCCCTTAAGAGCCAACAGCTCTTGATGTGTGCCTTGCTCTGCCACGCGCCCGTGATGAATGACGGCTATGATGTCAGCGTTCTGCACCGTGGACAATCGATGTGCGATAATGATGGCTGTACGTCCCTCACTAGCGGCGTCCAAAGCTTGCTGGACAACCTGTCAGTAATAAATGAACCAGATATAACTAACGCTCTCCACTGATATCGTGCCAATCTGTTTATAGACGAAACTTTAACGAGGTGTGATTTTAGATCAGGTCATTGCTGCAAATTCAATTCTTTGCTATCTTGTGCTTTCTTGGCGAAACTGAGATCTCTTCGCGATTTGCCGGGAGTTCTTATCGCGACTGAAAACTTCTGGAATTAAAATTCTTTTTCTTGTGGTAATCCAAACCATTATTTAAGAAGATTATTTGGAAAAAAATTGAAAAGCGGAGGGCACCACTAGAAAGTGGTTCTGCACATAACAAAAATCCAAACTGGTTCTATTTAAAAATATCAAGCACAAACTCTCGCGTTTTACCTTTTCACTTTCTGTATCCAAAGCAGAAGTAGCCTCATCTAGAAGCAGGATTCGTGGATTGCGGATCAACGCTCTGGCGATGGCTATTCTTTGCTTCTGTCCTCCTGAGATCAGAGTTCCTTTGTCCCCTACCAGAGTATCATAACCCTGCAAACAACGCCACGACTGTGAGAGATGCTGAGAAACTGTTTAGAGTTATTTACGCCTCCTTATAAGTCTTGAAGAATATTCTAGGCAAGTTATTGACATCGAAAAAGGACTTGGTGTACGACTTCCGTTGGTGTACATCAACATAGGGGGTTCAGCAAAGGGAGAAGTCCATCACTGCGAGACATTGAGTGTAAGGTCTACAAGCTTGAAAAAGACTTCTAAATTGTACATGTATAATAAAGAAGGAGTGGTAATCTGGAAACTGATCTTGAGCTAAAAAGACTTCCATTCCATTGTTACAATCTTAGAACAAGCTAAAACGTCGAGTCAATAATCTTACCATAGGAAGAGAATTAATGAAGCTGTGTATATTTGCGGCTTTTGCTGCTGCTTCTATCTCATCCCTGCTTACTTCACGCGAGTTATCGCCATACGCGATGTTTTCAGCGATGCTACAGCCAAACAACACAGGCTCCTGTGACACAATACCAATATGCGAGCGGAGCCACTGTATGTTCAGAGTTCGAACGTTACAACCATCGACAGCCTGGAAACAAAAATATAATCATGAGAAACCAGTAATAAGCCTGACTTTTTCATCGGCAGCAATATGTACAGAAGGTTAGCATCAAAGCCATTTATTTTTTTGCTTTGTCTCTCGAGAGAAAGCTGAGACTAACGCTTTAGAAATCCGGACCCTATAAGAAGAAGAACCAGCTATCGTTACGGTCCGCAAGCTAAGACTAATTCTTTATTCTCCTAACTAAAGGCCCAACATTTTTCAATGTCAGATCTGAGAATTTGCTAGTACATCAATTGTATTCCTGTAAACAAGTCCGAGTAGTAAAATGAGATTTCCTGATCAAAAGGAAAGTAAACAACAAACAATACATTTGGTTTTATTAACAAACTAGATTTCAACTCAACGATTACTGTACTGTTCGGATCGTTCTTCGACAAGAATATTCATTCTCCTGGTATCTACTTAGTCTACTTACCACTTCTCCGTCCTCGGCATCATAAAATCTCTCCAAGAGAGAAACCACTGTACTTTTACCGCAGCCGCTTGAGCCAACAAGAGCAAGTTTCTGTCCTTTCTGGACAGTGAGAGTGACTCCACGTAAAACCTTGACGTTTGGGCGTGTTGGATAGCGGAAACGAACACTGCGTAACTGCACTGTTCCTGTCACAGAAGCCTACACAAACCAAACGGCAAATAAAGATTTAATTTTGAAGTCTACAAAAGTTGTGCATAGATACTAATGGGTTCGTACGTAACGGCTTCCATGCTGATGAATGGTCGACAAGGCATATATCTTTGGGACTTGGCGAATAATTACTGTACATGGTGAATAAGAAAAGCGAGTTGTTTGCCACAGGAATGGAGAAATTGCCTCCACAAGCTCTTTTGGAATAAATCCTAACTCCAAGAACTAACTAGAATAATACATAGTACTAGAGTTGCACGTTCACACACTAGCGTTTCATAGTAAATGGTTTGAACCCAGGAGTATCAGTAGATTGTCTTGCGTGATCGTCCTGGTGAGGGTAGTTATAATATGTTATAAGTCTGGTCCGATGAAAATAACTCGAATCGAAACTTACTAGAAACTGACACACGAGCCTTTCAGCCAACACCATCATGGCTAAACTGACCAATCACTTTCAACGGACCAGACTTGTAACATCACCGACTGACAAACACTATTCACTTGACTCTGAAGATGACTTCCGCTCAGGTTGTCGAAACGTCAGTCACCAACATTGCAACAGTTCTTTTCAGAACTACACTCACCCGGACGATCACACCATACGAACTACACTAGGGATTTCTCCACAAAATTATATGTACAGCATAAAAACAATCCACATAAAAGTACTCGGAGCTCAATAACTTTCATTTGAGTCATCACACACACTGGGGGTTTATCCACAAATTCTTATCGGGTTTAAAGCATGGAGAATGCCCTTTCAAGTACTGTAAAACCCGGGTTTATGTACTCACCGATGACCCATGAAACATGGTATTAGTGACAGTGTGTACGGGAAAATTATGATACGAGTACTAATCCATTTTAAAGCAGATAACCGAGCTTTTGGTGGGGTCCAAAGCACAGTGTCTGCAATAAGAACACGGTTGAACTGACGGAGTGGTGGTAATAAGGCAGCAATTCATTTTCTTCAGCAGTAGCTTCATAAAAATCAGTATAATCAACACAGATTGAGAATATTCTCACCGGTCGTAAACCATCTTCAGAGGAACTGTCAATTGCAGATTTACGGTCAAAGATTTTAAAGAGACGAGCAGCAGCGATCTTGGCCTTCTCGTAGTCTGGCGAGAGAGCGCTGACTTGACCAAGGACAAACCCTCCCATCATAATAGACAGCACAACCCTAACAAAAAACAAACAAACAAACAAACTCAACTCTTGTTATTACTCGCGTCTGCAACGCTCAGAGTTGCTTGCAAAGCCAGAAGTAAAACATCACGTCACTACTTTGACTGCATCGCATCACAAAGCAAACTGAAATGCCAAGATATTCCACGGAGGTAAATTTGGCTCACACAAGCGTTGTAGAAATACAATTAAATATGCGCCCTGCAGATCTGTGGTAATTTAGAAGACGGCATAGTTCAGTGAAGTGTAAGATCTTTAGAATCAGTTATAACAAGGCAGAACACAGCCTCGTGCTGACTTCTATCAACTGTGGATTTTGTTTACGGCTGGTAGAGATCTCCAACCCACATCTGACACCGAATTTTGTCTACTCGAGTACACCAAATATCGCGAAGCCGGGTTTGCGGTCATGATCAGGAACATGTTATATGTTTTACGTTTGACTTACAGAACATTTCATGGTTCAAGCAGTAGGTAGAAGATTCTTACTTAAAAACTTCCTCCATGGTCATTTCTCCCTCCTCCACGAGATATCCTCCATATCTAAAGGCTGCAGCGTTGGCGAAGAACATGAATGCCTCAGATAAACCAAATGAAGCTCCCTGCAAGTGAGCCTGTGTCAAGGCTTTTCTGTTAATCACAATGAAATTAGAAATTAGCAAGCTGTGATAATAAACACAAACGCACAACGTGCCTACCCACTGCGGTATAGAGGGGTTTGTAGTGGAATTGTTATTTTAAATAACTACCCATTAACGAGTAGATTAAAAATGTTGCCTTTTCATTAATTATGTACAAAAAGACAAATTGAGATTATAGGATGGCATTCATTCTGTTTGCCAAGAACATGATATGTTTTGAAGCGTTTGCTAGGGATAACATGCTACGTTACGGTCGCCAGTGGTGCCTTATAAACCCAAGCTTTCCCCCAGTAACATGCTGTAACAGCTGCTGCAAAATTTGGTATGAACATCAGTGACACACTCGGCTACCAACTTGTGTGCCACTTTCTTACCACATTTTGACGTCATCTGTGGTCTACTACTGAACCGAGGCGCACGGTAACATGAAATCTATTTGTTAAGGTGAGAACTTAAATTGAAGAAACATATTACTCCAGAGAATGTGATGAGATTCTAGTGAAAGGTAAGTTACGAACCTAGATCTCAGAGTAAACTTAGTAACAACTTTTGATACAGTGTACATTATTGTACAACCAACAGAGTTTCTTACTTATATGGTTTCTTTATAGCCTGGGAGTAGGCGTTGTAGAAAGTGTTTTCTCTTCCCAGGGATGCCACAGTTCGGATATTCTCTATTGTTTCAACTGCAATCTGTTGAGACAAAATCATATAATATATAATAGTACAATAAATTAAAACATTTTCTATAATTGTGGCTTCTGCTTTCGACCAAATTTCAGCTCTTTCTGGGAATTTCGCGTCTGAATAATAAACGATTGCCTCAATGATTGCCTAAGGAATTTTTCGAGTCATTTCTTTTACGGTTTAAAGACATCTTATATTCTTGAAATCGTTCAGACTTTACTCGCAGACACCTTTGAACGCAACATCTCGATAATGCTGTAAGCTTTACTCCTTAATCATTTTCATGTTGTTTTGACAGTCGCTGTTTGAGACATTATATTAAAGGTTGCTTGAGCTATCTGGATGGCCGATAGGTCTTGGAAACTAGGAGTTAACGACGGAATATTGCGCCAAAATTGTTAAATAGAGTGATGTGTATGGAATCTTGTTCAAGGAGAGACGCATTTTCTTGCATGTTGTTTGAAAGGGAAATACTATTAACTAGAAGAAAATGTAACTAAATCTCACTTTGCCCGCCTGGACAAGCTCATCTTCACCATGAGCAGAAACCTTGCCTCCTGCGAACACTCTCATCTGAATTGCACTGGCAATTACTAGCAGTGGGATGAAAGCAAGAACCACGAGCGACAGTTTCCAGCCATTAATGAAGGCATACACGGTGCAAGCAATGACTGTACTCAAAGACATTGCAATTGTGCCAAGACGAGTGCCTGCAGCCTGAGAAAAAAAGTGTGCAACTTAATGGAACTCTATGCTCTACAGAGCAGGGTCAAAGGTGCAATCAAATATTTACTGTAAACAGTGAAAATAAATTCAACATTATAACAGTGTAATCATGTGTAGTTACCCCTTGCACAGCTGAGGCGTGTGTTCCAAGTGCTGTAGTCAGTGCTCCAGTGCTGTGAAGTGGATCATCAAAGTATCCCATATCCTGTGAAACAATGACAAGGTTGATAAGTTTTTCTTAACTTGTGTCTTTTCTCTCAGTTTAATACAGTACATGAGAAGATTTGAAAACACGAAACAAGTGATAAAACAAGTATACTGCAACTGTCGATGATTGCTGCAGTAATTGATCATTCAATAACCCAATTTTATATAATTCTCAAATCGTCCTTCAAATCTTCTTTTCGCTTCTTTCATCATGAGACCTGCCGTCTCACAGAAATCATTTCAAGTTTTATCGCCAGTTTCCTTCACTACTGACCTGTCTTAAGATACTATGAAATGCAACTTTCCTCAGCCGCAAGGTCAAAAGTTCACCAGACTTGGCAAATGCTGAACTCTGAAAAAAAAAATGCAAATTATTTATCATAGCAAATCAGGGGGCTCGGTTTTAGGGCCTGGTATCGCTAACAAACTTGCGTGCTGATACTTAGCTATTATTAACCGAGCAGGAGGTCTGTATGGGTGAATCTTGACCGAGGTCGTTAGTACAGCCTCACTGCGTTCGGTCTGTACATACTACTTCGGTCTGTACATAGCAAGCTCGGTTAAATAATAAGATGCTTATTACATGGCAAACAAGGAAAATTCAATTCGTTCAATGAATCTACTTTTTACAAGCTGACATTTTGCCTGCAAACAGCAATCTGTCACAGTTTGTTCGTCCTCAATACTTTTTTATTCTCATCAGGTTTGTTAGCACTTCCATAAATGTGAATATTTCCTGGAACTAATAATTTTAGAAGAAAAACGTCATTCAATATTTTTTTGTATTCTAGTTTGCCCCTTTTTCACCGCAAAATGTAACCGGTCTATATAGGAAAATCTAGACTGCGGTCAATAGGGCATTTTCACTCAGCAGTGGCCAGCATTCATGCAAATTTATGGAACTAAAGGAAGTGTTTACAACGGAAAAGAGTTCAACTCACAAAGGACTGCTTTTGGACACCAACATGACCGCCGTCTTATTGTTTTGGGACACCACTATGGCTGCCGTGACGTTATGGAAAAACACGCTATATAATACGATTTTGTTCACTTTGTAGTTCTAACTACAAAGTGAGTGTCTCACAAACAGGAGAAGGTACGTTGTGAAGCATCACCTCACACTTTTTTTAATCAAAAATATTATACTTAAACAAATGAATCCTAAATTTACCTGGATAATATTTGCCACAAAACTCACAACACCGATAACAAGAAACATAATTGACCAGAATTCAGATTCCTTTTTCATCTCATCTTTATCAGTCCCAGCGAACACCTAAAAAACAGAAAGTGGAGAAGGAATTCTGTTAATTGAGGTACATTAATCTATTGAAACTGTAAAAACACAGCACCCAGTAACAAGACTGTTTTAGGAGTGCTTCCGAGTTGTGACTATGCATATTAAATTTAACTGGACGAGAAACAGACAACTCTTAATCAAAAATAGAAAAATTGGACTGTTCTATGCAAAGTCCAACGCCAAAAAATACCGTGGTACATCATAAAGCCAGCTTGTGCAAAACAACTGCATGTATACAACCAATGTACAATACATGACCAGAATTTTACACATGTAGATCTACCTAATAATAGCTTAATAAAAACTAAGCTCTTCTTAACCAAAATATCACACCAAGACTGGTTGCCTTCCTAATGAAAGTGAACTTAATTTTGTTACTTACTGCAAGAATTTCTGACAGAACCAAGGCAAAAGCAAACGGAAATAGTCCATTTATGGCACCAGCAATACTTCCGATGGTCAAGTACGGCCATTCAGACAGGTTCATCTTTATGATGCGGAACACAGAGGCAGGTTGAACTTCTTCCTCTACAATCTGCTCCTTGTCGTCCTTGTCTTTCTTGTCCTAAGGGAAACAGCAAGTTAACAGACCATGATTTGCCATACCAACGACTCTGCAGAACATTTCCCTTCAAATATGGTAGAACATTATTTCATATTGATAATCTCAGTAATGAAGCTAAAAAATGTGATTTAGGTTGCTCCCCTTTCTATTACACAATTAGATTATGAGATTGAGATTTCTATTTTTCTATTTCTATCGGTCCAATTACTACTACAAACTATCAGTTCTTCCACTGGCTTATTCAGTGCTGTGTTGCCTGGTGTTGCCGTGGATACCCTCCAAATGCTTGACTCATATCTCAAAACTCTATCCACTTTACAGGCAAATCTAACCATTAGCACGAGGTGAAATTTGTTGCCCAAATCAACAAAATACTCAAGAGGTTGACTGGTCAACCAATCAAACAATTAATTAATTAATCAATCAATCAACCAATTAATCAATCAGCAGTCACTCATTTGTTCAGTTAGTCAGTTAACACTACGTTCATGTACCTCACCAGCCTTGCCAGATTTGGGCCTTTCTGTAAAGGAACTCCCCCTTCTTTTGGCTGATAATCTGCGAGATGCTCTGGTGGACAGCTTCCTTTCAAACTCTGTACCTTCATGTTCACTGTCACTTGACATGTGTGACATACTTCGCATAAAGTTCACTGCTGCTGCGGACTCTGAAAACCAAAGAAAGAAGGACATAAGTTGAGCACTGACTGTAGACAAGTTTATAAAATCGTTGTGAACTGATTTTACCTCTGCTTTCTATTCAAAGGTTGCATTACCAACTCAAGGCGTTTTCTATAGCTTAAGGGTATCTTAAATCAATGGTAAACCTTTAGAGTCAAACCTATTAAGCTGGCATTGCACTAGAGCAGGATGACATAGAGTCGTGCTACCTTTCTCCTCAACGTCCTCTGTCTCATCATTGTCATCATCAATCTCCAAATCTTCTTCCTCTTCAAAAGTCTACACAAAAATATTAACAACAGATTAATATACTGTCTAAAGTAGAAAAGAAATGTTTAAGTATAGTATTTTTTCTGATCTGCTACAGAATTCATGAGAAAGGGAAACAATAATCCGAAAAAGTGAGTGAGTACATGTACTTCAAACAAAAAGTATAGATGTAGTATGTAAGCAAAGTAGCAGATGAGCAAACAAACAAGCAAACATGAAAGCAAGTAAGAGAGCAAGAAACATGAGCAACCAAGAACAACGCAAACACAAATGGCCTGCTGCTACTCTTCAAGAACCAACAAGGCAAATCCTCTACCTAAATGTGACACCCTCCTTTACAAAATTATAGCTTAATCAAAATAGAAGCTGTGTTTTGATTATCAACAAAATTACTATGGTTATTATAACAAAGATGGTATAATTCTGAGATAAAAATTTTTTTTGTAGATTAACTAACTGTACCTGTAGTGTAACCAGCTGGTGATAGACGCCATCAGTCTGCATAAGTTCATCGTGAGTTCCTTTCTCAACCACCACACCATCCTGCACAGCTGCAATAACATCAGCATTCTGGACTGTCGACAAACGATGAGCAATCACAATGGTGGTGCGACCCTGGCGAGCCTAAAAAAAAAGAATTAAAAACAATATTCTTAACAATCTCTATCATCATAGGCCTGCAATGCGTGCAGAGAGCTAGATACTAATTAAAAGCCTCTTTTTAAATGGCATTCAATGTAAACCAATAGTTACACTTGAAAGTGGCACAACATTGTTATCACTGACTAAATACACAAATTACATGTACATGTATCACAACAAACTACTAGGAACTGAAAAATCTACCAACTGATAACATGTACAGTTGGAACAATAACAAAAGGACTGATTAACTGCAGATAAATAACTCACTTTATCCAAAGCAGCCTGTACAATTGATTCACTTTCACTGTCCAGTGCTGAAGTTGCTTCATCCAGCAACAGTATCCTGGGATCTTTCACAAGAGCTCGCGCAATGGCAATCCGCTGCTTCTGTCCTCCACTGAGCTGAGTCCCACGTTCACCAACAAGAGTATCATAGCCCTACAAGATCAGGGAAAACAATATATAAAAAAAACTATCTTACAAAATCAAAATAATTGTTATTTCAAGCTTTGCAAAAATCCTTGTAAATTAAAAATAGTGACATCATTATGTTAAGGGAATATGCTGTTTAAAACCTGCCATTTTCATCATGCAGTTGAATACCAAAAAGGAATCCACTCACTTGAGGAAGCCTCATGATAAAATCATGAGCATTTGCCTCTTTTGTTGCCTTTTCAATGTCCTCCTGTGTCACACCATCTTTTCCATACCGGATATTCTCTGCTATTGTAGTGGCAAAAAGAACGGGCTCTTGACTCACAACACCGATGTGTTCACGCAACCACTTCAAGTTCAGACTACGAATGTCACGGCCATCAACAAGCACCTTCACACACAAAAAAAGAAAGATATATTAACACTGTGTTCAGTATGCATGCATGAGTAGTGGAACAATAACTTAAAAGTGATAAACAGGCTCTTTGTGTCCTGTTCTTGGGCAGGACAATTGCACTTTTGCTATGCTTTTCTTTCAGCCAAGTTTCACAAAGTACTGCTAAAACATGGCCAGCCTGCCTGCTTAATCAAAGTACATAATATTTGCTTTAAGTAGATTTTAAAACACAAATTATAACTATGTTCATACTGTACACCTCCTTAATTGCTCACTGACTGTGTTCTTATTTCATAATTGGAGTTAAATAATTCTAGCAAAATCTTACTGTAGTTACAGTTTAGAGTCAACATTATCAAAGGTCTTACCTGGCCATTATTGGGATCATAAAATCGCTGTAGAAGTTTGACAACTGTACTCTTCCCACAGCCACTCTCACCCACTAAGGCAACAGTCAAGCCACTGTCAATACTCAAGCTCAAACCATTCAAAATCTGAGAGAAAACCAACATTTTCATTCACAAATTGCTGTTAATTTCCCACAATGCCCATATACAATCTATGTACGATGCCAAACACTGACAGGCAATTGCAAGAATTTACAGTTATATCAAAAAATGGAAAATGTGATCTCCAAGTTGTCGGTCCACCGGACTTAGATCAAGTTGTCTGGGTTCATGCCCTTGCCAGGGTACAAATGTGTTGTGGTATCAGGCAAGTTACAAAACTTCCACTTCAGCTCTCTCCAGCTGGGCCCCTGCATAAATTGCTATACAGTGGATAAGTGTTAACAGAGCAAACCACACTATTCACTGGATAGTGATTTATCTGTTGGACAGCTTTGTCCACCATTTGAACAACCTGGGCCAGGTTGATAAATGGGTACCAGTAACTTTAACACTGGAGGTAACCCTAGAATTGCTTCTGAGAGGGTGGGGTGGTGGGGGGGAGGGGGGGCATGGCAGGGGTAAGAAGTACTCCTTGTCTCTTAATTCATACTAATAAAACCTGAGAGAAGTTCCACTCTGATGGGTAAATAAGTTTGTAATGTAAATTTTACTTTTAACAGTAATTCTTTACATTAACTTAATAGGTACCTTAATGTCTGGTCTTGATGGATAAAAGAACTCAATGTTGCTGAAGCTGACATTTCCTTTAAATGAACTGTCATCAAGCACTTCACCCTGGGTAGAACTTGAGTCAATTGGAGGAACCTAAAAAACAGAAATAAGGCTGAGTACTCATACTTTAGTAAGGCCATCTTCTGTGGAAAGGCACTGTGGATCAGAGGCTGGAGTTAACTTCAGAGTTAGATTAATAAGCTTAGTTAATTCCAAAAGCCACCAAACATAAAGGAATTACAAAAAAAATATTATTGTCACTTAAGTGGTAGCAGCCCAATTCTACTGGAAGTCACCATTGAGAGCCAATCAACTACAGTAAAATCGTTTAAATTATCCCATAAATCAGGAAACATGCAATTAAGACCGCAATCTCCTTCAGCCATTTGAGGTCAGTAAATTATCGTTTATTTGTCATTATTTTCTTCTGCTAAAAACTGGAAAAATTGCCAGTTTCACAGTTAAACAGTCTTCCAACCATAGCATGTTGAAAGATGGTATGCACGTAACACTGAAACCGGGTGTTGCATGTTTACTGAAAGTAACCAGGCAATAGAACAGGTGATTAAATTAATTACCCTGTCAATCACAAGGAACACTTGATATGCTGCCCCTTGGGCTGTTGCTATGTCTGCAAAGTTGGGACCAGCCTGACCCAGCTGCATGGCACCGAACATAACTGAAAAAAATACCTGAGGAAGAATTAAAAACAGCCATCAGATAAATTGCGGACACGAATGAAAAGAATTTTCATAAACATCATCAACGTCATCATCATCATTAGTTAGATCATAATCATGCCCAGCATGATCAATCGATGAAACCGATAATCAATAAGAATCGATGGCAATCGATATCAATCAATAACAATTAATCGATTGATATCGCAAATCAATGACCAATCAATGGCCAAAAAATTTGTGTTTTTTAATTGCCATCGATTGTCATCGATTGTCATCGATTGTCATTGATTACAATATCTTTTGGGGAGGTAAAAAAATGATTTGACGGGAGAAATATGGTGACATGTAATTGTGAAGATCATCGTTACCATCAACAACAGTAACAATAACTTTATTGATCTCTCTAAATGCAGGTATAATGCAAGAAAATTAACATTGTTAACACAAACTAAACTGGGATGAAAATGTTCGTACTCTTTCAAGTTACAACAGAAACCTACGGTTTAAAGTTTTCTGGTTACTGGCAGTCCATGGG
>Ga0126338_10002545_pt1 | contig 12583 bp, 4 predicted proteins | sample OrbCmetagenome_2_FD_92529 | JGI IMG/M metagenome (GOLD analysis project Ga0126338, IMG submission 92529) | Coral microbial communities from Petempiche,Puerto Morelos, Mexico - Orbicella C C metagenome | ecosystem: Host-associated > Invertebrates > Cnidaria > Coral | place: Petempiche,Puerto... | reverse complement strand
TTGCATGGCAGAACCTGTGCACTGCAGGGCAGAACTTGTGCACTGCAGGGCAGAACTTGTGTGCTGCAGGGTCGAACTTGTATGCTGCAGGGCAGAACTTGTACGCTGCAGGGCAGAACTTGTGCGCTGCAGGGCAGAACTTGTGCGCTACAGGGCAGAACTTGTACGCTGCGGGGCAGAACTTGTGTGCTGCAGGGCAGAACTTGTGTGCTGCAGGGCAGAACCTGTGCACTGCAGGGCAGAACTTGTGCGCTGCAGGGTAGAACTTGTGCGGCAGGTATCCTTCAAACTGCAACCTCAAGTCGCTTGTGGATGATAAGTATTCCAACAAAAAAGTCTCTGTTAAGTGAAGTGTTTCTGCCAGTATTTGAAAACGCTGTATCTGGTAAAAAATCAGTGACTGAGAATCATGAATGCTTACACTGATAAGCAGGAGCTGAAAAAGAATATATTCAAAATTGGCGTAAGAATGAAAACTGTTGTTCTTCAGAACATTCAAGCAAATAATTTACACATAAGGAAGTAATAAACATCTTGAAGATTATCTACAACTAGTAACAAAATTGGCACATATAATTCTTCTGTCTGGAATGGCTCAGTTAGCCTGCTAAGCAGTCATGTCCATCCCTAATGAGGAAAGTTAAATTGATATTTGTTTTCAGTGTGTCATACCATTACTCCTTTCTCCTACAGAAATATATGACCACGATATGGTTTATCAATAAGTTTGAAGGTGTTTGTGGGTCAAAGTCAAGTGTACAGAGACTGAGATCACATCCTAGCTTCACTGCTTTTATGGCAAGGTGGAGTTTACCGGTCTATTTTCAAATAAGGTTTGTAGATCTATTCATACAGTGCAAACATGAGTATTAACCGCGTCCATTCTAGTCTGTTGTGTATGATTAATTAAGGTGATGGTGTTTATGAGCTATGCATAGAAGAAGTGGGACTGCATTTCCTAGAGTTGAGGTTAGTTCTCTGTCTCACTTTAAATTTACAAATTATTTCAGAAATTAAATGCCCTTCAAGAAAGTATGCATTAAAAGCTATACAAAGCTATACTACTATTGGTTATGGTTGATTTGGCCTACAGCCTCATCAACTATTACTTAGTAAACTTGAGCTTGTAATCTAACGTTAATTGAACATGACAGAAATGGAAAATGTGTTTTCTATTTCTTAGATGTTACATTTTGCCATCATTACTTTTAGGTTTCAGGAGATAGTTAATAAGTTTGAAAATTCACTGCAGTTGCCTGAAGATCTAGACAGAACAAAAGGTACAGTGAGTGTGATTAAGAACAGCTTATGATGCTTGAAAATCTTATGTGCTAAGTGTTGGAATATTCTTAAAGATTACTGTAGACAGGAAATTAAGTTAAGCCTTGTCCATTAAAAGAGGGAGAATAGGATGATTATTTTGACACATTTCTCACAACTTTTCTGCTGAAGATAAGAAATAAATTTGACAGTTTTGTGTAGTTCCAGTAAATATCCATACCCACTCCATAGAAGGTGACCAAAAATTTTGACGGATGTGGTGGTGGGGGGTGGGGGTCTCAAAAGCTAAACATTAAACTGGAATTTCTGGAGGGATGAGGGGGTGGGGGTCACACCAAAAGTTCCTTTGTGGGGAGAGTATGGATACTTCCGGGAAAGAAGCGTTCTGTGATTTGTGCCGAGTGTACCTTATTACTGACTGGATTTGATTTTGTTCATCAATATGTGAAATTCATTATTCCTCCACTTTCAATACTCAAGGTATATCTCTTGTCAAAATTCATTGATTATTAACTAATGCTCATGGTAAATTATTCCCTCAGATGCTGAGTTGTACTCAACATCAGCTGTGAGTGTATTGTGGTGGTGTATTGAGAGATGTTGGGAGGACTCTGTATATATTCAAGCCCTGTGTCATAGATTTTGGAAGCTGACCTTACAGGTAAGAAGTTGCTCTTTGTAGGAACAAGGAGACTATTGTATAGTGGTAGCCCATCAATATGGTCACCAACAGGCCATGAAAATTTGGCCATATTAACAGGGTGGCCGTATTAATGGGATAAAGTCAAACCTCATGACTGGTCTAAATCGAGTGACATCTTTACAGATCTATCACAATTGCACTTAAACAGCCGGAATGCAGATGTAATTTGAAACAAAGATTGAAACTTGAATCAGTGTGTAAATATTAACAATGGAAAGATGAACATAACTGACCAGTTTGAGTGACTGTCTAAACCAGGTAAAATTATAAAGGGTTATACAGGTTGGAATTTCAGACTGAGGCTGTTGGCCGTATTTATGGGGTGGCAGCATTAACGGGGCTTTCTTATAAGAAAATGTATGAGCGTTTTGCCTGGCAAAAAAAAGTGGCCGTAATAATGAGGTGACCGTAAGACGGGGTTCCACTGTAACTAAAAATATTTTTTTACCACAATTGCTGCTAATCTCGCAATCTGATTGGCTAATTTGCTGTTGTTGATAAGAGTTCAGATCACTCTGCTCGCGTCAGTGTGTCGTGCAATGCCTTTTTCAGCTCTCGCTCTGAAAGAAACATTCTCTTTAACGATGATATTGTGGTAAAAAAACAAATCGAAATGTGGTTTAGCGTGGTCTGTACTCTTATCGACAACGATACGTGTCATCACAGTGATCAAAATTTGTTGTGGACTCACTCGGCTGCGCCTCGTGACTCTACAACATTTTAACCACTGTGATGACGCGTATCGTTGTCGATAAGAGTACAGACCATGCTACAACCTCGTTCCCAGGGTCCTCTCTCTACCTCGAGAAAGTACCCTGGTTGCGGCTGGTCACTGTCTACTAGATTTTAGCAGATCCCAGAGATGTGATTGAATGGAGGGGCTGGAAAGTTAAAGTTTGTCTCAGCACTGAGATTGCCTACTGAGCCTAGTAGGGAGTGGAATTTGTATCCCTCCCGTTGTGGATCGGCAAAAAGCACAGCGAAGGCATTGACACATTCGATATAGGAGTTCAATGCGTTCAGTTTTCGGCTACAAGGTTAGCTCTGCATTTAGCTGAATTTTCCCCGTCGATAGTTGGACGGTCTTTGGAATTTGTGGCAGTGAAAACATTTGGCAAAGAACTTGGACACGACCACCACCACAATAAATGGACCGCGCGATTAATTTAATTTCACTTTTTATTTTTCATTCGGCAAAATCACGACGAAGGTTTTTACTCGTTCCGTTAGAGTTAACTTGAATACGTCGTATGTTCGCCTACAAAGGTAGTTTTGAATTGGATTGAATTACTCTCATCGACAGTTTGACGATCATTCCATTCTCTTGCGGCGAAAAAATTTTACGAAGAACTCAACATCAACAACGTCTGCGCGCTGAATATTAAAGCATGATTTAGCTTAAGTTTATATTTTTCGATCGGCAAAATCACAACGGCGGCATTGGTTCATTCGTTTAGAGTTTGATACGTCCAGTGTTTGGCCAAGAGACTAACTCTAAATTTGATTGAATTCATCCAGTCGAAAGTTTGACGGTCATTCGATTCTGTTGCAGTGAAAAATTTTATTAAGAACTGGACAACAACAACATCGGCCGCGCGTTTGCAAAATCCAACGGCTTTCGTTTCAAAACTCTTTAGCTTTAAGTCCAATTTTCGGTCGAGAGACTAGCTTCTCATTGAATTGAATGCATCCCCTCGAAACTTTGACGGTTATTTAATTCTTGTGCTGTGAAAAACTGATTAAACTAATCCGAAGCAGGCTGTTGACGGTTATTTAAAAAAAAGTAGTGAAAAATAAGCAAACTCTTCTCTCAATCAACATCTCATACTCATAGAAGTTCAGATGGAAACGAAGCACCGGTCAGGCAGGATCTCTGACAAATAACATGCTTGACTTTCAAAATAACGTCTGTAAGGCAGCGCAACTTTCACCTCCATAGACAGTGTTGACAAAATTAAGTTCAGGACCCACCCTCTGTGCGGCTTTGGTTGGAATGCATAGACACGTGACCAGACGCAACCAGGGTACTTTCTCCAGGTAGAGAGAGGACCCTGGGAACGAGGTTGACCATGCTAAACCACATTCGATTTGTTATGTAAACAGTCCTTATGGCATATTTTTGATGAAGTTTAGAGTAATTAGTGAATGTTATGTTCATTTGGATTCAATTCTGTTATCACACGTGAAGATTTGGACCCCTTGCCATCAAGTCCAACCACCTTTTCTTTTCCATTGTCTAGTTATTGTCACGTTTGTCTGTGTGGATTAAAGAAGATGTTTCTTCTACAAGAGCTGCCAGTGTAAGTATAGTTGCCCTGTAATACTAATTGTGGTATGCACTCGCAGTTTTGACTGAGAAGTGCAAGGTGGGGACGTTCATGTGCAACCACAAACAAATGAGTTCAGAGTGACAGTATTTGATATAGTTAGCTAACTGGTGCTCATATTGTTTAGATCAGTGATGGCGACACAAGTGAAGCTACTGGTGAGGTGACCACATCGTATTTAGTTCACTTACTCAGTGACTTAAATACACTTCTTACAAAGGTAAGCTCTAACATTAACTGACTGCGATAATGAAACTGTCATTTTCTAAAAATAACCGACTTTTTCTGGAGCTGGTAGGATTCAATTGAAGCAATATACATTGTAGGAATGATTAAGGCTGGTTTGCTCAATAAGCAACATATACAGACACAGTAAGGTGCTGCTAAGTAACGCCTTTTGTTGAGAAATTTTCAAACAAAGGTTACTAATAAACAACATCTTATTTCATCTGTGTGTGTTGGCTTATGCTTATGTGCCAGTGAAAAACAGCCTCAACCAAAAAAATGTAGTCTGGGATCTGTTTGTATTGTTCAGAAAGTAAATGTCTCAAATATTGATCAGAGATAGTTCTCTACTATGTTTGTGGTGCTTATCATACTGCCATTAAGCGGGCAGTCTTTAGGTGTCTTGTATTAGCTTGTTTACTAAACTGTGTGTTGAAAATTCTGTTTCTTGTTTTAATTTTAGCTTCCTGAGTTTTTCAGACAAGGGATCTTACCAAAGCTACGTCAAACAAACATTCAAGACACAGAGATGCTTTCAGGTAGATTGATATTTTTTTGGGGGGAAATAAAGCCGTTTCTTTTCCGTAGACCACCAAGTGTCTCTCCTAGCAAAGCAACTAAGTCTGTTTTTCTTTGCTGTTTTTAGAGGCCATCCTAGAATCTTGTGGGGCTCTTCAACAACTGGTGCCAGGACTGGAGGGTCAAATTGTGAGCCAAGTGGTAAACAAGGCCTCACAGGGGCTTGAAGCTGCCAAGAATATCCCGAGACTGTACCGGAGGACTAATAAAGAGGTAACTCATTATTAAGCTGAATCTTATCACGACAGAGCAATTACAGCAGCACGTGTAGTAATTTATCTAGTATGTAAAGATGAAATGTTCAGCCTCTCGTGAGCGTAGGACAAAAAAGTGAAGGAATAAGTCGATTTTACTTATTGGCTGTTAGTAATGTAATAAATAAACAATAGCGTCCATTTGGCGCGGAAATATGCTCGGATATTTGTCCGCGGATATTATCTGTTCCGAGAAGCGAACAGTTTTCCGAGAGCGTAGCTGGAGGAAAGCTGTGAGCTTTGAGGAACAGATAATGTCCAAGGACAAATATCCGAGCATATTTTCGCGCCAAATGGAGGCTATTGTGTTTATTATCCTTCAAATCTTTTTCGCAACGCACGCGGTTTTGAAAATTGGCGAATAATCTCGGATATTCCCCAGTTTTAGCTGGGGAATATTTGATCACTTAACGTGTTTAGACCAATCGCGCGCGAGCGAAAATATTTGATGGATTATAATGATGATATTGCAGGCTCCAAGTAAGGCGTCTACGTTTGTGAGCAGCGTACTGAAGCCTGTCCGTGAGTTCATGGAGGACAATCAAACTCTTGTTAAACAACAGCAGCGTCAAGCCTGGGCAGCGGCTATTCTACAAACGTTGCTTGTCAAGTGAGTTCTTTGTATGGTCAATGATACCTGACGGATTAAAGTCCTGGGCAAGCGCGTTATGGAAATACCTTGATATAGCGCAGGTTATCGCTTTTACGAGGTTATCGCAGAACGCAGCCATAAAGAACGCGAATTATGTTTGAAATTCTTTAAGTTTTTTTAATGACCGGAAAATCAGCTGGCACCGTAGGTTGGTAGGACGTAATGCTGCGATACACCTGACATTAAAATCTCCTCTAAATACCTACTACAAATTTAGGTATATAAAAAGGTAGGGAAATCTGTCATTTAGTAAATGACAGATTTCCCTACCTTTTTATATACCTGAATTTGTAAAATCCTTACCCTTTTATATGCCTGAAGCCTGCAAAAGGTCCTCCTTTCGGGTGGCTTCTCCTCGTGAAAGGTTATTCTATGGAGGACCCTTCGGGACCACTGAGTATAACCTGCTCGCCGTTTTGGTTTCAGGTATCACGCGGTTACAGGTGATGTGTTAACGTCCATCAAACGAACCGAGGACAGTCTAATGCGTCTGAAGCGATCCAGGAAACAGCCGGGATCTGGAGCGAGTAGTCAAGCACTCAACCAGGAAAACCAGTCTGCCATGAGTGATGACGACAAGATTCGGCTCCAATTCACTCTCGACACGGAAGAGTTTGGACGAGCAGTAAGGAACTACATTGCAGATACTGGATCCAAACTGTTGCCAAACTGTTTTAAAATTATCGTTCGTTAATACACCTCAATTTGAGTTAGTCTTAACCATGTTTGATGATGTGTAACTTCTTACTAACCGCACTCAAATGACAGAAATTTGCCAAAAAAATTCCAAGGAAATTACCTTAAAGATAAGGTTATCAAAAGCTTGATACCAGTGTTACGGACTTGTCGACGCCATTTTACAAAGCAGTTTGTTCGCGTGCATTTCAAAAGTAAAGAAACTCGATTTCTGTGAGAGAAACGAATCAAACTGAAATATATTTACGCTAAGCAACTGTTTTATATGTCCTTGCTGATGCTTTCGCTTCGTTGTGAAAGGTATCTCAGGTGTCGTTGGCCGGTTTGAGTGTCTTCACTGTGAGATTTCCTGAGATATGAGGATTGATGTTAGATCGCAAAAATGTATTAATTTATTTATACTGATATACGTAAATGACGCGATTGAAACGTTTTATTTGTGATTGTCTGCAAATTTGTGTCCTTTCTTTTAGATAAAGGAGTTGGGCATTGAAGAAAACCGAACCCCAGCATATACCGAATTACTCAACACAGTGAAAGCTGCTCGTGCCTCAAACACTGCCATCAACTGACCAAGCATCAATTATCAGAGGACAGATCCTTGCGTTGCAGGCAGAACAAGTTCATGTAATGCTAATATTACAAGATACTGGGATCACTTCATACAGTCTCCAAGGACTTAGGGCGAGTACTAAAGAACTGCCTGAGAAACTTTGAAATACAATCAACTCACTCGGCTCGTTACAAGAGAAGTGAGGATTATTTTCGAGCTCACTGGGATATGGTCTAAGAGGTCGTGTGAGGAGCTTTACAGGGCGATATTATTGAAATGTTGGCTGGACGTCCGACATTAATTTGTTAAAGGGCTAACGTGGAAATGAGTCGTTATTTGTCACACACTAAGGTCACTGTTATTTATATCATGTACATTACTTTGTGATGAGGTCAATATCTTTGTTATAAATTAGCAGATATTTTAACCGGAGAAATTAATGTAAAGAAAAAGACATTGTAGAGAAGCGGTTATAAAGAGATTTAAAATGTATATATATAGCTAATTTGTGTATAGCTTGGCTGCGGATGTCTATTTTTCTTTAACACTTTTTAGACTGTGAAAAGAAACATTAGACTCGTGCATGCAGGCTAGCAGCCATACTACATCTGGGACCTAGATTGTGCTACCGGCGCTAAATTTGAAGTTTTCATCCAAAGTTCGAACATTCATCTCTTCTACAGAATAGGTGTCAATAAAACATTGTTTTGTTAACATTACTGACCTCATACCTATATTGGCCAGTTTATTAATTTCTATCATGGTATGAGGTCTGGCAATCGAGGCAATAGTCTTCTCGGGATTGGACTGGAACTAGCTTGAAAGTGAGACTGATGCGGGGAGTCTTCTGAAATGGAAATGACATAAACCATTCCCGAACATGCCCCATTGCAAGCTATTTCTAGTCCAGTACCAGTTTGCAATCCACAAATTGATCAGTGGTAGTTACATCTGACGCATGCGCATTAATTATTACTTGATCTAAAACAGAAAGAATGTGAATCACTAGGTACTGTGCATCGCTGATAGATAATCCAACAAATAGAAATATTGTATTTGTCAGACGGGCTTGTCAGATTACTTAAGAGGTAGTTCAAACGAGTAAATTGGTTTTTCGTAAAACGAGAAACTCGGATGCTGGCTCTTAACGACTGAATTTCTTTCTCCGCTCCTGCTTTGATTTTGTTGGTAAAATGTCACCAAATTCCCGGGGGGGGGGGGCACTAAATGCTTGATAGTTTCAATCACAGGTAAACTAACTTCACTGGTACATTTACCCCGACTTCTTAGCGCACGAAGACTTTAACAACGCTCATAAAAACGTACAGAAAAGTTCTTAAATCTTCAAACCTCGCATACACTGTCATTAGCACAGGGGCAAATGTTGCAAAAATATGGCTTTCCTTGTACTTTATTGGCAAGGTTCGCATGGTATTGTGATAACATGTACAGCTGCCATCTTTTTACCTACGGAGGATTGTGACTGGTTGACAGGTTTGCACCGGTTACATGCATGTGTTTGGTTTGAGTTTCAATGGTTCACTGCATTGTCTGCGTTCTTTGTGATTAGCCAGGGTCATAATTTTGGTTTGGTCGTATTACGACACTAAATTTGATACGTAACCGCTCTAATACTTTGTATGATGTATTCTAATTAGGTCGCGCGCGCTACCTCACACTTGAAATTACTCATAAGAGCTTTGTGACGTGTAATCAAACACGACGACTTGTGAGAGAAATCATGGCGGACGAAGGGAAAAAAGATATGTCCATTGTTGAACACAATGTATTAGAAGTGTATGAGGTGAAGGATGGCGCTGTACAGGAGTGTATGATGTTTGTTAAAAAGTTGAGTGAAACAAGTCTGCGCGATCTGGAGACTGAAAGAAGCAATTTGAACGATTTGCTGACGGAGGCCGAGAAGGAAGTAACGAAATTAAAAACATCACTAAAAACAGCCAATGGCAACGTGGAGGAACTATCGGCAACTGTGAAATCAGAAAAAGAACAACGTCTGGACGTCGAGGAACTTCTTCAGACAACTCAAACTACGGTGGGTGAATTGAAGAGCGAGCTGCAGCAAAGTATGGAGTCGGCGGCCGCATTGCAGAAACTACATCAGGAGAAATGCGACGCACTTACAGAGGCTCAAGAGATGATTACTAAATTTACAGAAGAAAAAAATGCCCTCCAAGAAGAACTCAAAACTCTGCAGCACTTGAGGTCTCAAGATGAGGAAGAAGCTAACACGATACATCAACGCCTTCGCAAGGAACAAGAAAAAATTTTACAGATTGAAGAAGAACACGAAGAAGAAGTAACACAACTGAAAAAAGAGCTGACTGAACTACAGAAAAATTTAACATCAATAAAGGAACAAGCTGCCGCTGAATTAGCTCAACTCAAGCTAAAGCTTGACCTTGAACAGAAAATGAATGAAAGCTTAAGCAATGAAGCTGATAGCTGTGTTGATGACATCAAGACACAGCTTGTCAGGGTTACACGTGAGAACGGAGAGATTCAAGCCAGCAAACAATCGGCTTTACACCGACTAAATACCGCGGAGGAAGAGATATTGACACTGCGGAGAAAACTAACTGAGGAGAAACAGAGACGAGAGGAACTATACCAACATAACAAGGTGAATATGGCGGAGGCAAAGAGCCAGTTAGAGAAAAAGATTTCCGAGAATGAATTGTTAACAATTGAAAAAGATGAAATTGAGAAAAAGCTTGATTCTCTGGAAGAAGAAAAGAAGAAACTTCTTTGCAGCGCGGCAGAATTGCGAGAAAATATGGAGGCAGCACGCTGTGAAGTTTGTTCCCTTCAGGAAGAACTGGAGGCTCTAAGAGTCTCTCACAAGGTGCAAGGTGAACATAGCGAGGAACCTGGTTATTCCTGGGCCAACAGGGTGGACGAAGAAGAGGATTGGGAGCAGAAATACAGAGAGATTGAGATTGAGCAAGAAACACTGCAGAAACAGTTTACTCAAGTCAGGAAACATCGAAACCGAGTGCTGCGTGAGAATGGTGGACTGCGTCGTCAAATGTCCATGGCAGCTGCTCAGCTGGCAGTCACCAATCAGAAGTTTCAAAGACAGCTTCAGCATTTCCGTACACAGCTCAATATGGCGGAACACTTGTATCGTGAAAAAATGTTGGAATGCAGTATTTTAGAGGTGCAAATTAAGCATCTATTGAAGTCCTCTCCTACTGCTCAACAAAACTACGATTACACTAACAACTCTGAAGACCAAGGCCGCGAGTACATTGCCAGATCTATTGATTTTGGCCGCCGACACGTCGGTCACGATTTCCCTGCGCCCCGGTCAATCCCGCGACCACGTGATGACAACACGCGGCACGTGCAACACGCTGCGCGTCAGCAACATTCGTCCAAACACGTGACACAACAGAAGCGCGTGCCTTGTATCCAGTCAGTTGAAGTACAGCCTGACACTTGCATCTCTACTGTGGAACAAGAATGCAGTTATCCAGATAGCTGTCCTGTTGAATATGTTGCACTGCCTGTTAACAGCACTACCGCTCCTGAACCTGACTTATCTGTATAGACTACAAATCATCAAATTTAAAGAGCATGTATTGAACCATTGTCAGCTCATCATAGCTCAATAAATTGTTTTGTTATGGAATGTGATTTCCTTGACTTTTGAATTAAGCTGGTGTATCCTGTGTAGAATTCTCTAGATTCTTATTGGAACTGAGATTAGTTTTTGCGATACGCCGATAACTGGTGTCGGGTGAATTTTAGAGAGACAATCAGATATGGACGAAACTCTCCACGCGCATTGCTATAGGTTATTTTCCAACCTCGTATCCAGAGTCTTGCGTAGTAAGAAACCAAGACCCGAGGAACGAGATTGGCTGTTTACTGAAACATACTCAGCCATCTAATTATAAAGAACGTTATACAGTCGTTATTTGTAAATGAAGCCACCACTATCTCCTCGCACTGCCTCTGACTCATTCCCTCCCCTTCAATAGCTCCTTTTGCGTGCCCCTTAAAGCCTGAAACACAAGAGAGACGCGACTGGGACGATTGAGCCATTTGTCAGCCTCTGGCTTTTTTTGTCCACCTTGCACTAGATTACAAATCCTCTTCTTTCAACCATAGTTAGTAGTCAATTGACTGGGTCACTCTCTCTTTTCCAGCCCATACACTTGTAGCCGAATGTGTTGACTAGACTGTAATATCAACATCAACATCCGAGCAACAACAAATAGATTTGGAGAACACGAATCAAACTTCTCCCCTCCCCTCCCCTCCCTCTTTCGGAGGAAACTGAGTCATCTACCCCAGTCCTCGCGCGTGTTTTCCATTGGACAGAAATCCAAGATGTCGCGTGGTACGAGTGCTGGATTTGACCGACACATTACAATTTTTTCGCCAGAAGGGCGGTTATACCAAGTTGGTAAGTTTACAGGTGCAAAAGTGTTTATTTCTGTTTTCAGTCGCCAATGTTCGATTTCTCCTGTCCACAGAATATGCTTTCAAAGCGATAAATCAAGGTGGACTAACCTCCATTGGTCTTCGAGGGGCTGACTCAGCAGTGGTTGTCACTCAAAAGAAAGTACCGGTCAGTTTATGCTCTTTTCTTCTAATTAATGTAGAAGAACTCTTTTTATTCTTCAGAATCGGCATTTGTCGTACAGCACTTTGTACTTGTACTGAAGAGTCAGTATTTTCAAAGTCTCTAATATAATCTTAATAAGCTTAGCTTTCCAGCCCAGTTGGATAACAGACGGTCTTTCCGTTAGGTTGCTTTAAAATTGTTCAAACTTCACTTGGATTGATTCCTTAATGCAACAAATTGCCTGAAAAACTACCCACCAAGGTTGTCCAAAGATTGTTTCAATGATAAGTTAATAAAGATGGTGAATTTTAAGCTCGGTAATGAAATGTGAAGGTGAATTAATCAACATGACACGAGCGTGGGACAAAGAAAAATTCTGAGTCCCCGACAGTAATCGAACCCATGACCTCCCGAACACCGGGCGGGCACTCTATCCACTGAGCTACGAGAACTCATGGAGAGCAAGGTCATTTAAGGTGGCCGAAGACAGTTTTCACGTGTGCTTTTGCTGATGCAATTCAGCGCACGCACAAGGATTGCAAAAACAAACATGCCGTCAACAGAGCGATCATTTTATTTACTCAACACCCGCACTGTCTGCGCTATTTTTCTCTATTATTGAACGCAGTATATTGATGGCTTTAGTCTTTTATTACAAAGATATGTTAGAAAAGGTAACGACGCAAAAAACCCAGCAATTCTCAGCTTTTTCTTTGTTA